>SDGW01000081.1_pt1 | contig 48986 bp, 59 predicted proteins | sample 2873831 | NCBI WGS metagenome assembly SDGW01 (sample SAMN08132700, study PRJNA421101) | hypersaline lake metagenome | isolation source: celular fraction 0.22 microns magnesium sulfate-rich crust from ephemeral... | place: Spain: Penahueca Lagoon, Toledo | collected 2011-07 | reverse complement strand
TCCAGTGGACAGGCTATCTACAATGAGGTAGTTACGATAATCGGAAGTATTACTACATAAAGGGTGATCATATGGCAAATACAAAGCAAAAAGGAAGCATTAATTGGATTTTTTGGATGGTTGGTATTATCGCAATAGGAGTTATTGTCATCGTAGTCCTAGATCAGAATATGTCCTCTTCCGATAAGGAAGCAGGAGCAGATATCGATTACGAAAACCAACCATACATTGGGGACGAAGATGCTCCAGTGAACATGATTGAGTTTGGTGACTACCGCTGTCCACATTGTAAAAACTTTCAGCAAAGTGCTTTCCCTGAAATAAAAAAGCAATTGGTTGATTCTGGCGATGTGAAGTTTTATTTTATAAACTATGCATTCTTGAATGAAGATTCTGAACGAGGAGCAAAATTCGCAGAAACCGTGTTTCAAGAGCTAGGAAATGATGTTTACTGGGAATTTAATGATCATTTGTTCGGAAGCATGCCTGATGATATGGATAAATCAAATGTGTACACGACTGATTTTCTTAAAAAGACTCTTCAAGATGTCGTCGACGATCAGGAAAAAGTACAAACCGTTGTCGATGCCTATGAAAATGGAGCAGGAGAAGATGCATTAGAAAAAGATATGGAAATAGCACGTAACCTAGGTGTAACCGGAACTCCAACTGTTGCGGTAGACGGAGAAGTCATCAAACTAGAAAGCTTCCAGGACTTAAAAGACGCAGTGGAAGAAGCAAAAAACAATTAAATCCTATACCAAAAATACTCAAGGCTATTGCTTTGAGTATTTTTTATACCTTTATGTAAAATTCAATGTTAAGAAATGAAACGATTTCTAATCAAAATCGTATTAAATTATGAGTGCGATTGATTCATAAGCAGAGGGGGAGAAGGTATGATGGTTACCTATGTAGTAGGGGGACTAGGAATTGGTCTACTAGCATTGTTTCTCAGTATGTATATCCAAAATAAGAAGATTATTATTTCCATTTTAACAGGTATCGTTTTAACAGCAATCTTATTCGTGCTTTTTGATACATATAAAGAGACGTATCCCTCTTTCTCGGAGATATCTTCACTTCAATTTAATAAAGATACAGAATTTGAAGTAGCGAACCTTTCCGTGTACGAACTTTCTGAAGGGGAACCCCCAGATCGAAAGGCTATGCTAAAGATAAAAAATAAAGCAATTATTGATCGTATTTTAAATGATTTTAAAAATATGGAACTAAAAAAAGATGAACATGCTGAACGTCATTTTAGAAAGTATCATTTAACCATTACTGTGACTAAAAAGGTAAAGGAGGAACACTATACATCCGATACATTTACTTATGATTTCGATGAAGATTATCTCTTTAATTATGAAATCCTAAATGAACCAAATCATATTCAAACCATAAACTCGCTAAGGGAAAACGAGGATTTAAATTGGAATTATTATGATAATGAGTAAGAGTTGGGAGAGGTCTCCTAGCTCTTTTATTTTGAATAAATAAATCGTTTACAAGAAAAGGAATTTACTCTATAATTATGATTGATTAATCAATCACTCATTCCGGAGGAGGTAAATTCCATGGCTATACAAAAATCTCAAGAGAAAAGAGAGCGTATTCTCCATGCTGCTATCCAAACATTTTCTGAAAATGGATATTCCAACGCAACGATTAAGCAAATTGCAAAAGAAGCAGGTGTGAGCTTTGGCACAGTATTTACGTATTTTGAAAATAAAAATGATCTATTCCAAGCGTCTGTACTAGAGCCATTAGAGGAAGTGAAGGCGGTAATGCTCGATGTACCAGAACCGTCAGAGGAACCTGTCGAACAGATAAAAATGTTAATAAAGAAACATTTTCATTTTTTTGCAGAACAAACAACCTATATGCGGATGATTCAGTATGTTATTGGACAGCCAGAACGTTTTCAGGAACAGTTTCTTCCTCTTGATCAATTTACTATTGAACTACGAGATGCATTGCGGCCCCTTATAGTGAAAGCACAAGAAAAAGGTGAAATCATAAATCTCGAGCCAAACGACGTAAGTGATACATACCTAGCATTTATTAATGGAGTGAGCTTAACATTTACGGACACCGCTAAGAATTCAGGACGTTGGGACACGTTTACACAACATGCGTTTCTACTCTTTGGGCCAAAACAATAAAAGGGAGGGATAACGATGTCATTCAAACAGCTTCACCCCAATATTAAGATCAGGCTCTTCACTCAATTTTTTACCCAGTTTGCTAACATGATGGTGATGCCTTTTTTGACCGTTTACTTTGCACAGAAAGTAGGTCAGACAGTGACAGGTTTAATGGTTGCTAGTCTTGTGTTTGTTGGAATTGCAGGTGGGATGATTGGGGGATTTTTCTCAGATCGCATAGGTAGAAAACGATTGATGGTTTGGGCGGAAATTGGGTCAGGGATCGCTTTTTTCATCATTGCCTGGTTTAATTCACCCTGGCTTGATGCTCCTTACCTAACGTATAGTATTTTCATTTTTGGAATGTTTTTTGGGGGACTGCTTGGCCCTGTGTCCCAGGCAATGGTGTTAGATGTGACAACAAGTGCAAATCGACGATATGTGTTCACTTTATTGTATTGGATTGGGAACATGTCCTCAGCTATTGCAGGGATCATTGGAGCCATTCTTTTTCAACATTTCTTATTTCAATTATTTTTAGCAATTGCAGCCGTATCTTTTCTATCGGCAGCTGTTACACAACTCTTCATCAAAGAATCCTACACGAGATCACCTACTGAAGAATCTTCACCACAGTCTAAATCAAATATATGGAGCAACTATAAAGACGTTTTCAAAGATAGAGCCTTCTTGATGCTTCTTTTTGCTGGTATATTTATTCTCTCCTTAGAAGAGCAGCTGACAAACTTCATTGGTATTCATTTAGCAAAAAGCATAGATTCACAATCCTTAGTATCCTTTCGATCCATAGATATCGAAGTTGATGGAGTGCTTATGCTAGGGATCCTTCGTTCGGAAAATACATTTTTAGTTGTATTTGCGGCAAGTTTCATAACTTGGCTCGTGAAGAAATGGCGAAATAAATCTGTTTTACTTATTGGGTTAATCATGTACACAGTGGGGTACGCATTGTTTACCATGATTCAGTCTCCATGGATCCTGATTGGATTGATGGTAATGGTCACAATAGGAGAGCTCATGTACATCCCTGTTAAGCAAAGTATGCTTGGAGATTTAGCTCCTGATGATAAGCGAAGCTCGTATCTAGCTATCTTTCAATTTACCGGATACATTGCCATGTTAGTCGCAGCACTAGGAGTTATTTTAAGTGGTTTTGTACCAGCTTGGGTGATGGGTGTGAAATATTTGGTATTTGGGATAGCAGGACTCATCCTGTTTTTAAAGGTTGATACCGTTTTAGGTTCGGGTCAAACATCAGTAGAAGAAAAGGGGCAAGGAACATCAGTTGAAAACTAGCATTATTAGTTATTGATTGATTAATCAATCAATAACAGGGAGAGGTACCACGAATGATTATTTCGTGTACCTATGAGCATATGACGAAGCAGCATAAGAATCAGGTTTAATTTTCACCTCAACTCCCATGGCATCTATGCGGTTAGTCATGTCTTGAATTAAGTGTTTGGTGAGGCCTTGTTTCCCGATATCTAGGTGGATTTCAAATTGAAGATTTCCACCTTCATCTTCATAAGGAAGAATGATCTCAGCTAGCTCTTCAAGGTATAGAGAAATAAACTTCTTCAATCCCCATATTTTGTCTGGATTGATTATAAAACGAGGCATCAATCATCTCATTCGACCTCCATCTTTTTGGTGAGGGTAATGGTTCTACTTCCATTATATTAGACGAACCCTATTTCATGTGTGGGCGAAATTTATTATTGATATCTAGGTGTTCGTCTAGTCGCTATATAGGGCAAACGCATAGGATAATAAAAAAGAAGGAAGGAGCGTGCCCGAATATGGCTTCAGAAAATGAAAAGCCTAAGAATGCCGAAGGACCAAGACAGCTGTTTAATGATCTCTTTCAAATGAATCCTAATAAATCATTGTTAGATACAATGGATCAATTTTTTAATAATGCATTTCAAGGGGGATTCCCTGTTGAAGAAATAGATTCTAAAGCTCATTATACAGTTAAAGCAAATTTACCTGGTGTTACGAAAGATGATATTGATGTTGAACTGTTGGAGAATAGGTTACACATCATGGTAGACCGTCAAGATATTGAACAAAATTTTGATGAAGGTGTTTTTGGTAAAAGACAAACCTATATGGAACGAGTCATCACACTCCCTTCAAATTTAGTATTTAGGAATATGAAAGCGACTCATCAAGATGGCGTATTAACGATCTCATTCCCGAAAAAACGTGGAAGAAGGATTGATATTGAATAAGGCTCCATGAGCAAAAATTCTGCTAGAGACTGTACCGATACAAGCCTTCTTCTAAAAAGCATTCAATGTGGAGACTTCCATAATTGAGTGCTTTTTATCTTGATCAGTGAGTTTAAGTTCAATTTTGCGCTAGTACTAGTAAAATAACTCAATAAAAGGGATAAAATCCTATATCAAACGTATAGTAATATACAGCACATCCATTATTTGAATTTTTAGAAAAAACAAAAATCTTATGTTAGAATGATATCATATAAAGTCTAGAGAGGAGGTTCAAAGGGCGTTTGATATACCAATTTAAATAATGTACTGTGTTAGGCTACATAAATGTACATTTCTATTGCTATTCGATCCTGTAATGTATCCACTTTATTTCTCGCTCTTCAAATTAGCTTTTCTCCAATCATATGTAGGCTCAATATCCATCACAAGATTCAAGATATGAATGAACCATTAGAATCCAAATGTAATCAAACAACAAAAGATTAAGTCATAAGCTTTTTATACCCTTTCCCACTTTAGTTTTTGTGTTGATTAAAAGCGTTAGGATTTTGTTTACATTCATTTTGGAGGTGGATTGATGAATTTATCGACAAGAAGTGAAGAGATTTTAGAGAACACACGGGTGAACCAACGAAATATGCTGGCTTACGAGCGGTTAACAGCCAAACATGTCAATGAGGTTGATGTGTTACAGGAAAATGGCATTCAGGCTACCATGAGTCCTTTGAAACTTCCATTAATGAACGATGTTACAGCAGTTAATATGAACGAAGAAATCATGGAAGAGACCATATTGCGATTTACCGATATATACTTAGCTAGAAACATTCGCCCGAGATGGCGTGTTTGGGATATGGACGCTTCTGATCATGTAAAGGACTATTTAGAAGCATTAAATTATAAAAAATCAGGTTATCAAACTGCTATGAGCATGGATTTAGAGAGTTGGATGGTCGTAAGTACAGAACCTGCAGAGCTCAACGTTCGTAAAGTAGATGATGAGACAACTTGCTTACACTATGCTAGCGTGCTAGCTCAGTCCCTCAATATTCCTGACCATGCAATGACTGGTTTTCAAGAATTTGTAGCCAAGGTTGGGTGTGATGATTCTTCGCCACTTCACCACTATGTAGCCTATGAAAAATGTGAACCAGTAAGCATCTTAACTTTGTTTTATAGCGAAGAAAGCGTTGGGATCTATAACATAGAAACCGTTCAAAAGAGAGGGAAATCCAGATCGCACCTCATCATACATGCCTTAAAAGATGCTCAAAAGAATGGTGCTAAAAAAGCCGTTCTTCAAACTGCAGATAAATCTGTACAGGTATATGAGCGCTTAGGGTTTCATAATGATGGGAATATCCTCGAATATCGAATGGCTTGATGATAAAGATTAGAAAATCGCATGAGCTGAAGTGGCTCATGCGATTTTTGTGTACAAAAAACCCCCCTTCTAATTATAAGAAAGGGGTATGAATGAAACTATTCAGCTTTTTTCTCGTCATGATCTGTTTCATTGTAATCTACTGGTGATTCTTGTGGTAATGGATCCACTTTGTGTTCGTAGGCATAACCTTTATTAATTGTTGCGATCGTTAATCCTAATACAGCAACCATAATAATGAGGCAGACCATTAAGACCGTAAACATAAGCTCAGTCCCCTTTGCACTTAATCAGGATTTTAAAATGTATTTTAAAAAGTTAAATGTGATTCCTTCTTTGACTCTCATTATTTTAACACAGAAAATTGAAGGTGCGGAATAAAATATTAAGCATAAAACCTTTCAATATTGAAAAAATCACAAAAAAGCAGCAGAATATAAGAAGGAAAGGGTGAGCGTAATGAGAATCGAATTGTTAAAATGTCATGGATCAAATAATGACTTTGTATTAATAGATGATCTACAACAAACCTATCAGTTCTCTGAAGAGGATCGTGTAACGATTGCTAAAAATCTTTGTGATCGTGAGGGTCTCGTTGGTGGAGATGGTATATTATTTGTCGAACAGAGTGAAGTGGCTGATGCCAGAATGCGTATGTTTAACCCAGATGGATCAGAAGCAGAGATGTGTGGGAATGGCCTGCGTTGTGTAGCACGTTATGCGAGTGAGCAGTTTAATAAGACACAACTTGTGATTGAAACGAAAGAGGCCAATCTTACAGTTGAACAAAAGGGAGATATTTTTGAAAATATCCCTTCTTTTGAAGTTGCAATTGAACCTGTTTCATTAAAACCTGCTTCTCTTCCACTTGAAACAGATGAGAAAGAACACATTGATCAAAAAATACCTGCCTTATCAGAGGCATTAAGATTCAGTGCAGTGAGTGTGCCGAACCCTCATTTAATTGCAATGGTTGATCAAGTAGATGATGAACAATTATCCACCATTGGAAAAGAAGCGAATGGAAACAAAACACTACTCCCAAATGGTGTGAATGTTAGCTTTGTACAAAACTTAGGCGACCAAAAGGTGTTTGTACGTACGTATGAACGCGGCGTTGGTTTAACAAACGCCTGTGGTACAGCTATGTCAGCTTCATCACTAAATACGGTTTTACTAAACTACAATCAACCAAACGAAGAGATTTTTGTCTTTAATCGTGGTGGTTTTGTGATTTGTGTTGTACATGTTGAAAATGGTAAATATCGTATAAAATTGCGTGGAAACGCAACATATGAGTACAAAACAACAGTTCATCTTACAGGGAACAAAGTTGAAGAATTAACAGAGCGAGAAACCTTTGGAACAGAAGCAAAAGCTTATGGAGCCCTTCAAGCGTATGCTTCTAAAGAAATCGAGCGTCATCAGTAATCATGTTATGAGTAAAACCTCCTTTTGGTACACATACTATCTTCAAAAGGAGGGATTCATCATGGCAGAACAAGTTGTTGCCGTCCGCAAAAATGGTGACGGAGATATTGTTGAACTGAAGCTTTCTTCTGGCCAAGTGGTTAATTACAAGCAAGCTCAACAAATGGCGAAGAACAAAGAAATTGAGCACGTAAATGTTTTTATGGGGAAAGACCATGAAGAGCATCTGCGTAGCGATGCCGATGGGGATCCAACGAACAACCTCGGGAAGGCGACGGAATCCCTTGGGTAAGCGATGGAATCCCTCGGGAAGGCGACGGAATCCCTCGGGAAGGCGATGGAATCCCTCGGGAAGGCGATGGAATCCCTCGGGAAGGCGACGGAATCCCTTGGGAAGGCGATGGAATCCCTTGGGAAGGCGACGGAATCCCTCGGGAAGGCGATGGAATCCCTTGGGTAAGCGATGGAATCCCCGTAGGGTAGACGTTGGATTCCCCCCTCGGGTCGCCCCTTGCACTGTCTCCCCGCACTTTATCTCGAATCCAAGTCTTCAAGATAAGGGGGCTTTAATGAATAGGCGATAAAAATAAGAGTAAAAACAATACGGTTTACACAATAATGATTTCACTTATCAAGAAAATATTATAAGCTAGATATATAAATGATCTTAATCGTAACAACAGAAAGGGAGAGGACTTTTGAAAACGGTATTACTTCCTCATTTTTTAATTACTATTATTATGTCAGTGGCTTTAGCAGTTGTGCTTATTAACGTGGAATTACAATTGTGGATGGCGATCGTCCTAACAGCTGCTCTTGTGTTGAATATTGTCTTATTCTTCACTTTACTCATATTGAAAAAAAGAGTCGATCAACAGTCTGAATAACTTTAAAGGGAAAGACAAAATGAACTATTGTTTATTTTGTCTTTTTTACATATTGAAGGTAGAAATATTACACGAAGTGGCTTCCTGACTAATCTTTATTGTAAAGGTTGGTTTTTGTATTTTTTAACCAAGGAAGTTATGGTATATTGTTCCAAAAGAGGGGGGGTACTCATGGATTTAATCTTATTAGTCATTATAATTGGCTTCTTAATTTTATGTATCATGCTATATGTTTTTTTTAAAACAACGATACATCTACTACATAGACAGCAAGCTCCTATCATTGATGTTGAGAATGTTACCTTTGAAGAGGGGGAACTAGTGAATGGGAAACCTTCTACTGTATGTAAGGCTAGACCAAAAACTTTTAACTCAACTATGTCTCCACAAGTGTTTTTAGTGGCAGAGTTATATAAAGAGGAAGACAGCCCATATTATTTTTCGGAGCCGATCCATCAATTCTATTCAGGAAAGAATGGAATGGAGATGAAAGTGACTATTAAAGAAGAGATAAAAATAGATAATGATGAAAAGAAAGAAGAAAAAATTCAATTATTCCTTCTTTTTAATGACCCGTACGGAAACCTGTATGTAAATCCTGTTCAAAAGGATGATGATCCTTCGAACACGTACACCTTGAAAACACCAACTAAAATGTATCCATATGGCACAACGTCATACAAAGAAATGGAAGATATGTTCAAAAGACTCCAGTCCGCCAAAAATTCTTCCTAATTTAATAAAACAATTCCAAGATAAAAGATTGATGAAACCGATCCCAGGGAATAGTACTAGAGGATAAGTAAAATTATTTGCTGTTAGCTTAAGGGAGGCAGATCAATGGCACTAAATGTTACACAGAAATTGATTCAAGATCATCTTTTATCAGGAGAATTAACACCTGGTGAAGAGATTGGGTTGAAAATTGATCAGACGTTAACCCAAGACGCAACAGGTACTATGGTGATGCTGGAGTTAGAAGCGATGGGACTCGATTATGCCAAAACAGAAGCTTCAGCTCAGTACGTGGACCACAACCTTATTCAGGAAGATAGTAAAAACCCAGACGACCACCTATTTTTGGAAAGCGCTGCCCAGCGATTCGGCTTGTACTTCAGCCGTCCAGGTAATGGAGTCAGTCACCCTGTCCATATGCAACGCTTAGCAAAACCGGGCCAAACCTTGCTTGGTTCTGACAGTCACACATGTGCGAATGGCTGTATGGGGATGCTTGCAATGGGAGCAGGCGGTATTGACGTTGCGATGGCAATTGCAGGAGAGCCTTTTTATGTCAAAATGCCTGAAGTATGGGGCATCTATGTGAAAGGTGAGCTTTCCCATCTGATGAAGAAGTGAAGCGCTACTTAAAGAGTCAGGGTCGTGAAGAAGATTGGAAAGAAATCGTAGCTGATGATGGAGCGAAATATGACCTTCATGAAGAACTCGATCTTTCAGAACTAGAGCCAATGATTGCAAAACCATCAAGTCCGGGTAATGTGGTTCCTGTTCGCGAAGTAGCAGGAGAACCGATTTATCAATCTTATGTTGGATCTTCAGCGAACCCAGGATACCGCGATTTTGCTATTGCTGCTGAGATTGTTAAAGACAAGCAAGTTGCAGATGGTGTCTCTTTTGACATTAACCCAACATCTCGTCAAATGCTTACGGACTTAGTGAAAAACAGTCATATGGCAAGCTTACTACCAGCAGGCGCTCGCTTGCACCAGGCAGGTTGTAATGGTTGTATTGGAATGGGGCAAGCACCTGCAACGGGTCGAAACAGCTTACGTACCACACCACGTAACTTCCCTGGTCGTTCAGGTACAAAAGAGGACAGTGTATTCTTATGCGGTCCAGAAACGGCTGCTGCATCAGCTTTAACAGGAAAAATCACAGATCCACGTGATTTGGAGATGGAATTTCCGGACATCTCAGCACCAGATCATCCAACGATTGATATGACGTTACTGGATAAACCGAAGCTTCCAGAAGAAGCTAAACAGATCGAGCTACAAAAAGGACCAAATATTGCGTCCATCCCTGAAATGGATGAATTACCTGATGAAATGGAACTACCAATTCTGCTGAAAATGGGAGATAACATTTCAACGGATGAAATTCTAGCAGGTGGCGCTCGTGTGTTACCTTATCGAAGTAACTTACCAGAAATCAGTAAGTTCACATTCGAAATCGTAGATGACACGTACTATGATCGTGCGATGGAAATTAAAGATCAAGGTGGTCATGCAGTTGTGGGTGGCTATAACTACGGACAAGGTTCAAGCCGTGAACACGCTGCATTAGCTCCTCGATATCTAGGTTTACGTGTTGCGATTGTACAAGACTTTGCTCGAATTCACTGGCAAAACCTTGTAAACTTCGGTGTACTTCCATTAACCTTCAGCACAAGTGAAGAAAAAGATAAACTAGAACAAGGCGATGTGCTACAATTTAGCGGCTTACGCGAAGCTATTCAAAATGGCCAAGAAATTAAGGCAAAAGTTAAAGATAAAAATAAAGAAATTAATCTGCGTCATACATTATCTGTCCGCCAAGTGGACATGATGCTAAAAGGAGGACTTATTAACTGGGTCCGTGACCGAGACAAAAAATAGAGGAGTGAATCCCTTGGCAAAAGACATGCGATGCCGTGCATGTGACGGCTCAGGTTTATTAATGGATGATGAAGAATGGCGCTACACCTGCACAATTTGCGGTGGAAGCGGAGAACTCATCGCCGGAAAACCAATTGAGCAAGACGGTAATTTTGACGTAGATGAAATGAATCGAACATTAGAATAATGATCATGAAAAGGCACTCCATTTAGGGGTGCCTTTTCTTATTGGTACTGAAGAAAAGGGGACATAACTTTAAAAAACGTTCCCTTTTTAAATTCTTCCATATTTTATACGATAATAAGAAAGAAACAAAAAAGGAGCTCACATAATGAATACAGATTGCGTCTTATGCAACCCTAACCAAGATCCAGAACAACAAATCATATTAGAAAATGATCATTGTTTTTATATTCAAAAATCCCAATAGGTGGACAGCATATCCCTCATGCTCATTTCCATATCATCCCTAGGTTTGAGGATGAACCCTATGCAGGACGTGGCATTCGGTATTGGATAAAACAAAAAGAGAATAAACGATCATAAGAGGAGGTTGGCAAATGTTTTTTGGTGAACGTATTTATCTCAGAAAAGTTACAGAAGAGGATGCATTAACTTATCATAGATGGAGAAATGATCCTGAAGTCATGGAGAATACAAGCTTAAGCCTTGATCTATTTACTTACAAAGAAACATCGGAGTTTATTCAAAGTATTATGGAGTCTCATAACTCAAAAAGCTATTTTATTATGGAAAAGGAAAATGATGAGGCCATCGGTATAACATCATTAATGAACCTAGATTACAAAAACAGAAATAGTGAATGTATTATTGATATAGGGAACAAAGACTACTGGGGGGACGGTTATGGAAAAGAGGGTATGGAGCTTTTAGTTCAATATTCTTTTAAGGAGCTCAACTTACATAAACTGTATCTGAAAGTTTTTGCTTTCAATACTCGTGCGATTCGTTTGTATGAAAGAATAGGCTTTGAACGAGAAGGGGAATTGAAAGACCATCTTTTTAGGAATGGAAAGTGGCATAATATTATTGAGATGGCTCTTTTTCAAGATAAGTACCTACAAACGGGGAAAAACGCATGAACTACATACAAGAGATGAGAAAGTTCATCGGACACAACATGCTTTTTACACTGGGATGTGGCGCTATTATTGAAAAGAAAGGAAAGATTCTGTTGCAGCATCGAACGGATGAGGATAATTGGTGTATTCCAGGTGGCGTTATGGAAATGGGAGAGAAGTTTGAAGAAACCGTAAGAAGAGAAGTTCTAGAAGAAACAGGGCTCGAGTTAAGAAATCTCACTCTGTTTGGGATTTACTCGGAGGTGAGCTAAATGTGCTCACCTTATTTTTTATTCCTCTTTCTCTACATACCTTTTTAAACCATCCAGAATATCCTTGGCTATTTTGTTGGTCATGCCTTGAAAAAGTTTTCCCATAAATTTTGCAAACCCATTGTGGTACTCAGTTTCATAACGCTGCTCGACATGAGTGATCTCACCTTGGTCAGTCAAATGGTAGGAGACGGTCATCGTAAAGGCTTTGTTCATGAGTTGATAGGAGAATAAACTGGGTTCAGTAACTTGAAGATTCTTACCCTCATACTTATTGGTCATTTTTCCTTCTTTTTGTTTTTGTTGAAACGTAGCACCGTCTTTTTGCTCCTTTGCCGGTTCATTGTAAGTAATGGAGATGACATCTCTTGTCCATTGTTCACGTTCTGAAGCAGTTGCAATCGTTTGAAAAACCGTTGAGAGTGGCGCGTTGATTTTTACAGAGTACTTCATTGATATTCCTCCCACTTTAGTGATGCTATTTCCAGAATTTTATGTATAAGTTTATTTTAACATGAATTCGAGTTATAAAGTGATGGAGGATGAAAGCAGTAAAATACATCACGATTTTCCAAGGATATTAGCACAATAAAAAGGCATACCAACCATAAGGAGGTGTGTTTCATGGCTAGACGAAACAAAATATTAGTTCCAGAAGCTAGAGATGGATTAGATCAACTAAAAGCTAAAATATCCAATTCACAAGATCCTAATCAAGCTAAATATGAAGTCGCGAAAGAGCAAAATGTCTCCTTGAAGGAAGGCTATAATGGTGAGCTGAAATCGAAAGATGCTGGTAAAGTAGGAGGCCAAATTGGCGGAAACATGGTACGCGAATTGGTGAAGATGGCTCAGCAAAATTTAGGAGATAAAAAATAAGCAAAAACAAACCTACCTCGCGGGGTAGGTTTGTTATGTTTATCGAGATGCGATCCCTTTCTCAAATTTACTTATTACCTTATCCTGATTAAATGTAATGGCTGCAAAGGAGTTAGGTGCTTTTCCATTCCATATGTAATGTATGGTGCTGTCAGACTCTTTACTGTCAGCTTTACCTTCTGATCCAACAATTTCAACGACTTCTTCATAGGACATGCCCTTTTCAATTTTATGATATTCTTTGTTTGTCATGAGTTTCGCATCTTCTTCACTCTCAGCGCTGCAACCAATCAGAAAACATGAGAGAATAAAGGAAATGATTAAAAACCTTTTCATTATGTTTCCTCCTTAACAAAGGTTTAGTTTCTATCCATACGATTTAAAAAGAGAAAGGATTCGTTTTTATATGAAAAATTTTGAAAACATTCAAGGATATGATGCTTTAGGCCAAAAGAAGTTACTAGATGATGGTCAGGTTACCCCTCTTGAATTAACGGAGTATTACATAAAACAAATGAATGAAAAGAATCCAGAACTTAATGCAGTAGTACATACCATGTTTGAGGATGCGCTGACTAAAGTGAAACAAAATGGTTTTGGGGAAGGCCCTTTATCCGGTATGCCATTCTTAATAAAAGATTTGAATCCAATAGCGGGATATAAAGCTACTTCTGGATCACGCTTGTTAGAGGATTTTGTTCCAGGAATAAACGATGAAACAGTTGAAAGGTTTAGACGTGCAGGGCTTACCTTTTTAGGGAAAACCAATACGTCTGAATTTGGTTTTTTGCCTACAACAGAACCTGAGTTATTTGGACCTACACGAAATCCATGGGATCCTCAATTATCTACAGGGGGTTCAAGTGGAGGAGCAGCAGCGGCTGTTGCTTCTGGGATGATTCCATTCGCCCATGCAAGTGATGGAGGTGGATCGATTCGTATTCCAGCATCTGCTTGTGGATTGTTTGGGTTTAAACCATCTAGAGGTCAATTACCGTATTCTATGTATATGAATCATCTAGGGGTAAATCATGCGTTAACACGATCGGTAAGAGATAGTGCAGCCCTGCTTGACGTCTTGCACGGAGAAGGGCCAGGGGAGCTCTATCCTACATTTCAGTCTAATGGCTTTTTAAATGCTACAAAAGAACATCCAGGGAAGCTGCGTATCGCTGTAACACCTGATTTTGATGGACATGTATCCATAGATGATGAAACGAAAAAGGCTTTTCAGCAATCTGTGCAACTTATGAAAGATTTGGGGCATGAAGTAGTTGAAGCTTCACCACAATTTGATTTTAGATCGGTAGCCGAAAACTTTATTAAAGTTTGGGTTGCTGGAGGAGCTGTTGTCATTAAGCATTTAGGAAAGGTGAATGGAGTACAACCTAGTCCAGACAACTTAGAACCGTTGTCTTACAACGTTTATCAGCAAGGGTCAGAACTATCAGCCCTCGAATATGAAGAAGCCCGTGTATTATTACAGATGGAATCTAAAAAACTGCTTCATTTCCACGATCAGTATGATGTCCTGTTGACTCCTGTGTTAAATAAGTTACCAGCAGCATTAGGATCGTTTAAACAAACATCCACTCAGGCCATGTTTACGAACTTTACGGATTATTGTAGCTTCACGCCAATATCCAATGAAACAGGCCAGCCTTCTATGAGCATGCCACTATATTGGACAGATGAAGGTTTACCGATCGGTGCCCATTTTACAGGACGCCTTGGTGAAGATGAACTCTTGTTTAAGTTAGCTGCTCAAATTGAGAGGGAGAAACCGTGGTTTATGAAGTATAAAGAACTTTAAAAGAGAAGGGGAGGAGAGTCAATGGCTGTATTTTTCATTACCGTGAATATCCTTGCTTCCATGATTATTTTTATTGCAGCTTTGGTCAGCGAGCATGTCCTAGTTGCAAATAATTTTAAAAATGTGGTTCGTCTAATCGTCTGTTTATTTCTTAGTTGGTTTAGTCCTTATTTAATCATCGATGTTGTTGAGGGATTTCCTTATGGAGAAAGTTTTCTAAGGAGTAATGTGTTTTACGTCTTAGGTGTTTCGTTTATAGCATTTGTGTGTTGGCAATTAGTTTTCTATGATATATTTGGTGATATTGATGAAGGATATGAATTAGATTAAATAAACAACCACCAAGCTATTGGAGCTTGGTGGTTTTCATATATCTTACTTAATTTAATTTTAACCAAGAATCTAAATATCCTTCTGGCTCATTTTTAACATAAGCACGGAAGAAGCGGACGAATTCTTCAGTAGTCACTTGCTTTCCTTGATAGAGTTCGTAATAGGTGGATAAGAACTCCAGTGCAGCATCTTGACCACCGTTATTTTCAAACAGGCTCCAAAGCTCTATTACGGGCTGACCATAAACAGCCTTACCATATGTTCCCTCATATTCACTAATAGCAAGGTTCGCCGGTTTGTCAGGTCCACCAATGCTATTCAGTTGATTTGCAAATTTCATTGCTTCTTCTTTCGTATCTTTGATCTCAAGGTGATATAACGTGTTCGCAAATTCCGTAATCCCTTCATCAACCCATGCATCGTAATACGGGTCATTGTTCACCTGGTAGTAAAACCATTGGTGAGCGATTTCGTGAATGATGGTTGCATTTGCGCGCTCTCCACTACTCTTTGATGAACCTTCTATAATTCCTGCATACTCCATACCACCACTGTTCTGAATCATATCTAACTGATCTAAAGGGTAGTCTCCGATGTTTTTTTCAAAGAAAGCAAAGCTACCTTCTGCAGCTTGTTTCCACTCATTCTCTTGACTTTTAGCGTCATGTTTAATGGCCATACGTAAGTCCGTATTGTTTGTAGAGAAAAGGTTTAAATACCAATCACTTGGGTTTAAAAAGGCTACATACATTTCTTTTAAGTGATCTCCCTGGACTGTTCCCGATTGATGAGGCTCATTGTTATCATCATTTGCCGAGGTCATCACATAGTAATCGCTCGGAAGTTGATACTCTAGGGTGTATGAGCCATTGGTGGTTAAATAAGATTCTCCTCTAGGATTATACCCCTCAATGTTCCATTCACCATCTTGATAGGTTGGAAGCATTGGATACCACTGAGCTAAAAATAGACTCCCAGATTTACGTCGAAGTCGAATGCCGTTAGGTGCAGGTTTTAACGTGTACGATATAGTTACTTCGGTTTTATCTCCTGCAGCGACTTGTTCCTTAAGTGGAATAGTAAGGATTCCATCTTCTGATGATGAAAAGTCTGTATTTGAACCACTTACGGTAACGTTATTGATTTTAACGGATCCACCCGCACCATATCGCTTACTGTATTCTCCATTTATTAAGGATTCAGGAATAAAATATAGCTTGATCTCATCCCAAGAACTTTCAGATCTATTCTCGATTTCGATTTGAGCATCGATACTTGAAGTGAGATTTTGATCCATATTAATGGAGATGTTATAGGTTCCATATGTACCGGGTTGAACGCCTTTAGGTTCAAAGTCACTCATTGAGTCTTGGAAACTAACTTCTTGAATCTGGTCCTCTTCTTGATCTGTTTCTTCTTTTCCTTTTTCGGTGGACTCTTCTTTATTATTTTCATCCACCGTTTCTTTTTGTTCTTCATCATTCGTGGAATTTTCTTTTGTTTCATTTGTACATGCTGCCAATATGATGACAGTAAGCAAAAAAATTAACGTTTTTTTCAATCTGATAACCCCCTGGGTGTATATTTCCAAAATATTCAAAATATGATTAAATCGTAAAAAATATTTGAGCGAAAGTCAATTGATAACTTTTCTGCTTTTTACAAATTACAATGTCATTTATTTAACAAAATCTTCACTTCCCTATTAGAAGGGGAATCAGAACTTATATCGAAATGTATTACAAAAGGTATTGAAGTTTATCTGTTTACCCATAGGGGTATATGTGTTATGATAAATCATGTAGTTAAGATAATGATTTCTTAAATATAAACAAATTACACTAAAAAAATGAGAGAGAGGGATTTTGCATGTTACTAAAGTATTTTTATGATGAAAAATTAGCTCAAGCTTCTTATATGGTCGGATGTCAAGCGACAGGAGAAGCATTAGTGGTGGATCCGTCTCGTGATATTCAAGCCTATTTAGACACAGCTAAAAAAGAAAATTTAACGATTACAAAAGTAGCTGAAACACACATTCATGCTGACTTTGTATCAGGAGCTCGCGAACTAGCGACGCAAACAGGAGCAACAGCTTTTCTATCTGGAGAAGGTGGGGATGATTGGTCTTATCAATTCTTAGATAGCATCAATCACGAACTTGTTTATGATGGCACTCAATTTAAGGTTGGTAACGTAACGATTGAAGTCATGCACACACCTGGTCACACGCCAGAATCGATTTCTTTCGTTCTTTATGATCGTGACCAAGATGCACCTATGGGTATCTTTACTGGGGACTTTGTCTTTGTTGGTGATGTGGGTCGTCCTGACTTACTTGAAAAAGCTGCAGGTCTTGAAAACACATCTGAAATCGGCGGACGTCAAATGTTCAAATCACTAGAACGATTCAAGGCTCTTCCTGACTATATGCAAGTGTGGCCTGGTCACGGAGCTGGAAGTGCTTGTGGTAAAGCGCTTGGAGCGATTCCATCCAGCACAGTTGGTTATGAGAAAATTACGAACTGGGCACTTGCGTATGATGATGAAGATGCATTCGTGAAGGACCTTGTTTCAGAGCAACCAGAGCCACCTAAATACTTTGCTGTTATGAAAAAGGTAAACAAAGAGGGACCAGCACTTTTAAGTGAGCTAGGTGAACCAACGCATATGAGTTGGAGTGCTGAAGAATTAGGCGAACAGCTGCGTAATGATCTGCAACTTATCGACACACGTCCAGCGGCTCAATTCGCTGAGGAGCATATTCCTGGGACGATTAACATTCCAAGCAACAAGTCCTTTGCAAATTGGGCAGGCTGGCTTGTGGATTATGATAAGCCTGTTTACCTGATTACAGAAGAAGATCAAGTAGAAGATTTAACAAAAGCGCTACGTTCAATTGGAGCTGACAGTGTAGCTGGATTTATGACACCAGCAGAGCTTTCTGAGCTTAAAACTGAAGGCATGGATATGGAAGCTTATAACGTAACAACTCCAGAGGAAATTGCTGAAAGTATTGAAGCTGGAGATGTTCATTTACTCGATGTGCGTAATCAAAGTGAGTGGGATGCAGGACACATTCCTCAAGCACAACACATTATGCTAGGTTACTTGCAAGAACGAATTGATGAAGTTCCAACGGATAAACCAGTAGTACTGCAATGTCAAGCTGGTGGTCGTTCTGCAATGGCAACGAGCATTCTACAAGCAAATGGCATTAAAGATGTCATCAATATGCAAGGTGGATTTGGTGCTTGGTCTAAGCGTCAACTTCCACAGACATCATAAAGCATCATCTGTCTCCCCTGAGTGAACTCAGGGGATTTTATTTACTTAGTTTGGCACACCAGTCTCAATATAACTTCGCACAAGTTTCCATTCATTCAAAGTTGGATCTTGTTTAAATGTGTTAAAGAAAAGGTTAGAAGAAGGTACGAGCTTTCCTTCAATGATGGGGGCTGCTCGGACAATCGCCATCTTTTCATCTTCTTTTAGTGAAATGATTGATTGAGGTGTCAGAACCCATTCCATATCTTGATCTGCAAAATAATTAAAAGCACCAGCCCAACCTTGTACAGACTCTTCATATCCAAAATCTACTGCTTCGCCTTCACGGATTTCTCGGGCTTGTAAGTCCTTTGAAATCACTTCTCGCATGTAATCTGTGTTTCCTTGCTTCCAATTACTTAGATACTCACCTATAAAAGAGTGAAAATCAGTTTTAACCTGTGCAACCATATGTAACCCACCTTTTAAAAGTTGTTTTTCAACTAAACTAGCATTTTCAAATTAATGTACGGCCGTGATGGTTTATGCAAATAGATCAGTGAAAAAGGTAGTTCTATTAAAACATGTTATATATAAATTTTCAAAATTATCCAATACATTATTTTGTGTTTTTCCCTTTTTGCAAGTATAGGTAGTTGATTTCTGCACCAACCATAAGAATTAATCCTGTTAAGAAAAACCAAAGCATTAAGATGATGACGCCTCCAAGGCTTCCGTAGGTCGCAGAGTAATTGGCGAAATTACTAATGTAGAAAGAAAAGGCTAATGAAATAACTTGCCATAATAATGTAGCAATTAGTGCACCAGGTAAAGCAACTTTAAATGGGTTTTTGGTGTTTGGTGCAAAGTGATATAGCGACATGAGTACTAATGCCATTACCACAATACTAATGATCCAACGTAAAATTTGGAATAGGATTACAGTTTGGTCAGGTAAGTTTAAGAACGATTGTATATATTGAATGATGACATCTCCAAATACCGGTAGAATTAAGGCGATGACAATCGCAAAAATCATCCCAAAAGTTAATGCAATGGAAAGGAGACGAACTTTTATAAAAGAGCGTTCTTCTTTAACTTCGAATGCAAGATTTGTAGCTGTGATAAATGCATTCATACCACTTGATGCAGACCAAATAGTACCCAGAATACCTACCGTTAGTAGTCCACCTTTAGGGTCTTGGACGACTTTAATAATGTTTTCCTTAAATACATCTGCGGTTTCACTTGGGATCATCGATTTTATAAAGGATAAAGCTTGCTCTGGATCAATATTTAAATACGGTAAAATCGAGAGTAAAAGGATTAATAACGGCACGATAGAGAGTAGGTAATAAAAAGCTTGAGCTGCTGCTAATAATGGTACATTGTCTTTTTGAAATTCATGAATGAAGTTTTTAATCGTTGATATCATAGCGTGCCTCCAAGAAATATAGTTTATAGTCTATATCCCCGAGTTGGAGTTGGTGTAATCTGATTCTTTAAAATCAACTGCGTTAAACGTGACTTTATGAACAATTGGGATATCCATGAAAAAAGCCCCCAGGTCTTGTTAAAAACTGGGGGCATAATCTTTATTCTTGAGCTTTAGCTTTGGTGCTTTTAGGTGTTGTGCTTACGGTTTTAGACTTCACGTTATCTGGGTCTAATCCGTTTCCTAGTGAACCATACATTGTACCTTGGTTAGGATCTACGAGCTCGTAATTTTCAAAATAAACACGAGGCGTGTTCCATAAGGCTTTTAAGGCTTTGCCCATTGGCATCTCATGGTAACGTTCTGGCCACATTTCTTTAATGTGTTTCTTCACTAATGGATAGTATTTCGGACTCATACCTGGGAATAGGTGGTGCTCTGTATGGTATGAGAAGTTAAAGTGAATCACATCCACCCATTTCGGAACTGTAACGGTTAAGCTATTGGCTAGCGGGTCGTTAACAGGCACGAGTGGGTTTAGCCTATGATTGGTTGAAATATAAGCCATGACAATAAAGTTTGCAATGAGCAACGGAATTAAGAAGGCAAATACCCATTTTTCTAGACCCATAACGAAAATGAGGCTAATCCATGTTGCCCAAGGTAATGCAATCTGAAGCCATACTTTTGGTTGTGTCTTGGGTTTGAATTCTTTAATATACATCGTAAACATTTTCAAAGAGTGTGCAGTGAATTGAACCGTTAACGATGCAAAACTGAAAAAGGCACGAACAGAAAATGGTAAGCGGTAGACCCAACGGAACGCTTTCATTTTAGAGATTTTTTCTAAGGTTGGCCATGCATCTGGATCATTTTCTTCATGCTGCGTATGAACATGGTGCTCCATGTTATGCCATTTTCTCCAAAGCTTTGGTCCTGTTGTTAACGGGAAAAAGGCGATGGCGCCAAGTGTATCTCTTAGCCAAGGCTTTCGTACAACAGTTCCATGTAAAATTTCGTGTCCTAGAAATCCCATCCCTGCAAAGCTACATCCGATTACTACGGAGAAAAGCAGGTTAATTAAAGGATGGAAATTTAGTAATCCAATTAAAAGAAAAGATGTGATGGTTATCAGCAGGTAGGCTAGTCCACCGAAAAGACGAGCAGGTACAGGTTTAAATGCGTCTTTAGGTAGGTGTTTTTTGACATGTTTCGCATACCAACTAAAGGAGTGAAGTTCTTTCATGATAGCTGGCTCCTTCCATAAGTCGTTATATATTCTTATTATGGTACATTTTTGTATGACTTATTAGTGGTAATCGTATCAACATGAAAAGTTAGAAGTCAATGAAAATTATTACCTGGTATTAAAGTTTGGTACTATTTTCACGACTTTATACATGACACACTTTAAAACGTAAATTTATATTGCAATCCTTTCTTTGCTCTCATATGATGAAAAAGACAGTTAGAAAGGGAGATCAATCTTGGCTTGGGATTTATTAAATATAATTGCAGTTGCAGCTTTTGCTTTTAGTGGAGCAATTGTTGCCATGAGTGAGCGATATGATATATTTGGCGTATTTATTTTAGGATTGGCAACCCCTTTTGCAGGTGGAATTGCACGTAACCTATTTTTACAAGAACCGGTTGTCCATATTTGGGATCAGGGCTTTTTGCTATATATAGCAGTCGGAACGATTCTGATTGCCTATTTCTTTCCGAAGAGTTGGGTGATGCTCTGGGATCGATGGAATGTGTACACGGATGCGATTGGTCTGTCCGCTTTTGCCGTTCAAGGGGCACTGTTTGCGGTTCAACAGGATTACAGTTTAGGACCGATGTTGTTCTGTTCGACGATTACCGGTGTAGGTGGCGGTGTTGCCCGTGACGTATTAGCCCAGCGCAGGCCGATGGTGCTCCATCAGGAGATTTATGCGGTTTGGGCAATGTTAACGGGTCTTTTCATTGCCATTGGTTTTATTGATGCTTCAAGTGTTGTGCAATTGTATATTCTGTTCTTTGTTATGATTGCCATGAGAGTCTTATCCTACCATTTAAATTGGCACTTAAGGTTCAGAGATCTCTATCGATTATGAGTAAATGTATGAATATTAAGAAGTAGGTAAAAATTGAAACGTTTAAACTTCTCAATCGTATGGAATAGAGACAACAAAAGGCAGAAAGGGTGCTATACATGAGTGAAAAAGGTTGCGTAAAATGCGGAAGCAAGGATGCGGGAACGAAGGATGTATCCATGACAGGAAGCGGATTAGCTAAAATGTTTGATGTACAAAATAACAAATTCACCGTAGTCTATTGTAAAAACTGCGGTTATTCCGAATTCTATAACCAAAATGCATCACTTGGATCAAACGTATTTGATTTCTTCTTTGGTTAAGATTGAAAAGCTCACTTTGAAAGTGGGCTTTTCTTATGTTATAAACTTCTAGTAATAGTCAGAAGTCCTGAATAGAAAAAAATCTGTAACCTACTGGAATTTTGATCGACAAATAGTGTAGAATTCAGCTATTGCATGATACCACATAGAGGACTTATTCGAATGTTTATTTAGGTAGTAGTATGTGTAAAGAATGATAAAATACTTAAGGGGATGAGCAACATGAAAAAGCTACTCACTATGACTTTTGCTTGTATGCTTCTTGCTGCTGGATGTTCCAATGGTGATGGTCAGCAGGCAAATACAGATTCATCGGTCAGCGAGGATCAGGATAATCAAGAGAATCAAGAGAATAAAGAGAATGAATCAAAAGATGAAACGAGTCAAGAACCAAACGAAAATGAACAAGAAGACAATCAAAATTCCGAAGAAAATAAACAAGATGAAGAAGATCGAAGTGACGAAGGTAAAGATAAAGAAACTTCAGAAGAAGATGAAAACAAATCTTCTTTAACAAATGAAGAAGCAAAAGAAGTAGCTGTTCAAGCTGAGACTTCTTTTCAAGAGATCGTGAACAGTACAGAAGGAGATTCCTTCAAAATACAGGGGTATGAAACAAAAGAAGACATCGTAAAAGAGCTTACAAAGGTAATGTCACAAAATCTAGCGCAATCCTTAACAGATGCTTATTTTGTGATGCGAGACGAAACCTTGTATCTTGAACCAAAAGGCGGACCTCTTTGGTTTGAAAAAGATGTGGACTTTGAGCTTAAGCATCCTGCTGAAAAAGAATATGTAATCATTCAAGAACAAAACAGCGATATGTCTGGTAACGTCGTTATGCATTATACGTTAACGTATAACGGTGACAACTGGGTATTAGACCAAATGAAAAGTCAACGTAAGAAACAAAATGACGTATCAAACGTAACAGAAAAGCAAGCTGTAGAGTTAGTGCGTAAACAAATTGGCGCTCAGAATGAGAATGTTAAAATTGAATTTGATCATATGGATGGAAATCGATATGTCATTCATGTATATGAAGTGGTTGAGCAAGAAAACAACACCCATACAGCGACAAAAGGCTGGTATTATGTAGATCGAGATACCGGAGAAGTTACGAATATGATGAACTAAATTATAAATTTGAGCTCTCTATCAAATAGGGAGTTCTTTTTATATTTAAAGGAATATGTTCGACCTTGTAGAATCTTTTTGATGATGCCTTTAAAAAGATCAGTCCAAAGGAGATCAATATGGAAAGAAAAATTGCAATTATTACTGGCGCCTCAAGTGGTTTTGGTTTTTTAACGGCAATTTCACTAGCTAAACAAGATTACACGGTTTACGCTACGATGCGAAATCTAGAAAAAGCAGTGATGTATGAAGCAGACCATATCCCAAAAGAAATAAGAGACCTGATTCATATCCATCCATTAGATGTGACAGATGATCGTTCCGTTCAAGAGTTGAAAGATTTAATCTTTTCAATCGGAAGGGTGGATGTTTTGATTAACAATGCAGGGTTTGCTGGAGGAGGCTTTTGTGAAGAGATCACCATTCAGGAATACCGAAATCAGTTTGAAACAAACGTCTTCGGTGTTATGGCTGTCACTCAAGCAGTTCTTCCGTTGATGAGGGAGCAAGGCTTTGGAAAAATCATCAACATGAGTAGTATAAGTGGCCGTGTCGGTTTTCCAGGGGTCTCGCCATATGCCTCATCCAAATTTGCACTGGAAGGATATAGCGAAAGTCTACGGTTGGAAATGAAACCATACGGCGTTCAAGTCGCGTTAATAGAGCCTGGTTCATTTAAAACAAATATATGGTCATCAGGAAAACAAGTATCAGAGAAGTCTCAACAACCTTCTTCTCCATATGCCTCATACATGGAACGAATCAATAAGCATTTGGATGTAAGCAAGGATGACATGGGGGACCCTCAAGATGTTGCAGATTTAATCGTAACCCTAGCCGAACAAGGTGAATTGAAAAAGCTGCGGTATCCGGTAGGAAAAGGGGTATCGTTTATGTTGAATCTGAAAAAATGGCTACCATGGAATAAGTGGGAACGTGAGGTTTTGAAGCGGTTGTAAAATGATTAAAATGCTCACGCTCGAGGGGGAGAATCACGCCCAAAAAGTAGTAAAAACCCGCTCAAATCCATCTCTGAGCGGGTTTTTATATCTATTATTAACAAATGGAATCTTTAGGATCTGGATTTTTCAGTCCAAATAGTGGACGTAGGAATAAGGCTAGGTACGTTCCAGCTAGAGCCATAATCATCCATACCCAACCGTGTAGGCTCATAGACGAGATGCCACCGAAATAAGCACCGATATTACAACCAAATGCTAGACGGGCACCATATCCCATAAGGATACCACCAATCATCGATGCCATAGCGACGCCTGGCTTGAATGCTTTTGGCTTAAATGAACCTTGGGCTGATGCAGCGATAAAGGAACCTAAAATAATACCAAAATTCATTACACTAGTAGAATCAAGTAGTACAGAATCTGTTAGCTGTTGTGTGCGACCAGCCCAGTACCCCCAGCTACTTACATCTACACCTACAGCCATTAATGCCTTAGATCCCCATAGCGCAAATGCTGACGTAATGCCCCATGGATTGCCTCGTACTGCAAGTGTAATACCGTTCAGCACAGCAAGTACAACAGCCGCAATGAGTAGTGGCCAAGAACCTCGAACAAGCTTTTTCCAACCAGATGTTGTCGCAAGTGGCTTCATCTTAGGTGGATTTTTCTTTTTCGCAATTTGTACAGTAATTCCGTAGATCCCTGCGAAAATAATGAGTTGAAGCAGAATGCCACCTACATAGCCAAACCCTGTGGATGTAGCAAGTGAAATGGCTCCTAGGCTAGGCATTGCATCACTTGTCCACCAAGGTAAGTGGAGAGCACCAATTGTAGAGCCCACAATAAATCCAAACAACGTGACGAAAAGGGATGCTTTTCCACCACCCACATTGTATAACGTACCAGAAGCACAACCATTTCCTAGCTGCATACCGATTCCGAATAGGAATGCACCGAAAACAACGCTGATTCCTACTGGAAAGACATATCCTGATGGAGTGTTTCCTGTAAAGCTAAAACCTGTAGCAAGAATGATCCCAAATAAAACGGTTGTAACTGCAAGCATCACCATATGCGCTTGCAATCCTTGCACATTTCCGACTGATGTTAAGCGTCGGAAAGCTGATGTGAACCCAAAACGTGCGTGTAATAATGTTAAGCCAAATCCGATCCCGATGATAAACAATAAACCTTGCGTCCAGGAAGCAACAGCTACGGTTGCTGCAAAAAGAATGACAGAAGCTAATATTCCTAAGAACACAAGTGGTTTTTGAACCGGATTTAAAGGCGAAATGACAGTAGTAAAGTTTTTATTCGTATTCGTTGCTGTTTGCATCGATTAAACACCTCAATCCTTATAAACTTAGTGCGAATTAATGCCAACCCGTATCATAATACGATTCTGTTTTTTTGTAAATGGATGTGCTTGAATAATATGAATTAGCATAAAATGAAATAATTATCTATTTTTCCATTGAATAGTAGGTGGATCATTTAGTAGGATAAAGATATTGTTTTTTAGAGAGGAGTCTAACTATGAGTAATGAAGAAGTAGAAAGACCAGCAGGATTTTGGATTCGTTTAGGTGCTTCTTTACTTGATGGAATCATTATTTTTATTGTTCTAGGATTCATCAGCCTAATTTTATTTGGGGACTTTGACTATACGAAATCTATTTCTTTAAGTATTGTAGAGTTCTTATATATCATCTTGTTACCTGTTTTTTGGTATGGATATGTATTAGGCAAAAGAATTTGTGGAATTCGTATTGTTAAGATCGATGGAAGCAATGTTGGGATTCTGAACATGATTTTACGATGGGTTGTTGGGGGTATTATTTATGCCTTAACATTGGGGATTGCTCTTATCGTAAGTGCATTTATGGTAGGGTTACGTGAAGATAAACGCGCGATTCATGATTTTGTTGCAGGAACCTATGTGACCCATATGCCCCCAGAAGCTTAAATCATATAAAAAGATTCGTTTATCATCGATCATAAGAAGGTACTATATACATTGAGGTGATCGATAATGATGGAAATATTTAATGTACGAACAAAACAACACGATGAAATGGTGGACATTACCCAAGAACTAGAAAGTTGGATTCGAAAGCAAAATGTCCAAGAAGGCGCACTTATTGTGCAATCCCTACATACTACAGCTGGGATCACTGTGAATGAAAATGCAGATCCTGATGTAAAAACCGATATGCTTATGCGCCTTGATGAGGTTTATCCTTGGGACCATCCGAAAGATAAGCATGGGGAAGGAAATACAGCCTCTCACTTGAAAACAAGCACAGTCGGTTCAAGTGAAACCATTTTAATTCATGAAGGAAAGCTTGTGCTTGGAACATGGCAGGGTGTTTATTTTTGTGAATTTGATGGACCTCGTCAACGAAAATACGCAGCTCGTATTATACGTGAATAGGAAACAGGAATCCCATTTGAGTGAAAGAATCTCACATGGGATTTTTAAATTTAATAGGTACATACATAAAAGGATGTTAAAATATGTATATAGATGGGGGGAGAAAAAGCTGAAACAGATTATTAGTATAGTACTCTTTTTCTTATTTTTACGAATTATTTATACCGTGGTCGATGCTTTTGTTGATCACTTTCTTGACTATCATCTTCTAATGGATCTTTTTATTATTTTCTTGGTAGGTGTAGCTTCTCTTGTATTAGCTAAACTTGCCTATGATATGCTGTTACGTCAGGAAAGTAAACACCTTCCACCTAAAAGAAGAGCAGTAATTGTATCGGTGCTTGCCGTTCTTTTTGTTGGGAATTTTGTTTATCAATATTGGGATGATCACCGTGAAAAATCAGTTGAAGCAGCTCTTAGTCGTTACAGTGAGCCTGAGGTTGTTAATTTAAATCTATACTCGGATGGTTATATATCACAATTGGAACAAAAAGAGGGCATTCAAGAATTGGTACATTTCCTTAACCAATATCAAATTCAAAAAGTTGAGAGTGGAGGGTTAGGTAAGGTGTATAGTATTGAATGGGAAAATGATTCGTTCTTTTCAGGGCCGGCAGCTGTTATTATAAGAATTAAGGAAAACGAGATTTCTATAAATGGAGACTATTACGAAATCGTAAACGGTCCGGTTGATATGGAATGGTTTCAGGAATTTTATAAAACATACAAACGTGAAGAACCAAGCCGAGAAGTATCAACTCTAGCTTGGTTCTTTTCAATATGAATTCCTCTAAAAGCCATTTTTATCTGTAATCATTATACAGAATCCTTCTCAAAGTCCAAGTCAGACGGGTTTATGTCGTTTAGACCGATAAGACTTCGGTTATATACAAATGGAAACATTTACTAAAACATAGAGAAAGGGGTTTAATTGTTGAAGAGAAAAATAACAGCTTTTGTCGTCATGCTATTAGTAAGTAGTGTGGTGTATGTCCCAGATACCTCCATATATGCAGCAGAGCAGTATGAAGACCTTTCACAAGATATGGCGGGATATGAAGAGATCAAGTTTTTGAATGAGAAAGAAATCATTAAAGGGTACCCTAATGGTGAGTTTAAGCCGTATCAATCTGTGTCTCGAGTCGAAGCCGCAATTATGCTTACGCGAGCACTTGATCTTTCAACAGAAAACCGTCCAGATCCTGGATTGGACGATGTACCCAAAAACCATCCGCGTTATAAATACATTGCAACGGTCATAGATGAGGGAATTTACCAAGGAACTCAGTCTAACGAATTTGAACCAGGTAAACCTATTCAACGAATCGAAATGGCCGCTGTTTTAACAAGAGCATTTGACTTGCAAAATGGCCCGGTTGGTACAGATTTTCGTGATGTTGAAGATGACCGCAATTATATAACTCAGATCGCTTCAAATCGAATCTCAGTTGGTTTTCCAGATCAAACATTTCGTCCATTTGCAGAAACAACAAGAAGTCAATTTTCTATTTTTCTAGCACGGACCATGGATGAAACCTACCGAAATCCGACGTTAAAACCTTCATTCATAGATTCCGCTCAAAAAGGATTGATTGAGAGTTGCTTTGCACAACTTGATCAAACGATGACTTATGATGACATGAAGAGAAAATATGGAGAACCAGAGCAAGAATCAACTTGGGGTGGAGAGTTAAAAGTCGATTATGGAAAGTGTTCTTACTTAATTAACCCGGAGGAACCAAACCAAATGAAAGGGTTATTCTATTATCCAATGGATGAACGTTTGACACCTAATATGGTCCTGGATCAGTTAAGCCCTCAACCGGATCGTAATAAGGAAGCAAATGATGGTACCTATAGACAAATCTATGAGCTAAAAGATTATACAGTTTACTTTGTTTATCCGAGCAAGGATGAAGCACTAGATTATATTTATTTAAAGCCACATACATTCTATGATCCAACTTGGTTACTAAAAGAAAAGTACTTTAACGACATGGATACGATTAATGGTAACCCAACGATTACAAATCCCTCCAATCCATTAGTGCTTGTGAATAAACAGCATTATTTACCGTCTGATTACGTGCCTGAGATGGTTCGCCCAGATGTGCAATTTGTATTTGGTGATCAAAGCTTGAATAAAGCCTTAATGCGTCCAGAAGCAGCTCGTCATTTGGAGGAGATGTTTGCTGGGGCTGAAGAGGCAGGAATAAATATTCTAGCAACATCAGGTTATCGTTCCTACGATCGTCAGCAGTACCTTTTCCAACAAGAAGTAGAGGAATCAGGTCGTGAAGAAGCAAAAACAATCGTAGCGATTCCTGGAACAAGTGAGCACCAAACAGGTTTAACAATGGATATTACGTCTCCTAGTGTTGATTATGGATTAGTGCAACGCTTTGGGGATACAGAAGCAGGAGAGTGGCTTGCCAATAATGCATATAAATATGGCTTTATCCTGCGTTATCCAGAAGGTAAGGAAAAGATCACTGGCTATCAATATGAGCCGTGGCACTTCCGTTATGTAGGTGAACATTATGCGACGATTATTCATGAAAATAATATTACGCTAGAAACGTATTTTGATAGTGTAATGAAATATTAAACATAAAATCCCATGCAGCTGAAACACTGCATGGGATTTATGATTAATGGAAGGGGACCTCAAAATAAAAGGAATGTACTGAACCGTCTGACTCCAACCATATACGGCCATCATGCTGATCTACGATTTCTTTGGAAATGGCTAGACCTAAACCAGAACCACCTGTAGTCCGGCTGCGAGAGGGATCCGTTCGGTAAAACCTTGAAAAAATCTTCTCTTGCTCAGATTCTGAGATTTTCTGCCCTTCGCTTGTAATGGATATTCGATAATATTGATCTTTAACTTCACCTTTTATCCAGATAGCATTATCACCTTGATAGTACTGAATCGCATTATCTAAAAGATTGCTCAATACTTGTTGAATTCCAGAAACATGTAGGGGGAGGGTGGCTTCCTCCAGATCAGTCTTCACCTCAATATTGGATTCTTCAAGAGACCATTCAAATGCAGCAATTCCATTATGGATCAACTCTGATACAGAAGTCTGTTCTTTATGCATAATCGGCTGATGAGTGAGAAGATCCCATTCCTTAAGTTGTTCTAACTGTTCAACCATTTGGGTTAACCGCTGTGATTCATGTAAAAGAGATTGGTATAATTCTGTATCCCCTTCAATCACTCCACTTTTTAATCCGGTTAAATAGCCATTTAGATTTGATAAAGGTGTTCTAAATTCATGTGCCATATCAGATAATACTTTGTGACGATGCTTCTCATTTTGCTCTAGTTGTTCTGTGAGACTATTAAAATGGGAGACCAGCTGGCCCATCTCATCCTTTGAAGTTCTTTTTTGAACCTTAAGGTACTTTCCCACTCTTAACTGTTGGGTAGAGTGGATCATTTGTCTAACAGGATCAATGATTTGTTTGGTCGCAAAATAATGAACAACACTACCGATTGCTACTGTGAGGAAACTAAACATCCAAAGGTATTGAAATAGTGTACGTTTAAAATTTTGTTGAGCTGTTGATTGAACGGTATTGATCCCATCAACTAAGAAACAAGCCGTTTGATAAATCGCCATCCCTGTTATAAAAGTGAATAAAGTAATAAAAGCCACATTCACAATGGTTAATCTCATTAAAAAGCTATGGGGAATTGCCCTTCGTATGGATTTAAGCATCGACAAATTTATACCCCATTCCTCTTACGGTTTGAATTCGTTGAGGGGAGGAAGGATCATCTTCAATTTTTTCCCTGAGCTTTTTGATATGAGCATCGATTGTCCGGTCAAAGATCGTTTGTTCAGCCATCGGATACAGTTGCTGAAGTAAAGCATCTCTCGATAAAACTGTATTTGGGTTCTCCATAAAATGATAGAGCAGGTTGAATTCAAATTTCGTTAATGAAATCTGTTGATCATTTAACCACACTTCACCTTTACGAGGTTTTATACAAAGACCTTTATATGTGATCTTTTGGCAAAACTGTCCTGTACGACGTAAAACAGCTTCAACATGGGCTACCATTTCGTCTGGACTGAATGGTTTTGTGATGTAATCATCTGCTCCCATTTTTAAACCAGCTATTTTATCATCAGTTCGAGCTTTGGCCGTAAGCATGATTATAGAGACTTCATTACGCCCTTGATCCTTAATCCATTGGCAAACTTCTTCACCACTCACCTTGGGAAGCATTAAATCAAGCATAACTAAACAAGGTTGTTCATGTGTAAAAACTTGTTTTGCTTCTTCACCATCTTCAGCTTCAACAACGTCATAATCAGCGTTTTTTAGATATAGCGTTATGAGCTGACGGATCATTGGGTCATCTTCTACAACTAGAATTTTTTGTTTCATCATTCCATCACCAGTTTCTATTGTATACCATATGTGGTACTACTTCATATCATTGAATTGATCCACCATCATTTCATAGTTCATGGCACCGAGTGCGATATGCTGTATCTTCCCATTTGTATCAATCATATAAGATGTAGGGATGGGTTGGATTTGATACTTATTGGCTACTGCAAGTTTTTCATCCATTAAGATAGGAAAGGATAGTCCGAACTCCTTTTTAAACTTTTTTACAGCATCTTGAGATTCCTCTGTATTGGTAAGGTTTACAGCCAATATCTTCACATCTTCATTATTATAGAATTTCTCCATATCTGGCATCTCAGCACGACAAGGAGGACACCAAGTTGCCCAAAAGTTCAGCATAACCTTTTCTCCGCGATAATCTGATAATTGTACAGTCTCACCACTTAAGGTTGTCAGTTCAAAGTTAGGGGCAAGGTTGCCTTTTTCTAAGCCTACTTTTGCTTCTTCACTAGAATCATTCGATTGTTCCTCTTCTGAGTTTTCATTAGTCATTTCTTGATTTTGAGTAGTTTCTTGATTTTTATAGACTAAGTCATAAACAGCCCACCCAAACATTCCGACGATTAAAACGATAAGTATAATTTTTTTCATCGTACACCCTCCGTTTCGATTATCCGAGATTTGATAGCCAAGTATCCTGAACGAGCTGTAATAAAAATGTTGATAGGCGTGTCAGCTGCCCAGTATATAATAGGACACCCATCAGAATCATGATGATGCCACCAGCTTTCATAATCGGCTGGCTGTATTTGACTAGCCATTTTGTTGAGCCAAGGAAAAAGGCTAATACGATAAATGGTATCGCAAAACCGATGACATACATGATGGTATAAACAGCTCCTTGTGTAGGATTACTTGCAGCAATCACTAAAATGGATGCAAATATAGGTCCTATACATGGTGTCCACCCTGCTGCAAAACCGATTCCTACAAATGTTGTCCCTATGTAACCAAGAGGTTTATTTTTGATTTGGAAACGCTTTTCCTTCATTAAGCCTTTCCATTGCAGCCAACCGGCTATAAATAATCCCATGACGACAATGAATATCCCTGCAATACGTTGGAGGAAGACACCTGATTCCCCTGTTAACATCCCTTGAATCCATTGACCCAGAAGAGAAACACCTATTCCTAAGCTTATAAATACCATCGAAACACCGATTAGAAAGAATACAGAATGAAGCAAGAGCTTCGTCCGTACTTTGGCGTCTGATTGGTCTTGAAGTTCTTTAACACTCATACCAGTAATGTAAGAGAGATAAGCTGGAAAAATGGGGAGTGTACAAGGGGATAGAAACGATAAAACCCCTGCAGCTAGTGCGATCCAAATGGTTACGTCTGCTCCTTCAAACATGCTTTAACCTCCTTGTTTTTAAAAGAATATAGATGATCAATGTATAGAATAGGAGACCTATCCCTAATACATGATCTGTAGTAAAAAAGAAAATAGAATGGTTCAAAAAAAGTGAACTCAAAATAAATGCAGAAGTAGGTAATAGAATGGAACCTTTTCTGACTGTTATTAATGCTAGTAACCCTCCATACACTCCAAGGTTTATAAGTGTAGAGGGCTGAGATGATCCTCCCCATATAAGCTCAAAGAAATTATAAATAAACAGAGCAGAGAAGAGCACATACATCAAAGCGATGCCAGTGTCTCGCAAATGATGAACTTGCTTACGATACACGAACTTCCATAAGATCCATATTCCTACTCCTACAAGTGCGAGATGAAATGCGTTTGAGTTACTTGGATAAGAAAGCACTGCACGGGGATCGTTTATGAAAACATCAAAGTTAAGTAAGGATTTGCTTATCATGAGAAATATGATAAACAGAATGCCTAAAGAACTTATTTCGTTTAAAACGATCTTTTGTTGTTTTTTTGAAAACGGGCTGAGCCAAAGCAAAACAATAACACCAACAATGAGGCTCAGCATCGTCATTACAATATCACTGCGTATGATTAAAGGACCTAATGTCCAAGCAGATGGCATGGGATCACCCTTACGTCATTAAAAATGGTTCATGTTAAATGTACAGAACTTGTGTGAAAGTTTTATGAAAGACTAAAATAAAAAAATGATTTTTAAAATAGTGGATGTTCAACTGGGAGGAGGGAAGAAAAAGAACAAATAAAAAACAAGGAGTAGGTAGACTATTCCTTGTTAATTCGTGGATACTTCACCTTTATTCAAGACTCGAACAATCCCAATGATCATTCTGCATAAGAAAAACTTGGTCAAAAGTGTTAGAAAAGAATGATACCAAGTCCATCCTTGTTTCCATGTAATTAATTTTGTTTTTCTTGCTGCTATACTTTCAATAATTACTTGTGGAATTACGATAGGGAATAGTTTAAGAACAATTCCTAGGGGCTTACTGTTCAGTGTCCATTGATTGTAATAAAGTAAAAGTAATGGATAGTACAAATAATCAAAAGGTACATGAATCTTATACCTTCTGCGAAAAGGACGTATTTTATAATGTAAATATCCTTCTGATACAAGGTAACGATCAGCAAATGAATTTCCAATTATACTTACGAGATACACAATAATCCAATCTTTAAAGGACCGTTTGAAAAGGGCAAAGGGTAATAAAAAGAGTGAAACGATTGTGCTTATTGTTAAAAAAGTAGTTTGTGTTTTTCTTTTCATGCGTGAACACCTCCTCTTATAGTATGGTGTTTTTATACATTTTTATGTGAAGTGGGATTTTAGTAGGTGGTATGGGGGGAGGAAAAACAAGATTACTTAAATTGGTAAGTATTAGGGCTCTTTTTATTATAATCATTAATGGTTTAAAAAACGTCCAGAATGTCTCTGGACGTTTTGAAGTTTATGAAGCAGATTCTAACCCACTCTTAAAAGAAGCAAGATGATTTTTGGAGGCATCTCTTAAATTGGTAAACACACGTTTGGCATCGTCAGGTATATCTGCTTCTGCCATTTTTTCATACATATCGATATTGTCGATTTCACCTTCCACACCAGCTTCAAATGCTTGCTTTAAAGTTGTTGGTGTAGGTGTATATTGTTTAGCGAAGTTCTCAGGAATATCAATGTCGTACTTTTGAAACAATCGAACGAGTGCATCAATGTGACGTTGTTCGGCTACTTTTATATTGGTAAATGGAAAAGTAGGCCCGAATTTTTCGATCACAGCTTCATAACGTGCTTGAGCTAAATATTCGTCTTGAATCGCATAGGTTAAAGCTTTTTCTAATGTTATATCATCGTCTTGAAGAGCTCCTTTTGCACCATAGTCTTCTGGAACTTCTGTCTGAGCAGAGATGACAGAAGACATGATGTACAAGAGAAGCATGATCCCAATAAAAATCCAACGTACTTTACGAGAAAGAAGCCATTGCATGGTTGTCATCACTCCTAAATTTAGTTACTTATTATAGGTTTTGTGATTCAAGAAAAAACATGTATTTAAAATAAATTATTTTCTTTCATGAAGTTTAATCTATATAAAATAATGGAACACTAACAAGGACAATCTTCTAAAGGGAGTTGAGCAACTTGGATATAAATGACATCAAGAATAAGGTTGAAGAAGTTTTAGATCGGCATAAGGTAGGTACACTTGCAACTGTTCAAAATGGTATTCCTCACTCTCGCTACATGACGTTCCACCACGAAAATTTAGTCTTATATACAGCTACCGATAAAGAAACCCATAAAGCAGAAGACCTACGTAAAAATCCAAATGTGCATATCTTAATCGGTTATGACGGGAAAGGGTTTGAGGACCCTTATGTTGAAGTCGAAGGGAAAGCGATCATAAGTGATTCAAAAGATCTAAAACATACATTATGGAATGATTACATGAAACACTGGTTTGATGGTCCTGAAGATCCAAATTATGTTGTCCTTGAAATTCATGCAAAACAGTATCGTTTAATGAATGTTAAAGGAGAAGAAAGCCCACTTATTTTGACGCCGAAAAATTCATAATAGAACCGAATGTTATACCTGAGGGAGCGTTTCCCTCGGGTTTTTACGTTTATTGAGTATGCTTAAAAGGGATAAACAAATAAATTCATAAAAAGATGGAGAAATGTTAAGGAAATTTATACTTCGCCCTGGGAACACTATGTTCATTAGACGGATGAAAACCTCTTAACATATATTCATGACTTTTTTTAAATACACCATGAGAGGAGGGGCACCATGTACGCAGTAGTAGGTTACTTCGGACCACAAACCGAAGAGCAAATTCAAGCCATTTGGAAAGACTTAAGTGAGCAAGGCATATCCGATTACGCCTATAGAGTAGCAGGAAACCGACCGCATATAACGTTTGCTGGTTATGATGAAGTTGATGAATCTTCATTTATAGCCGATCTGGAAGCTTATTATCAAGATAAAGAATCTGTGGATGTTGAGATGAATGTACTTGGAACATTTATAGGTTCTAGTACGTTATTTATAACTCCAATTATGACCAAAGAATTGCTTAATTTTCACTGTGATCACCACGAAGCCTTCCAATCTTATCAAGATAACCCCGAATCTCTTTACCAACCAGGGAAATGGATACCTCATTGTACGATAGCGAATTATTTAGAAGGAGATGCTTTACAACAAGCGTTTGATTATTGTTCAAAGCAACTCCCCCCATTAAAAGCAACCATACAAGAAATCTCGTTGATTAAAGTGGTTAGGGAAGAGGATGAGGTAAAAGAAGCAGTGAATTTGTTCTCTGTAGCATTAAAATAGAATAATTATAAAAAGAGCTTGGAAATCACCAAGCTCTTTTTATAGATAATCTCTAAATAGAAAGACGAAAAGCTTTTACAATTATGCCATCATTCGCTGGTTGAAAGTCGTGTTGAGGTAATCGTTCAAAACCATATCGTTCATATAAAGAAATAGCTTCATTCATGAATTCACCCGTGTGCAAACCAATCAAGTTATACCCTTTCGCTTTCGTTCTTTTAATACATTCATCAATAAGGGCTGTGGCAACCCCTCTTCCTCGTGCCTCAGGTGAAACAGCAAGTACGCGAATTTCTGGGTAATCCAATGTATCTACATACCCTTCGTAAGCGTCCGTTTTTGCAGGAAACAGTGCTATACTACCAACGATAGAATCTTCAATTTCCGATACAATTAATTCAACACCAGATTGTTGATCCGCTTCTGAGGAAATTGCTTTTTTTAGTGCTTTCCAGTGTTCTTCTGGTATAGATTGGATATGATCTCGGTAAGCTTCAACTCTTTGTTCTCGTATGGTTAGAATTTCTTTTTCTTTTGCATCACGTATGATCATCGTTTTTGGACTCCTATTTCTCATTTTGGACATTTGTATTTTGTTTATTATTCTTCTTATAAATCATCTTTTCAAGGGGAAGGAGCATTATTCACTTACCGCATTCTATGATTATTAGGAAATAATAGTCAAGAATAATACATTATCAATGTAGCTCTATGCGTTTGTTCTGTCTTCCATGATTATAAATTGTAAAATGTATATAATTTTGAAATAATTGGAATGTATGTGGTGGCAAATTTTATTTAACACGGAGGATAAGTAAATGAGGGGAACGTGGAATAAAAACAAGCCAATGATGCTAGCCGGGATGTATCGGAAAATCATTTTAAGAAAATAAACAGGGAGTGTTTACACTTGGACAAAGTCAAATACGTAAGTGTACCAGATGGAGCTAGGATTATTGTCATTTCAGATATTCATGGAGAGCTTGATTTACTCCAAGGGCTTTTAGAGAAGGTGCAATTTAAAGAAGAGGATTTTCTTATTATTAACGGTGATTTAGCTGAAAAAGGTCATAATAGTACTGGTGTTGTCAGATATGTGATGGATCTTGAAAAGCGGTATCCACATGTATATGTTACTGAAGGAAACTGCGAGGCGATTATAGATGAGCTTATGCGAGAGAATCCGAAACTATTAAATTATTTGCGTAATCGTCCTAACACGTTATATAACGAATGGCTAAAAGAAATCGATTATACCATAGATGAGACAACAACCGTTGAATACATAAAAGACCTTCTGACAACTCATTATGCTGACGAGATTGAATGGCTTTCCCAATTACCTACTGCAATAGAAACAGACAATTACATATTTGTTCACGCTGGGTTAGAAAGTGTAGATGATTGGAAGAAAACAGACAGAGAGAAAGCCCTAACCCTTCCTGCATTCATGGAACATTCACATGGTGCTAATAAATACGTCATTGTTGGTCATTGGCCGGTAATCAATTATTCGAGAGATGTACCCACACACAACCCAATTGTGCAAAAAGAGAAAAAGATCATCGCTACAGATGGGGGAAATGTGATTAAATCATCTGGTCAGCTAAATGCGTTTCTCATAGAAACAACCCAAAATGGAGATTCTTTTTCCTATCAATCCTTTGACCACTTGGATAAGGTGAAAGTGAAGCAAGATTACGAGGGGGATTCTACTATGGTTCGAGCATTGCATTACCCTCATTATGATATTGAACCCATTAGAAAAGAGGAACATTTCACACTATGCAGGCAGCCCGATTCAGGACAAAAGCTATATGTGAAGAATGAATATATCACAGAGGATGAAGAGGGTAATTTTTGTAGTAAATCAGATATTTCCTGTGCTCTTTTGAATGTAAGAGAAGGTGAAGAAGTGTCTGTTTTAGACAATAGCTGTTCAGGCTTTACCTTAATTAAAAAAGATGGTGATATTGGTTGGATAAAGAAAGGGATTGTTGAATAGAATTAGTTTATGAATGGTCATTTTAAAGGAGGGAAACCTATTCATTTACTTACCGCTACGAATTTAGTAGAATATGTATAACGAACGATTTTGAAATCGCTTTCTTTTTCGTCCTCAGTAGAATACTAGGTCTTACATACTGAAAGTGGTGTTGAATGTTTCAGGTTGGCAGTTCTAGGTAACAGTTTTGGGGTTATATAATGTGGGCTTTTAAAAAGCTAGCAAATCTTTTATATAAAAGGAGACTGTAAATATGCGAATTAACTTAAAACATTACATTAATGGTGAATGGGTAGATTCAACAGGTTCAGAAAAAGAAGATGTAATGAACCCAGCTACTGAAGAAGTGATGGGGACCATTAGTATGGGGACAAAAGAAGATCTGGATAGAGCCGTAGCAGCTGCTCGTGCAGCATATCCATCTTTCTCACAGACTTCAAAGGAAGAGCGTATTGAAATGCTTGAAAACATAGCTGAAGAGTACGCTAAACGAAAAGATGAACTCATTGATGTTATGACAGATGAACTTGGTTCTCCACTTAAAATCTCTGAAAAAGTTCATTACAACATGGGTTACGCTCACTTTTCACAAGCTGCCAAATCTCTGAAGGATTTCAAATTCGAAGAGGATCGTGGCGGCCATACTGTTATGAAAGATTCTGTAGGGGTTAGTGGATTGATCACACCTTGGAACTTCCCTACAAACCAAACGTCAACAAAGATTGCTAGTGCTCTAGCAGCAGGTAGCCCAGTTGTATTAAAACCTTCTGAGTTAACGCCTTTTGCTGCTATTATTCTAGCAGAAATCATTGACGCAGCAGGTGTTCCGAAAGGCGTCTTCAATCTTGTTAATGGTTCAGGTGAAGTGATTGGTGATGGCATTAGTTCTCACCCTGATATTGATCTTGTATCCTTCACTGGCTCTGTTGGTGTAGGTACTAAAATTATGCAAAATGCTTCTCATACAATCAAAAGTGTTTCCCTTGAATTAGGTGGTAAATCACCACTTGTTGTATTAGATGATGCAGATGTAGAAGTAGCTGCTAAGACGGCAGTGAATAACATTGCAATGAACTCAGGGCAAGTTTGCTCCGCAGCAACAAGAATCTTAGTTCCATCATCTATGAAAGAAGCGTTTGAAGAAGCGGTTAAAAATGTACTAAATAAATTCCCTGTTGGTAACCCAAGAGAGAAAAACTTTGTAGGACCACTTGTTGCTCAGAAGCAATGGGACCGCGTTCAATCTTATATTGAAAAAGGGGTTGAAGAAGGTGCTACACTTCTAGCTGGTGGCACAGGTAAACCTGAAGGACTTGAAACAGGATACTATGCAAAGCCAACTGTCTTTACGGATGTAAAAAATGATATGACCATTGCTCAAGAAGAGATCTTCGGACCAGTGATGTCGATCATTACGTATGACACTGTTGATGAAGCGATTGAGATCAGCAATGATGTTGTGTATGGTCTTGCTGGATATGTAGTAGGCCAAGACCCAGATACACTTAAGAAAGTAGCTTCTAGCATCCGTGCTGGTAGAATCGTAGTCAATAACGCAGCACCTGACTTTGCAGCACCATTCGGCGGCTACAAACAATCTGGTATCGGACGTGAGTGGGGCGACCACGGTATTGATGAATTCCTAGAAACAAAAGCTATTCTAGGGTTCCCTTCATAAATTAAAATGATGGTAAAAAGGCATGAGTGTTTTCACTCATGCCTTTTTACATGTAAAACATGAATAAATCGTTTTTTATATGAAAAGAGATTGAGGTTATTCCCTACATTTGGAATAATTGGTATAACTTTAAGATAATGTACAGGAGAGATAAACATGAGTAAAGTAGGAGTATTTACAGTAGACATCACACCGCCTTTAGGTATTGATTTCATTGGATATCATAGACCTGAAGGAATCACAGCAATAGATGAGCAGTTATATGCAACAGCCTTTGTATTTGAGAATAAAGGAGAGAAATCCGTATTTATTAGTGTAGATAATGCTGGCATGTTAATTGAGGACACAAATGAGATTCGGCATGAGATAGCTAGAGAATTGGGTTTGAATATGGAAAAAATCACAGTTTGTTATACCCATACTCATTCTGGACCAGCTACGGCTAGTGAACAATCTTTAGTAAAAGCTTATAAAACCACTTTAATCTCTAATACTCTACATGCTGCTAAGAAAGCAAACGAACGATTAGAGGGTGCGACAATTGGTTGGGAAGTAACACATGTAAATATAGGGGATAACCGCAGAGAAATGGGCTCAGACGGAAAGGTGAAAATGGGAACGAACTTGGATGGAATTGTTGATCGTCGTCTTGGTGTTCTGGCTATAAGAGATGAGTTAACCCGTGAAATGAAAGGTTTGATGGTCTTTTGTACGGCTCATCCAAATGTTTTGAAAAAAGACAGCAATCGTCTATCTGCTGATTACCCAGGTCTGATAAGAGAGATTTTAAGTCAAGCATTAGGTTGTCCCGTTATCATTGTTCAAGGTGCTGCAGGCAATGTTAACGCAAAATATCGAGGGTCGATGGAAGCATTAAAGCATATGGCCTATAAGGTAAGTGGCCATGTTCTAACTATGATTCCACAAATACAGTTTTCTCCGATATCCAAATTACAAACCCACTCGACTAAAATGTCTATGAATCTTAAAGAAATACCTGATCCAGAAGGGATTAAAGGAATGGCTAAGTTGGCTCAGGAGCAGTGGGGAGTTAATACAGCCAAGTGGCAAGAAACGATCTTGAAGAAACAGTCTCAAGGTATTTCAAAACTGTCTATTGATTTAGAAATCCAAATGATTCAAATCAATGAAGGCTCATTTGCTGGCATTCCAATGGAGCCATTTTCTGAAGTGGCTATTGAGTTACAAGAACAGCTGGATAATGAATTCATGTTTTTTGGTGGATATACAAATGGATACTTAGGCTACTTACCTACTAAAGAAGCATATCCCTATGGAGGATACGAAGTAGAATTAAATCCTGTAGTTTATGGACCGATGACCGGATTGTGGATGCCTCCAGTTGAGGATACAGCAGGAAATGTTGTTATAGAGGTGAAAAAGATGTATGAAAAGGATTATAACTAACTTAGGTTTATTTGAATAATACTTTTAAATTAGCCTTAGATAATTACCAAAAATTCATTATAAGTCTACCCTCATAAAAACAACGGATCGTGTAGTATTCTATGAATGAGCAACATATTATAAATAAATAGAATATGAAGGGAGTCATCACATGGAAGATGGATGGAGGATGGCAAGTCATGCTCTTTCTCAAATTAATGTGACTTCAAATCCTAACAATGAACCTGTGTCTATAGAGGGTGATCATGAAGATATCAGGTGTATTGGTATAGGAACAGATGCAGCTGTTTTCCAATCGATTCATGCTCCATTTTATGCCTTTAAATTATATGCAAATGATAAGGTTGATAAAATTAAAGAAGAAGAGCGGATTTACCGTATGTTAGGAGAATCTCCTTACTTTCCTACGTGCTTTGGAGCGGATGAGCGATGGCTCGTTTTAGGTTACGAAGAAGGTGTAACGCTCTATGATTGTATTCTTCAAGGTGTTCATATTCCAGAACAGGTTATAAAAGATGTAGAGAATGCAAGAGAATATGTTCGGGAAAAGGGGTTAAACCCTCGAGATATTCATCTTCGTAATATATTATTACAAGAAGGTAGAGCAAAGATCATAGATGTATCAGAATATGCGAAGTCTGGAAATGACTATCGTTGGGAGCATCTCATGCAAGCTTATCAGGATCATTATCATCTAATTGATCGTAAGGCTATTCCTTCTTGGCTAGTAGAGACAGTGCGAAAGTGGTATAACCAATGGTCAAAACATTCGTCCTCATTCGAGGATTTTATGAAAACGATCATGAAATTTAAAACGAAAAGAGATTAATATGAAAATACCCTGGAGCTTTTACTGTTCCAGGGCATTTGCTGTTATTTATACATAAATCGCATCATTACGTGAGCAGCTAATCGACTCGTAATATCTCTTACATCCTTAGATGGATCAATTTCTACAATGTCCATCGCTTTTACCATAGGATGTTGTGCCGCCTTTTTCACACTGGATAAAAGTTCACGGCTCGTGAATCCTCCTGGTCCAATAGCAGGGCAGCCTGGGGCAAACGCCTGGTCGACTGCGTCCATATCGACTGAAAGGTAGATCATGTCTACCTGATTTTCGAGACGAGCGAGTTCCTTCTTAATAATCGATACAACGCCCTCTTCCTCAACATCATCCATTGTGTAAACATGAATGCCTTTTTCTTTCGCATAACGATCATATTCTTCTGCATTAGCGTGATCACGGATTCCAACTTGGACCAGATCATCACCATTTAAGATCCCACCATCTAGCAAGCTGCGAAAAGGAGTGCCGTTTGTGCGGCCGCCATCTTCTAAGTTTCTCACATCATGGTGGGCATCCCATTGAATAACCCCGATACGTCCATATTTTTTCTGGAACGCATGGATGGAAGGGTAGCTTACGCCGTGGTCACCACCAAGTATGATGTAGCGGTCACACGCTTCTGTTTGTAGCATCTCTTCAACCGAAATGTGAAGGCGATCGAGTGTATCCTCAACACTAGTTGGATGGATAGGAACATCGCCAAAGTCAAGAATCCTCCTATCATCAAAGTCCTTTTGCTGAGTAGCAGAATAGGTTGAAAAAGAACTTAAGCCAGCTCTAATCGTAGATGGAGCGTTTGCTGCCATCGAGAGAGAGATCGATGATTTAGAGGAAGGGAGACCAATGATGCCGACATCACCGGTTTCGCTTCCCTTATATTTTTTGATCGTTTCATCTATTTTGGTTACATAGCGATCTTTAAATTTGGCTGATTTAGTAGGATCGAGATAGGTGAAGCCCATGAGATTCCATCCTTTCCCAAACTGTTTTGCCATTCTTCATCACAAGGGACGTATGGTTCACCCCGTAGTGATAGGGGATATACATGTAGTTCGGTGCATCCCAAATGACAAGGTCAGCAGAAGAACCAACATCTAGAGTGCCTGCTTGATCTCCACGTCCAATAGCATGCGCTGCGTTTACCGTAACGGCATTCCAGATCTCTTCAGGTGTCATTTTAAGTTTTAAGGCGGCTAGAGACATAATCAATTGCAGGTTTTCTGTAACACAGCTGCCTGGATTAAAATCGGTAGCAAGGGCAACACTTGCACCACTATCGATCATTTCACGACCACGTGCATAACTGTCTTTTCCAAGATAAAATGTAGTACCTGGTAAAAGAACAGCAACTGTATCTGTTTCAGCAAGTCCTTTAATGCCATCATCTGAAGCGGCTACAAGGTGGTCAGCACTTGCTGCTCCCATGGATGTAGCAAGCTCAGTTCCTCCTAGAGGATCGATCTCATCTGCATGAATTTTCACACCAAAACCAAGGACTTTCGAAGCTTCCATAAAACGACGGGATTGTTCAATCGTAAAGACCCCTGTTTCACAGAAGATATCGGTGAACTCTGCAAGATCTTCTTTTTTAACCGTTTCCAGTAAATCGATCATCTCAGAAAGGAAAGCTTCTTCATTACCTTTATGGGATTTCGGAATAGCATGTGGTCCTAAGAACGTTGAGACAAGATTGATCGGGTATGCGTTAGCTAGCTTTTTCGCCACACGTAATTGTTTCAGTTCCGTTTCAGCATCTAAGCCATAACCACTCTTTGCTTCTACTGTAGTGACACCGTATGACATAATACGTTCTAAATGAAAGGCTGCCTTCTCATATAAATCTTCTTCTGAAGTAGAACGAGTTGCTTCGACAGTGGAAAGAATTCCACCACCTTGCTTTAAAATGTCTAAGTAAGGAACACCTGCTTGTTTGAGCGCCATTTCTTTTTCACGCGAACCACCATGAACGAGGTGAGTGTGTGGATCCACTAAACCAGGTGAAACGAGACGCCCTTTGGCATCGATTTTTTCTGTTGCTTGCAAAGCTTCTCCTTCGTCATTTGAGCCAACCCAAGCGATCTTCCCGTTAGAGATGGCTAGTGCGGCATTGTCGATAACGTGTAGGTTTTTCATGTCATCTCCCTTAAGAGGTAGCGATGATTGTTTTGGTAGTACGAGCTGTCCGATATTATGAATGAGCGTTTCATAGGTCATGGTCTCATCTCCTTTTATTGATTTTTCTTTAACATTGGAATATCAACATTTTTTTCGTGAGCTACATCAATAGCTTTTTCATATCCTGCATCAGCATGTCGAGCGATGCCCATGCCAGGGTCTGAAGTCAATACGCGCTCTAAGCGTTCAGTTGCAAGATCTGTGCCGTCAGCGACTGCGACCATTCCGGCATGTAAGGAATATCCCATGCCAACGCCTCCGCCATGGTGGAAGGAGATCCAAGAGCCACCTGCAGCTGTATTAACAAGTGCATTTAGTACAGCCCAGTCTGCGACAGCATCACTGCCATCTTTCATGGATTCTGTTTCTCGGTTTGGAGAGGCTACAGAACCACAGTCAAGATGGTCGCGGCCGATTACAATTGGCGCTTTTAACTCGCCTTTATTCACTAGTTCATTAATCGCAATCCCCATTTTGACGCGTTCGCCATAACCTAACCAGCAAATGCGAGAAGGGAGGCCTTGGAAGCTTACTTGATCTTGGGCCATATCGATCCAGCGAATGAGTGCCTCGTTTTCTGGGAAAAGCTCCTTGATCAGCTGGTCTGTACGATAGATGTCCTCAGGGTCTCCAGATAACGCAGCCCAACGGAAAGGACCTTTTCCTTCACAAAATAATGGGCGAATGTAAGCTGGTACAAACCCAGGGAAGTCAAACGCATTTTTAACGCCATGATCTTCGGCTACTTGTCGGATGTTATTCCCGTAATCAAATACAATGGAACCATTCTTTTGGAATTCGAGCATAGCCTCTACATGTTTTGCCATCGACTTTGAAGAAAGCTCCACGTATTTGGCTTGATCGCGTTTACGTAGTTCATCTGCTTCATCTAGTGAATAGCCTGATGGGACGTATCCATTTAGTGGGTCGTGGGCAGACGTTTGGTCCGTAACGATATCAATTTTGATGTCACGTTTGAGCAACTCATGGTGCAGGTCCGCAGCATTACCACGTAGTGCGATAGATAATGGTTTCCCTTGCTCTTTTGCTTGTTGCGCCCATTCAATTGCTTCATCAATAGACTCCGTCATCTTGTCGCAGTATTTCGTTTGGATACGTTTTTGAATGCGATCAGGGTCAACTTCAAAAGCAATGACAACGCCTCCGTTCATGGTGACAGCTAATGGTTGAGCACCACCCATGCCACCAAGTCCTGCGGTAAGCGTGATTGTACCTTTTAGAGATTCACCAAAATGTTGTTTAGCAACAGAGGCGAACGTTTCGTATGTTCCTTGTAAAATTCCTTGGGTTCCGATATAAATCCAGCTTCCAGCAGTCATTTGGCCATACATCATTAAGCCTTTTTGATCTAATTCGTGGAAATGCTCCCAGTTTGCCCATTTCGGTACTAAAACAGAGTTGGATAACAGAACACGAGGTGCTGCTTCATGGGTTTTGAAAACAGCTACAGGTTTACCAGATTGGACAAGCATGGTTTCATTATTTTCTAAACGACGAAGGGTGGAAACGATCGAGTCAAAAGCTTCCCAGTTCCGTGCAGCTTTTCCGATACCTCCGTAAACCACTAACTCCTCTGGTTTCTCTGCAACTTCTGGGTCAAGGTTGTTATACAGCATACGTAGAACCGCTTCCTGTTCCCATCCTTTACACTCAAGTTCTAATCCTTTTTTGGCTTTTACATTACGTTGTTCAACCGTCATAATTGAATTCCTCCTTAAGATTTGATGAGAGACGGATTCCATTGGAAGGATTCCGTTTGTAGCCACTTGGTTACCCGTTCAATATCCTCTGAGAAGATGCGGTCTTCGGTGATAGAAGGGCAAATGCTTCTAACTTGTTGCCATAATTTATTCGTGAGAGGAGCCATTTTCTCGGTTCCTCGGTATTCAGCCGCCTGTAATGCACAGATGAGTTCTATGGCAAGGACGCGGCGACTGTTTTGAATGATGTGTGAAGCATGACGTGCAGCAATAGTTCCCATTGAAACATGGTCTTCTTGGTTTGCGGATGATGGAATGGAATCAACACTTGCTGGATGTGCTAATGTTTTGTTTTCTGATACCAAGGAAGCGGCACTGTATTGCATGATCATCGCACCTGACTGTAGTCCAGGTTTAGGACTTAGAAAAGCAGGGAGATCATTCAACTGGGGATTGACCAGTCGTTCCACTCTGCGCTCTGATATATTAGCAAGTTCAGCAACTGCTGTTTTCATGAAGTCCATAGCAAGGGCGATCGGTTGACCATGAAAATTCCCTCCTGAGATGACGGTTGCACCATCATCCAAAATAAGCGGATTATCTGTTGCTGCGTTTGCTTCAATTTCGAGTTTTTCTTTGATGTAATCAAGAGATTGCCATGTTGCGCCATGTACCTGAGGGATGCACCTGAGTGAGTAGGCATCCTGAACACGTTTTTCGCCTTGATGTGTGGTTAAGTGACTTCCTTGGAGTAGATTACGCATGCGTTTGGCTACATCAATTTGTTGAGGATAGCCTCGTGCTTCATGAATGGCAGGGTGGAAGACATCCGTTATTCCTTCTAATCCTTCCATCGTCATGGCAGCAATCCATTCACTCTGATAGGCAAGCCTCTCAGCTTCAATGAAGTTGATTACCCCCATAGCGGTCATCGCCTGCGTACCATTGATGAGAGCCAAGCCTTCTTTGGCCTGGAGGGATATTGGGTCGATGCCTTTTTGAGTGAACACTTCTTCTGTCTTTTTTACTTCTCCCTTATAGGTAACGTTTCCTTCTCCAATTAGCGCAAGGGCTAAGTGAGATAGGGGGGCAAGGTCACCAGATGCCCCTAATGATCCCTGTTGGGGGATGACAGGATGGATTTGCTCATTTAACAAGGTTAATAGTTTTTCAGCAACAACAGGCCGAATGCCGGAATATCCTTTGATTAGTGCATTAAGTCGGAGTAGAATCATCGTTCTTGAAACAACTTCAGGAAATGGATCTCCAACTCCGCATGCATGGGATCGAATCAGATGAAGTTGTAAGTCGTTTACATCTTGTTCTGGAATGGATACATCGCTAAATTTACCGAAACCTGTGTTAATGCCATATACGGTTTTTCCGCTCGCGACAATCTCTTGTACGGTTTGATGGCTATGTTTTACGTTTTCCATAGAAGCAGGGGCAATTTGAACAGGTTCGTTGTGATAACTGACGCGGATGATATCATCTATACGCAATGAATCTCCTGTAATTTCTAGCAATCTGAAAACCTCCTTTATTTTGTGAAGCGAAAGGGCCGGTTTCAACTAATAAAAAAGGCGACAATGGCATACGGGTACCATTGTCGCCTCCTATTTGCTAATGACTCTAGGCAACTTTCTATTATTAAATGTCAAGTAAGTATAGGTGTAGCTCTTAATTGTCTAGCTCCAGCGCCCAGCAACGAATGGACTTCCTTCGTTGCTAAACGGGCGCTTGCGCTTTTCTTTAAATGTGATTTATTCCTAATCCAATTGTTTCGTGTTCGAGTCCCTTAACAGGAGCTCCAATGGTTCCATAAAAGGACACGGCGATCCATTCTCCTTCTTGCGGTCGGTCATATGGACGTCCGCGGACAACAGTAAAGCGTAGTCCTACTGTTCGCATCGTATCTCCAATGGCGAGCTGGCCACGTGTTACACCTTCTAAAGCTTCTAATATAGCGTGATATAACGCATGGGTTTCTCGATACACTTCATCTTGAATGATTTCGTTCCGTTTAGCAGCTGTTTCAACCGATGAAATCACTTTTTGCATATTCATTGAGCCAGCTTTTCCGCTACAGTATGTATAGCCTTTAAGCTGATCCTGGAAATGAGCGAGTTCATCTTCTGATAAAGTTGCTATTAAAACAGCCATTTTCCCTATATTTACAGTCTGTGACATAAATCATACTCCATTTACTTTAAACTAGTAACTAATAACTTCTTTTATTGTATTCGCTTTCAATAAAATGTGTCAATGGAACTGATTGGAAAATTTAGTTAATCATCAGACTGATATATTAATAGAGTAAAGGATGAATAATTGAAAAGTTACTATTTTCTAAAAACTTTTTAAGTTTTTGAGTTTTACTGAAAATACCACGGGGAATCGCCTTGTAACAATAAAAAGGGATGGTGATTCGCTATGACAATTCTGTTCTCCAAAGCACGTGAATTATTCGAAAAGGACTATCAGGAACAAGAGGATCCAGAACAACAAGAGGTGCAACCAACCAACACAGCAAAAGTTGGTGGAGAGAATAGCGAATTCGGCAAATCCGATGCAGCTATGAAGCATCAATCAGAAGAACAATAGTACAATAATGAATCTGTCCGTGATATGCACATAAGGGTCGCCGTTCAGTCGTGAGCGGTGATTTTTTTGTACAATAAAAAACGCCTGGCCTAAGCCAGACGTCTCTTCTTAATAAAGGAAGTATTAGTATAGCTCTTAGATGTCTAGCTCCAGCGCCCAGCAACGAATGGACTTCCCTCGCCTCCGTACGATAAGTCAACATCGATTCACCAAGGTTCATCGTGTTTCCTTTATCGTACTACGGGCTCAGTCCAGTCCCTTCGTTGCTAAACGGGCGCTTGCGCCTTTCTTATCTAACCAAGTATCGTAACAGTCACTTGTCGGCGTCCGAAGTTTAATGCGTCCTGACGACTAGGGATGAAGACGTCAATGCGGTTTCCTTTAATATCTCCGCCTGTGTCCCCAGCTATTGCTGTTCCGTAACCTTCAACATAAACTCTTGTTCCTAATGGAATGACGTTTGGATCAACTGCAATGACTTTTTGATTTGGATTCGCTTTTAAGTTAATACCCGTTCTTGTAATACCGCTGCACCCTGTGCAATTCGCTGTATATGCTGTCGCTTCCATTGTGATTTTATTCTTTGATTTAGAAGCGGCTTTTGTCTTTGTGTTGGTT
>SDGW01000031.1_pt1 | contig 49209 bp, 52 predicted proteins | sample 2873831 | NCBI WGS metagenome assembly SDGW01 (sample SAMN08132700, study PRJNA421101) | hypersaline lake metagenome | isolation source: celular fraction 0.22 microns magnesium sulfate-rich crust from ephemeral... | place: Spain: Penahueca Lagoon, Toledo | collected 2011-07 | reverse complement strand
CTCTCTCGCGTTCTCGACGGTGGAGTGGCATCACCGGTCGGCGACCGCACGCGGGTGGCATATCTATTCCATATTTCCAACGCCGACGGCTCGCACCGGCGCGCCATCGCTCGAGAGGGCCAGCGGATACGCCCGGAGCTCGAAGCGGTCCGTAACGCTCTCGAGATTTGTCAGGTTCTCGAGTATCAGCAGATCGTTGCCGAGCAGCGCGTGGTGTGTCTGAAATCCATCCGGCTCGTCCGGGGTGGCGTTTTCCGTCGGCGTCGGATCGGGATTGAGCGCGTCCACGGCCACGTCGAACCCCCGCTCGGCACAGGTTTCGGCCGCAGCCGGGGAGAGATAGGGATGCTCGAGGTATCGATCGGTCCCCCAGTGGGCGTCCCAGCCGGTCCAGCAGGCCACGAGGTCGGTCTCGACGTCCGGGATCCGATCCGCGGGAACCGGCTCGCGGGCCTCGAGATCGCGGCAGTCGACTCGAACCGCGTCGAAGACGAACCGGTCGATCGGATAGGACTCGAGGGTCCGGCCGTCCGGTTCGGTGTGGGCGGGCGCGTCGACGTGGGTCCCGGTGTGGCTGCCACACTCGAGGCTCGAGACGCGAGCGCCGTCCGCCGCGTGGGTCGTGTGGGGGCGGACGGCGACCGCGGGGTCGCCGGGGTACGTCTGCATCCCCGTCTCGATCGGCTGAGTGAGATCGACGTGCATATCCGATGGCCGTCGGCGAAGGGGCATAACGCTGTCCGGTCCTCGATCCGCTCGGCGGTCGATCTCTCGAATGGTGTGACAATCGTTATACGGTACCCTGATAACGTGTGTGTGTATGCGACTCGAAGGCAAGACAGCGTTCATCACGGGTGCCGGGTCCGGCCTCGGCCGAGAAGCAGCTGAACTGTTCGCCGAAGAGGGCGCGACGATCGTCGCGGCCGACATCGACCTCGAGAGCGCCGAGGAGACGGTCGACCTCGTCGAGGAGGCGGGGCAGGGCGGGACCGCGCTCGAGCTGGACGTCCGGGACGCCGACGCGGTCCACGCGGCGGTCGACGAGGCGGTCTCGGAGTTCGGCCTCGATATCATGGTCAACAACGCCGGCGTGAGTCACGAGCGCTCGAAAGTCGAGGACATCGACGAGGGCGAGCGCGACCGGGTCATCGACGTGAACGTCAAGGGTGTCTGGAACGGCTGTCACGCCGTAATCCCCCACTTCAAGGAGCAGGGATCGGGTGCGATCGTCAACACCGCGTCGCTGGCCGGCGTCATCGGCGCGCCGCAGTTGGGCGCGTACTCGCTGTCGAAGGGCGCGGTCGTCAACTTCACGCGCACCGTCGCGGCGGAGGTCGGCCCGGCCGGCGTGCGGGCGAACGCGGTCTGTCCGGGCGTGACGGACACCGCGATGCCCCGGAAGAACCGCACCGAGGAGGAGTGGGAGGCGACCAAAGAGGAGATGTCGAAGTACTATCCGCTCAAGCGACTCGGCCGACCCGAGGACATCGCCAACGCGATGCTGTTCCTCGCCAGCGACGAGGCCGACTGGATCACCGGGCAGGCGCTGGTCGTCGACGGCGGCTTCTCCTGTACGTAGGCCGCCGACCCGGAACAACCGTTAACCCGCTTCCGCACCGTACTACGGGTATGTTCGCGTACCACGCGCTCTTTCTCCTCGTGCTCGTCGGGACGACCGCGTTTTTCACCGTCCTCTCCGCGCTCAACCTCCGCCACGGGAGACGGACGCTCGAGCGCGAATCCGACTGGGTCGCGGGTCGGCTGGGACTCGAGGAGACCGACCGCGTGATCGCCTATCAGCGAGCGACCACCGTCCTCTCGCGGCTTCAGACGTGGGTCGTCCTCGCGCTCGTACTCGCGGCCCTCTACTCTGGCGCGGTCGCAACGGTCGTCGAGCGGCTCGAGGCGCTGGGATACGGCCCGATCGCGACGGGTACCGCCTTCTTCGTCGCCGCGGTGGTCGGCCTCCGACTCGTCTCAGTTCTGTTCGACGCCTACGAGACGTTCGTGATCGAGGAGCGGTTCGGTTTCAACGAGGGGACTCTCGCGCTGTTCGTCAGGGACCTGCTGGTCGGAACCGTCCTCGCGGCGGGTTTCACCGCCGTCCTCGCTGCCGCCGTCCTCTGGGTCGTGCGGCGGCTGCCGACCTACTGGCCACTGGCAGCGACTGCGCTGTTCGCGGCCGTCTCGCTCGCGATGCTCGTGCTCTACCCGCGGGTGATCGCGCCGCTGTTCAACGACTTCGAACCGGTCGAGTCAGGCGAACTCCGCGCGGCCGTCGAACGCGTCTTCGATCGCGCCGGCTTCACCTGCGACGACGTCTACGTGATGGACGCGAGCAAACGCTCCTCGCACTCCAACGCCTACTTCGTCGGCTTCGGCCGGACCAAGCGAGTCGTACTGTTCGACACGCTCGTCGACCAGATGGAATTCGCGGAGATCGAGGCCGTTCTGGCTCACGAACTCGCCCACTGGAAGCGGGGCCACGTCTGGAAGGGGTTCGCGGCCGGCGTGGTCCGTATCGGTGCCACGCTTGCCGTTCTCTGGTACCTGCTCGAGACGCCGTGGCTCTACGGCATGTTCGCGCTCCCCGAGACGACGTACGTCGGGCTGGCGGTGGGCGCGCTCTGGCTCCAGCCGGTCGCGAAACTCACCCGGCCGCTCGAGAACCGCCTCTCGCTCTCCCACGAGCGCGAGGCAGACACCTTCGCGACGGACGTGATGGGCGACGGCGAGCCGCTCGTCGACGCGCTCTGCCGGCTCACAGCCGAAAACCTCTCGAACCCGTTCCCACACCCCCTGTACGCCACCTTCCACTACACGCATCCGCCAATTCCGGACCGGATCCGGTACATCCGCGAGATCAGCGACGGGGCAGACGCGGGCGAGTCACCGCCCACGGGCGCGAGCGGGGCAGACTGACGGCCGACCGCGGCTGCGCCGGTCTCGAGGGGAAGCGTTTCGGCGTCGGCCCCGGAAGAAGCGGCTATGGCAACCGACGAAGCCTACATCCGGCGGGCGATCGACCTCTCGCGGTCGGCGGTCGAACACGGCAACACCCCTTTCGGCTCGCTGCTCGTGGTCGACGACGAGATCGTCCGGTCGGCCGAGAACAGGACCCTCACGGACGACGACATCGCCGCCCATCCGGAGTTCGAGCTGGCCCGCTGGGCCGCGAGCGAGCTCGAGCCGGCCGAGCGCGCGTCGTGTACGATGTATACGAGCACCGAACCGTGTCCGATGTGTGCGAGCGCGATCGTCTATGCGGGGCTCGAGCGGGTCGTCTACAGCGTGTCCGTCGAGTCACTCGCTGAAATCCGTGACGACGGCGTGATCGAAATCCCCTGCGCGGAGGTCGTCGACCGGGCCGACGGCTCGACGACCGTGGACGGACCGGTGCTCGAGGGGGAGGGACTGGCGGTCCACGAAGACTATTTTTGACAGACGCTCGCGCCGGAGGCTACTGCATATCTTCGAGCGAACGGACGGTATCTGACATCAACCACGCGGTCTCGCGCTCCGGGTCCTCGAGACAGATCGCGAAAAACGAGTCGCGGCCTTCGTCGACGGTAATGCGGTACCCGCGACTTTCGAGCGTTCGGCCCTCGTCGGCGACGGGTTCGGGGGGAGTCACACTCGTCTTCAGGGATAGCAGCGGATAACCGACTCGATTCGGGACGAGTGCGAAACCGTTTGGAACTGCCTAGTCCGCCGCGGCCGCCGTCTCGTCACGAAGCACGGCGCGATAGCGCCGCCCGGCGGAATCGTCGGCCGCGAGCGCGTCCCGGATCGTCGGCGAGATCCACTCCCGGCCGGCGTCGGCACCGTCCGCGAGCCGCCCGTCGAAGTCGTCCGTCCGCAGCTCCCGCGGGAGGAATCGCTCGTAGACGGGCAGGCGCTCCCCCAGCGGGACGCCGGCGTGGTCGGCGATCTCCTCGAGTTCGCGCAGCGCGGGCCACATGTAGTCGGGGTTGATGTGGTCGTCGGTGACCGGCGAGACGCCGCCCAGATCGTCGACGCCGCAGTCGACGAGATCCTTCGCGGGAGCGAGGTTCGGCGGTACCTGCACCGAGATCTCCTCCGGCAGCGCGACGCGGGCCATCGCCGTCACCTGCCGCATCGTCGCGAGGTCGGGCGAGCCGCCGGACCAGCGTTCGTTGTCCACCACCGGCTGGACGATCACCTCCTGGATGTGGTCGTAGCGCTCGTGTAACTCCCGAATTGCCAACAGGCTCTCGGCGCGGTCCCGCCAGTCCTCGCCGATTCCGACCAGAACCCCGGTCGTGAACGCCACGTCGAGTTCGCCCGCGTTCTGCAGGGTTCGCAGGCGCTGGCCGGGCACCTTGCGTCGCGGGCCGGCGTGGGCACCGACCTCGGCGGTCGTCTCGAGCATCACGCCCATGCTGGCGTTGACGTCCGCGACGACCGCCATCTGTTCGCGGGTCTGATCGCCGGGGTTGGCGTGGGGTAAGAGCCCCTCCTCGAGGGCCACTTCACAGGCCTCGCGCAGATAGGTGTGGATCGAGTCGTGGCCCCACTCTTCGAGTTGGGCGTGGATCTCGGTGTAGCGGTCGTCGGGGTCGTCGCCGAACGTAAACAGCGCCTCCGTACAGCCGGCGTCCGCCCCGCGCCGACAGATCTCGCGGACCTCCTCGAGCGAGAGCAGCGAGGCCTGTCCGGGCGGGTCGAAGTAGGTGCAGTACGTGCAGGTGTACCGACAGGCCGTCGTGAGCGGCACGAACACGTTCCGCGCGAAGGTCAGTCGCGCCGGCGCGTCGACGTCGTTCGGGCTCACCTGCAGGAGGTCCTCGACGGCCCGCTCGTCGATCGCGATATCGACGCCGTACTCGTCCGCCCCGGGGAACATTACCTCGGAGTGTCGTCGCTCGGACTATAAGGCCTTGGCTTCGCGACGGCCCGGGAGCCGTCGGCGGGCACGGCGCTACTCCGGCTCTCCGTCTCGGACCGCGACGACTCGTCCCCCCTGCTCGACGAGTTCGAAGCCGAACTCGCGGAGACGGGACGGAGCGCGGTCGGTCTCGTGGCCGTGGACGAGCACCTCGACCAGATCCACGGGCTCGTCGACGTCCGTCGCGAGTCGAAACGAGTCGACCGTCTCGAGGCTGGCCCCGGCCTCGCGGGCGATCTCGCGGTGGTCGAGGTAAGAGGCGCCGTGGTAGTCGACCCGGAACGCGGGATCGCGGACGACGAGCGCGTTCGTCCCGCCGGCCCGCCCCGGCGCGATCGCCACGTCGGTATCGGGGGCGAACAGCCCCTCGAGCGCCGTCGGCGTCGCCAGCGCGAGGTCGGCCATGACGACGGCGACCGCCTCGCCCCCCTCGCCATCGTCTCCGTCCGCGTCGCTCTCCGACCCACCCGGCAGTCGCGCGTTGACTGCCTCGGTGAGCGGCCGGTCGTCGACCGTCACCGAGGTCGACGTTTCGATCTCGCCCGGTAACTCGAGGGCGGAGAGCTCGAGCGGCGCGGTCGAGACGACCGTCGGCTCGTAGCCGGCCTCGACGACCGCGCGAAGCACGTCTGCGAGCATCGCGCGGGCGAGCGCCGAGCGTTCGGCTGTCGTGAGGACGGGCTCGAGGCGAGTCTTCGGCGTCTCGGCGGCGAACGGGACGACGACGCGCATCTGAATCTGGTTGCGGTACTCCGGGCGCGCTCAAAAGCACGTCGGAGTCGGAACACCGACGATCCGCGCGCTTGACGGCCGCGTCCGATCGTGGTTCGATCTCGCGCCCCCCGACACGAGTCGAGTGCGGCCGCTCGAACCGTCGAAAACCGAGAGAAAGGCGGCCTAGAAGAGCGGCTCGAGTTCGTCCTCGTCGTCCTCGACGAGTTCCTCGAGGTTCTCCTCGCTCTCCTGCTGGATGTCGTCCATGTTATCTTGGGCCTCGATGGCGACCTGCTGGAGTCGCTTGATCCGCGGGACGTTCGTCACGCCCGAGAGCAGGATCGCCGCGGACACTTCCGGTTCCTCTCGCGGGAAGTCGCCACCGCGAACTTCCATGCTGCCCGTTTCCTCCTCGAGCCACTTGCGTCCGCGTTCGATGCCTTTCCGGTTTAAGTACTCCGAGGGACCGGAGAGGACGAGCAGGGCGCGCTCGGTGCCTTCGATCTCACAGGGGAGCGTGAGCCGGCCGAGCGCGGCCTTCCGGACGAGGCTCGTGATGCGGTTCGTGGTGTTCGCAGCGTCGAGATTGTCGTCGCCAGCGCCGCTGCCGTCGCCGGTGAACCGGGAGAGCAGGCCACCGCCGGAGTTGAGTTCGACCTCCTCGCTCGCGAAGCCGACGGTGGAGACACCACCGCCGGAGAGCGTGTTGATAATCTCGGAGGAGTCGACGACGCTCTCGGCGACCTCCTGGCCGTCGCCGACTTCGCCGGCACCGAAGAGGATGCCGAAGCGCCGGACGATCTCCTCGTTGATCTGCTCGTAGCCGCCCTCGACGGACTCGCCGGTCTGTCGCCAGGAGTCGTTGTCGAAGACGAGCAGGTTGTCGACCTCGCGGACGAACGTCTGGAACGAGCGCGCCGCGTTGAGCGTGTAGATCCCGCCTTCGTCGGTGCCCGGCAGGACGCCGAGTCCGTAGACGGGGATCGTGTAGATCCGCTTCAAGTGTTTCGCGAGGACGGGCGCACCACCCGACCCAGTGCCGCCGCCCATCCCGGAAACGATCAGGAAGGCGTCGACCTCGTGGGTCGGGATCGAGTCGATGGCGTTCTGAACCTCGTCGATGTCCTCCTCGGCGACTTCCGCGCCGAGTTCGTTGTCTGCACCCACGCCGTGGCCCTTCACGCGGGCCTGGCCGATGAGTACGCGATTCTCCTGTGGAATATTCTCGAGACCGATGAGGTCCGCTTTCGCGGAGTTGACGGCAATAGCAGCCCGGACGATTCCGCTGTTCGTCCGATCGTCGTAATCGAGGAATCGATCGACGATTTTGCCACCGGCCTGTCCGAATCCGATCATCGCCAGCTTCATTGTTTGTCAGGGGGCTCCGTTGGATTGGTACCAGTGCGATAGAGAATATAAGTCTTGTGCTAAACTGAATTTCTTTATTAATTCAATATCACGCCAAATCGACCGATTGAGGGCGTATTTGGTCCGGTATTCGGACCCGAACAGTACCTTCTATTCTCGACAGTGGTGTGGTTTATAATAAGTTTTTCCGACAGGCTCGGGCGGACGCCGCCCGGCTGATTCGGGGAGAGGACGCACCATACCCGTCCTCACGCCGTTTCGACCGCTTGCACTCGAGAACCAGCGTCCTCGAGGCCGAGGTATACACCGAGCGTCGTTAGCTCCGTCGGATCGCGACCGAACGCGGTGATGTCGTTGTCGGCGACGGTGTTGTCCACCTCGAGCGAACGGGCCTGATCTGGGCCGAAGGGGACGAACGGTACCGGCCCGACGGCCGAGAGCCCGAGCTTCGACAGGCCCATCGGAACCGGGACGATCGTGACGTCTTTTCCCTCGGCCGCGTAAGCCATCTTCGTCACGTCCGCGAGCGTGAGTACCTCCGGGCCGGCGAGTTCGTACGTCTCCCCGGCGTGGGCGTCGTCCGCCAGCGCGTCGGCCAGCATCGGGACCAGATCGCCGACCCAGATCGGTTGAAACCGGGTCTTTCCACCGCCGGGCAGCCCCGTCACGTGCGGCGTCGTCACGGTCTTCGTGAACTCGAGGAACTCGGCCCCGTCGCCGAAGACGACCGACGGGCGGACGATCGTCCACGCGAGACTCGAGTCTCGGACGACGTCCTCGGCTTTCCCCTTGGACCGAAGGAACGAGGTATTTCCGTTCGGGTCGGCTCCGAGCCCGCTCATCTGCAGGAAGCGGTCGACGCCGCCGGCTTCGGCGGCGCGAACGAGGTTCTCGGTTCCGCCGAGGTGAACCTCCTCGTGCGTTTTTCCCCGCGGTGGCTTGTAGAGCGGCGAGAGCGAGACGAGGTTCACGACGGCGTCGTAGCCGGTCACGACGTCGACGATCGAGTCGTACGCGCTCACGTCGCCCATCGCCGAATCGACGCCCGCGGGGAGTTCGCCGGCGTCCGGGGATCGCGACAGCGCCGTCACCTCGTGGCCGCGCTCGGCCAGTTCCGAACACAGGTTCGTGCCGATGAAGCCGGTTCCGCCGGCGACGAGGATCTTCATACGCGGAATGTGCCGTCGCAGCGATAAATACCTAGTCGCCTTCACTGTTCGGCTCGAGCGGGCGCTCGACCGATTGTGCTACATCTAAATAGTGCTCTCCACGACGTGGGTGTATGCTGGTCACGCTCGAGGGGCTCGACGGCAGCGGCAAGACGACGGTCTGGGAAGCCCTGGGCGAGCGCTATCCCGACGCCGTGTTCACGCGCGAACCCACGAGCGATTCGTGGTACGGCGAGGCCGTCTACCGCTCGATCGAGGACGACGACGCCGACCCGCTGGCGGAGCTCTTCCTGTACACCGCCGACCACGCAGACCACCTCTCGCGAGTGATCGAACCGGCCCTCGAGCGCGACGATCTCGTGGTTTCCGATCGGTACTCCGACTCCCGCTTCGCCTACCAGGGTGCGACCCTCGAGCGCTCGGAGCGGATCGACCTCGCGGACCCGTTCGAGTACGTCGTCGACGTTCATCGCCCGTTTTCGATCGAGCCGGACCTGACGATCTACCTCGATCTCGATCCGGAAACGGCCGCGGCGCGAGCGGGGACGACGAACAAGTTCGAACGGGCCGAGTACCTCGCCGCGGTTCGGGACAACTACGAGCGGCTGATCGAGCGGGATCCCGACCGGTTCGTCCGCGTCGACGCGACGCGATCGCCGGACGCGGTGCTCGAGGCGGTGACCGACGCACTGGTCGAGGCCGGCGCAGGGACGCGCTGAGGGCCGTCCGCGAGCGACCGCACTCGGGCAAACGCTTTAGTCGTGCCACGATGTACCACACTCCCGATGGTCCACGCGTTCATCATGGTGAAGACGGCCGCCGGAAAGTCCGAGGGGCTGCTCGCGGAGATCGGCGGCCTCGAGTCGGTCGCCGACGCGCACATCGTCGCGGGCAACTACGACATCATCGCCGAGGTCGACGCGCCGGAGGTCTACGACGTCCTGCAGACCGTCTCCTCGGGCATTCAGGGCCTCGGGGGCGTCACCGACACGAAGACGTACATCGCCATGGGATAGCCCGGTCGGTCGTTCCATTCTGCGTCTCCCGCCGATCGCCAGTTCGTCGCCGCTCGAGCGCTGCCGTTCGAACACCTCCCATGGTACTCGGGGGCAAACTTATTCACCGGGGCCGGCGTACCCCTGTCCATGCGGTTCGTGATTATCGGGGCGGGACGGGTCGGCCTACGCACAGCACGCGTCCTGCGCGATGAGGGCCACGAGGTGACGCTGGTCGAACGCGACGAGCCGACGATCAGACGCGCCCGCAACCGAGAGTTTACCATCGTCGAGGGTGACGGCTCCCGCGAGGACGTCCTCGAGGAGGCCGGCGTCAGCGACGCCGACGCCATCGGTGCGCTCACGGGCGATCTCAACGTCAACTTCACCGCGTGCATGATCGGGAATCACTACGGCTGCCGAACGGTCATGCGGATCGACGAAGCCTACCGCGAGGGGATCTACCGCAAGTACGCCGATCAGGTCGACGAGGTGATCTACCCCGAGCGCCTCGGCGCGATCGGCGCGAAAAACGCCTTGCTCGGCGGGACTATCCGCGCCATCGCGGACATCGCGCCACACCTGCAGGTCGTCGAACTCACGATCACCGACGCGGCCCCCGTCAACGGCTATACGATCAGCGAACTGCACCTGCCCGCCGACGCGACCGTCCTCGCCTTCGGGAAGCGCGACGAGGACCTCGGCATCCCGAACGAGGACCTCTCACTCGAGGACGGCGACCGACTCGTCGTCCTCGCGGACTTCGACGTCTTGAGCGAGGTCCGCCAGTTACTGGTCGGCGAGACGCCGAGCCAGGCGGCCGCCAACGCGGGTTCTGACGCACGCTCCGGGGCGACGGAGCTCGTGGCGGAGTACGAAACCGACGATACGGACGACTCCGAGACGGAAACTGATACTGGAGGTGGCAACTGATGGTTACAGCGTTCGTCATGATCAAAGCGAACACGGGCGAGGCGGACCGGCTCAGAGACAGCATCGAATCCATCGACGGCGTGCAATCCGCTCACATCGTCGCTGGCGACGTCGACCTCATCGCGAAAGCCCGGGTCGAGACGCCGGCCGCGGTCAAGGAGATCGCCGCCACCCACATCCAGGCCATCGAGGGGGTCGAGGATACGCAGACGTACATCGCGATGGACTAAGGACCCAACTTTTGCGCTGCGGGCCAGCGAAGCTGGCCCTCGGCAAAACTTGGATGAAAAGCACTCCTCCTTCCCCTACGGGTCAGTCGTCGGCCCGCTCGCTCACTCCGTTCGCTCGCGGTCGGTAAGGGGCGGCGGCCTGCCCTCCCCCGGGTCGCGCGGCTCGAGCAGATGCGAGAGCCGCGCTCCCGGCCGATACGCGAGTTCGGCTCTACGTCAGTGATCGGCACTCGGAGAACTAGTTCGATCTGATTTGCCGTATCTGCTTTGATATCTGCGGAATCGTTCCCGCCACTTACATCGGCATTCCGCCGCTGCTCCCGTCACCGTCCGCGGCCTGTTGACCTCTGTTCTGGGCGTTCTCGAGCAGCGTCGCCGCCGGGCCGCGGTACTCGTAGCCGGGGATGAGTCCCTGCGCGTAGGTCCCTTCGACGAACTCGATGAGCGCTTTGGCGTCGGCGACGCCCTCGCCGGCGTCCCAGGCGGTGTACTCGAGCCGGACCCTGACTTCGTCTCCGTCGCGTCCGACTGCTGGCTCGTCGTGGGTGTTCGTGTGCGCGACGCCGAAGGTGTCCTCGAGGCGGCGCTCGAGGGTTTCGAACCAGCCGTCTTCGACGACGGGGGCGACGACCTCGTTCGCCACGGCGGCGTCGAGCGTCGGGAGGAAAACGGTGACGCGGAATCGGCCGTCGCGTTTCCCCTCGGCGTCGTCGGCCGCCACGGTCGTTTCGAAGACGGTCGTCGTCAGTTCGTAGCCGTCGTCGGTCCGATCGAACGCGTCGTGGGACTCGAGTTCGCGCTCGACGGACTCGGGAAGATCGGTCATTGCGAGAACGAAGGGGCGTGGCGAAAAAGGGTGTTACGTTGTGTCGGCCGATCTCGAGCGGGCCGGGACGGAACGGTATGAAGGCAGCCACTGTTCCGACCGTTTCACGGGAGAAGTAACAAGTTGTTACCGAAAATGATCCGCATTACTACAAGGGAAACCGGCTTCTATCCGACGATATGAGTATCGATAGACACGCTGCGGAACGTCGTCGGTTCGCTCGCCTCCTCGGGACGGACGACGACTACGGGTCCGGCCTGCCCATCGGCGGGCGGGACGACGACGCGGACGCGGAGGCAGAGCGGGACGAAGACGCCGATCTCGGCGACTCGAGCGACGCCGCTACGAAATCGCGCGCTCGCTGAGGAACGAGTCGAGCGCCGTTGCTACTTCTTCGAAGTCCTTGACCGTGAGGCCGTCGGTCGTGACGAAGACGCCCTCGCTGTCGTTCGTGACGCGGATGAGAAAGCCGTTGTCGAACACCCGGATCGTATAGTCGTACGCGCCGAGTTCGGACCCCTCGTAGGCCGTCTGGGTGGTCTTGAATCCGCGCCACTCGTGGCCGATGAACGTCGAGAGGTCGGCGTCGCGCTCTAAGTCCTCGCGGAGGTAGACCTGCTCGTAGTCGTCGCGCGTGAAGTAGGTGACCGAACGGAGGCTGTCGCCGATGGCCGTTCGACAGGTCGCGACGATCTGCTCCGCTGCGTCCTCGGTGAGTAACCCGGTTGGCATGGGAGAACAGTCGAACTGGGCGACCTTAACGACGCGGGCTAGTTACAGTCTGCTGAAATCGCTCTGCGTTGGGGACGGGTCGACCCGGCGTTCGACCTACGCCTGCTCGATCGCCCGGTCGAGGTCCGCGATCACGTCGTCGACGTCCTCGATGCCGACCGAGAGGCGCACGAGGTCGTTCGTGACGCCGCTGGCCAGTTTCTCTTCTTCGGTGAGCTGCTGGTGGGTCGTGCTCGCGGGGTGGATAATCAGCGTCTTCGCGTCGCCGACGTTGGCCAGCATACTCGTGAGTTCGACCTCGTTACAGACCGTCTCGGCCGCGTCGTAGCCGCCCTCGAGTCCGAAGGTGATCATGCCGCCGAAGCCGCCCTCGAGGTACTCTTTGGCGTTCTCGTGAGTCTCGTGGCTCTCGAGGCCAGGGTAGTTGACCCAGTCGACGTCCTCGTGGTCCTCGAGGTACTCCGCGACGGCCATCGCGTTGTCGCAGTGTTTCTCCATCCGGAGGGGCAGCGACTCGAGTTTCTGCAGCGTCGTCCAGGCGTCGAAGGGGGCCTGCTGGTTGCCCAGGTCGCGAAGGCCGCGAGTGCGGGCGACGACCGAGAAGGCCATGTCGCCGAACGTCTCGCGGAAGTTGACGCCGTGGTAGGCCGGGTTCGGCTCGGTGATCTCGGGATAGTCGCCGTCCTCCCACGGGAACGAGCCGCCGTCGACGAGGATGCCGCCGACCGTCGAGCCCGCGCCGTGGATCCACTTGGTCGTCGAGTTCCAGACGAGGTCCGCGCCGTGTTCCAGCGGGCGGCAGAGATACGGCGTGGCGAAGGTGTTGTCGACGAACAGCGGCACGTCGTGGTCGTGGGCGATGTCGGCGATTCGCTCGATGTCCGGCGTCACGAGCGCGGGGTTGCCGATCGTCTCGAGGTGGACGAACGCGGTATCGTCGTCGATCGCTTCGGCGTAGGCGTCGTAGTCCAGGGTATCGACGAACTTCGTCTCGATGCCCCGCTTCTCGACGGTGTGGGTGAGGTAAGTGTAGGTCCCGCCGTACAGCGCCGAGGAGGAGACGATGTTGTCGCCGGCCTCCGCGAGGATGAACGTCGCCAGATCGAAAGCGGCCATCCCCGACGCCGTCGCGAGGGCACCGACGCCGCCCTCGAGGGTCGCGATGCGCTCCTCTAACATCGCGTTCGTCGGGTTCATGATCCGCGAGTAGATGTTGCCGAACTCCTCTAAACCGAACAGGGAGGCGGCGTGGTCCGTGTCGTCGAAGACGTAGGACGTGGTCTGGTAGATCGGCGGCGCGCGGGCCCCCGTGGTCGGGTCCGGCTCCTGGCCGGCGTGGACGCTGTTCGTGGCAAAGCGGTGTCCGTCCGAGTCGGAATCGTCGCTCATACCAGCGCCGTTGTATCGGGCCGTAGTAAAACCACTAGACGTCTCCCTCGGGCCGGGTCGCGACCGAGTTAGGGGCAAAGGTTTCCTCGTCCGTGTGCCGCGACTCGGAGCACTGGCGGTCACGACGACCGGTCGGTCACTCGAGTGGCGTCACCCGGTTCGCCGCCGGCCGCTTCGGGTTCGACGACGCCGGGAACGCGGACGGTCGCCGTCGTCCCGTTTGCCGTCGTCTCGAACGAGAGATCGCCACCGAATGCCGTCACGCTCCACGAGGCGATCCACAGCCCGAGGCCGCTGCCGTGTTCCAGCGCAGTCTCCTCGCCGCGCTCGAGGACCGCGAGTTCGTGGTCGGGAATCCCGGGTCCGTCGTCACGAACCGTGAGGACGGCGCTTCGGTCGTCCGCAACGCCATCGAAAGCGATCGTCACGCGCGGTTCGTCGGCGTCGCTGTGGACGAGTCCGTTCTCGGTGAGGTTCTCGAACGCGAGGTCGAACAGCGCTCGATTGACTCGCACCACGAGGTCGTCGGGGACATCGATCGCGACGCGGCCTTCCGTCTCCGCCTCGAGGTCGGCCGCGATCGCCTCCAGGGCGTCACCGGCCGCGAACGCCGACGGCGACCGGCCCGTCGATTCGATCGCCCGTTCGAAGTCGCGAGCCTTTTCGCTCGTCTCGAGGACGGCGTCGACGTCGTCGTGGACCGACTCGAGCATCGTCGCGACCTCGTCGTCGGCGCGGTCGGCCGCGATGCCGACGTAGCCGCGGACGGCGGTCAGGTCGTTCCTGAGGTTGTGGCGCAACACCCGATTCAGGATCTCGAGGCGCTGTTCGCGCCGCCGCTGGTCGGTGATGTCCTGCAGGAGGACGGTGTGGCCGACGAGCCGGCCCGAGCCGTCCCGGAGCGTCGAGGTCGAGACAGCGAGCTCGCGGCGCTCGCCGCGGTCGGTGTCCGTTACCACCTGCGTGTCGGCTCCGCCGTCGATGGTCAGCCCGGTCGCTCGCTCGAGGTGGTCGCCGAGGACGGTCGGCGCTTCGAGGTCGAACAGGGACTCGGCGGCGGGGTTGCAGTCGACGATTCGTTCGTCGGTGTCGACGGTGAGCAACGGGCTCTCGAGGGCCTCGATCGCCGACTGGTCGGCCCTGCGCCGGACCGAGGGGCTGTACGTGAACATGTCGCCGCCGACGAACGCGTACGCGTCGAGTGCGATGTGCGGCAGGAACATGACCGCCGAGAGGTTGAGCTGTGGGACCGGTCCGATCCCGACGAGCCAGACCAGAAGGGCGACGCCCGGCGGGAGCGTACTGAGTCCCACGGCGAGCGCTTCCGTCCGGTAGAGCGGTCCGTAGCTGACGACCGTATCGAACAGGAGCAGCGTCCCGGCGGCCGCGAACACGGTTCCGACCATGATCGCGAAGAACGCCCACGCGTTGGGGTCGTAGGATACCGTCGCCGCGCCGAACACCGGATCGATCCGGAAGTCGCTCCAGACGACCTCGTGGAGCGGGTTCGTCGCGACCAGCACCGTGGTAATCGTGGGGACGAGGACGAGTACGCCGAACCACGGTGTGCGAATGAGCGAGCCCCGACCGGTATACTCGAGGCCGAAGGCCAGAAACGGGACGCCGGTCCAGACGATGCCGATCCAGGTCAGCACTTCGAACGCCCACCTGAGCGTCGGCTCGAAGACGAACAGCGAGACGCCGTAGGAGAAACACCACAGCGCCTGGGCCACCAGCGCCAGCAGAAACCAGTTCGCACCGGGCTTCCCGCGGTGACGACGGAGATACCAGAGCAGGAGGAGCGTGCCGATCCCCGAGAGGAGCGATCCGGCCGCCGGCCACGGAATTGCCCCCATTGTACTCGAGGGTACGAGTACACCGACTTCGGTGTTGTGGCCCGCGCCGGTGCAGTATCTCGAAAGCCGCAGTCGAGTTCCGGACTACTCGAGCAGCGACTCGCCGGTCATCTCGGGCGGCTGAGCGAGGTCGATGGCCTCGAGCAGCGTGGGCGCGATGTCGGCGAGCGTGCCGCCCTCGCGGACGGTTCGACCCCCGCTCGTCCCGTCGGGCGAGAGATAGACCAGCGGCACCTCGTTGTACGTGTGCGCCGTGTGTGGGTCTTCCTCAGTCCCCATGTCGTCGGCGTTGCCGTGATCGGCGGTGATCAGGACGTGTGCGCCGGCATCCTCGAGCACGTCGACGAGTCGCCCCAGTTGCGCGTCGACGGTCTCGACGGCCTCGATCGCGGCCTCGTAGTCGCCAGTGTGGCCGACCATGTCCGGGTTGGCGTAGTTGAGGACGAGGACGTCCGGATCGTCGGAATCGATCACGTCGATCGCGGTGTCCGTGACTTCGGGGGCGCTCATCTCGGGCTGTTGGTCGTAGGTCGGCACGTCGGGGCTCTCGACGATCTCGCGGCGTTCGCCGTCGAACTCGACCTCGCGGCCGCCGTTCAGGAAGTAGGTGACGTGGGCGTACTTCTCGGACTCGGCGATCCGCAGCTGGGTCTTCCCCGCGTCGGCCAGCACCTCGCCCAGCACCTGTTCGGGCTGGGTCGGCGGATAGGCCACCGGGAGGTCGAACGTCTTGTCGTACTGGGTCATCATCACGACCTCGGCGTCCGGCGGATCCGTCTCGAACTCGCCGGCCCAGTCCTCGGGGCGGATGTCCGCGAGCATCCGCGTGAGCTGGCGGGCGCGGTCGGAGCGGAAGTTGAACCAGACGACCGAGTCGCCGTCCTCGAGCGCGGGCCCTCCGTCTACAACTGTGGACTCGACGAACTCGTCGGTCACGTCGCGCTCGTAGGACGCTTCGACCGCCTCGACGGCCGACTCGGCGGTCCACTCCGCGTCTCGACCGACGATCGCGTCGTAGGCCCGCTTGGTCCGCTCCCAGTTCTGGTCTCGGTCCATCGCGTAGTACCGACCGCTGACCGTCGCCACGTCGCCTGTGCCGTGTTCGGCGATCACGTCCTCGAGCGTTCCGAGGTACTCACGGCCGCCGGTCGGCGAGGTGTCCCGGCCGTCGGTGATCGCGTGTGTGACGGCTTCGACGTCGCGGTCGGCCGCCAGCTCGATCAGCGCGTGGAGGTGCTGCTGATCGGAGTGGACGCCTCCGTCGCTGACGAGGCCGAGGAAGTGGACGCAACCGTCGTTTTCCCGCGCCCGGTCGAACGCCCGGTTGATTGCGTCGTTCTCCCGGAAGGAGCCGTCCGCGATCGAGTCCGAGATGCGGGTGTACTCCTGATAGACGACGCGGCCGGCCCCGATATTGAGGTGGCCGACCTCGCTGTTTCCCATCTGGCCCTCGGGGAGGCCGACGCGCCGGCCCGCCACTTCGAGCCGGCCGTACGCGCCGGATTCCGCGAGCCGATCGAACGTGGGCGTCTCGGCCGCTTCGACCGCGTCCCTGCCGCCGTCACCGAGTCCCCAGCCGTCGAGGACGATCAGCGCAGCTTCCATACTGGATCGGAAATCGGCGCGTCCTAACTAGCTGTCGTTGTTCTTCGTGAGCGGTGGATCCCGACCGCGGAGTTATAAGAAAATCGTCAGGTAGTCCGGTACACTCGAGGAACGGACTCGGACTCGGTCGCTGTCGCGAGAGCGAACCGTCTCGGCCTCGAGTCGTCAGTCGCGGTTGCGGTGGTCAAACGTCGCGCCGCAGTCGCCGCAGACGGTGCCGCTACCCGGTTTGCTTCGCTGTGCGAATACGGCGCCACAATCGTCACAGATCATGAAGAGCCGCTTTTCGGGAGCCACGCCCGCCTCGAACTCGGCGTGGATCCAGGCGTCGGGGTTCCCTTCCTCGTAGAGGGTGACGCCGGAGCTGTTCTGTCGCCAGTTGACCGCGGTGTCGTCGGCCGGGACGGCCCGCGTGTCTCGCTCGGACATCGAGATATCACCTCCCTTCGGCCGTTCATACTTACGTTTTCTGATAGATATTTACACGCCCTCGAGTTAACACCGTATTACTGCGTGACCACTGGCTTTTTGCGGGTCGGGTGGGTGGCCCCTGTCATGACGCTCGATCCGGTCCACTTCGACGGGATTGCGGACCTCGCGAGGCGGATCGACCACGGGGCCGACGAGCGGGACCGTCGCGCGTTCGCCGAGACCGTCTGGGAGTCGTTTCTCGACCCGCTGATCCAGGACGGTCGGACGATCCTCGAGCCGGTCGGCGAGCAGACGCGGCGGCTCGTCGACTGCGAGGCGGTGGCGCTGCGCGACCGCGAGTTTCCGACCGAGCACGGCCTCGACGCGGGGACGATCAACCCGACGACGTTCAAGAACGGGCTCGTCATCGACATCGCACAGGCGGCGATGAGCGCGACGCCGAGCGACCTCGACCTCCACCGATCGCGGACGACGGTGATGACGGTTCACTCGAACGACGAGACGATGACCGTCGACGAGACGTGGGGCAAGTTCGACGAGGGCTACAGCCGGAGCCGCGCGGTCAAGATTCCCCCGCTGCCGCGCTTCGCCGAGGGCGTCGTCCACGCGCTGGCGCTCTACCTCGCCGAGAGCACCCACGCTCGCGACCACGCCGAGGCCGTGTCGGACCTGCTCGTCCTCGACGGACCGCTGTACCCGCGCGGACTGCTGCGCTGGGCCGACCAACACCCCGACCTGGCCGACTTCCTGCTCGACGATCCCCGACCGACGACCGTCCTCGAGAACTACGTCCGGCTCGTCGAGGCGTTCGTCGACCGCGACGTTCCGCTCGTCGGCTTCGTCAAGAATCCCGCGACCCGGCTCTTGACGCGCACGCTGAAGTCGAAACACGACGTCGACGTCAGCGTCCCCTGGAGCGACGACTCGGCGCTCTTCACCCGACTGCTCGAGCGCGGCGAGTACGTCGACGACGTCGACGGCGACCGCTGGGAGCGGGACACGTCGGCGCTGACCTACACGAACTGGTTCCGCTCCCGCGGCGGGGTCGACCGACCGCTTTCCGCCGACGGAGACGCGCTCGGCGTCGATCGGCGGCTCGAGCGCGAGGCCTACGAGGTCACCTTCTTCGTGGTCTACGACCCGCGCGACGACCTGCTGTATCGGGTCGAGGCCCCCTACGCGTTCACGAAGGATCCCGACACGCGCGAGCGACTGGCGATGCAGGTACTCCAGGACGTCGCCGTCGCCCACGGGCCGCCGACGATCGTCGAGAAGGCCGACGAACTCGCCCGGATCAGCAACGCCGAGAAGGCGTCGCTACGCGAGACGCTCGAGGACAGGTTCGATACGGCCCAGAACCGGACTTACGACGACCACCGGTGGGACGAACAGCCCTACTAGAGGGCGGACCGTCGGAAGATAACTGAAAACTGTCGCTCCACCGACCGAATCTACGCGTCGTTTTTCTCGACCTCGAGGCGCACGTCGTCCGGATCGACGCCGATCCGGGCGAACTGGGTCCGGACGTGTTCCTTGGCCCCCTCGAGGGCCTGTTCGCGCGTATCGAACCCGCGAGGCATGGGCGACTCGAACGCGAGGTTGACCTCGCGGCCGTCGACGCGCTGCGTCGAGCCGCCGCTATCGACCTCGTAGAACTCGTCGCAGACCCAGACGTACGCGGCGTCTTCGTCGGGCGCGCCGCTGAACGTGGGGGCTCGCTCACCCCGTTCGTACAGCGTCCCCGTGAGTTCCGTCCCGCCGGCGCGACCGCGTACCAGAAGCATACGCGACCGTACGCCTCGTGGACGCAAAAGTACAGCGGCATCACACACGTGACGCATCGTGCAGGCGGGAGCGACGGCCCCTCGCACCTGAGTACCGACAGCTGTCGGACGGCCGACGTCGGCGGTCGCCCGGCCGTCGTCCTTCTCGACACTCGAGTGCGTCGTCGCCGCCGAACAATCCTCCTCGAGTGAGCGTAACAGACGAATACGAGGCGGTAATCGGATATGTCCAGCGCTCCGTGACGGTTCAGGGAGGGGTACTCTATCGGTGTTCACACAGTCGTGTTTCCCACGGAAATAGCCGCTATTCGGTGCTCTCGCTCTGTTCAGTGGGTTACTCAGTACTTACTGGAGTAACACAGCTCTTCCCGGCCCAAATCGTTTTGGAAACGGGCTTATCCCCCTTGCAGAGGTTTGAATGAACAATGAGTTCGGACGCTCACCTCGGCGGCGACAGCACACCCGACCCACTCGCGAACGTTCCGGCGGAGTGTTACGAGATTCTTCGCCATCCTCGCCGGCTTCGCCTCCTCGAGGTGCTCGGTACCTATGGGACGCGACTCACCCTCTCGGAGCTGACGACGGAACTGCTCGAGCGGGCGGCCACCGACGCCTCGACCGGCCAGGCGCGACACGACGTTCGGATCAGCCTCGTTCACAACCACCTGCCGCGGCTCGAGGAGTACGACATCGTTGACTGGAACGACGACGGTGCCGCACTCGTCGACGAATCGCCCGTTCACCCGGCCGACATCTCCGTGCTTCTGGACCTCTGCGAGACCGAACGCGCCGAACAGCTGCTCGAGACGCTCGTCGATCCCGTCCGGATGCGCCTCCTCGCCATGCTCGAAGACGGCGGTCGACCGCTGTCGGTCGACCAGCTCGCGGCCGAGCTGACCGCGCTCGACGGCGGCCCGCTGTCGAACGTCGACCGCGCGAAAGTCGCGCTACACCACTCCCACCTGCCCGCGATGGCCGACGCCGGCGTGCTCGACTACGATCCGGAGTCGGGGCTCGTGACCCAGTACGACCACGCCGTCTCGCTCGTCCAGTAATCGCCGCCGCTGTCGCATCGAACAGGCGAGTACGCGTCCGACGCGTTCTCCCCCTCGTTTTCCGCGACCACCGACCTGCGTCCGATCGCCCCGCCGTTGTCGGCGATCGCAAAACGGTAAGACACGTCCCGCCCTTATGGACAGATGAACGGACGATGTGCCCCGAGTCCGACGACTGTGACGATCGAGTCGACGCCGTGCCGAGTACCGGCCGCATCGGTACCGTCGGCACTGCCGTCGCCGTGCTGTTCGTCCTTTCGGGGACTGCGATCGTGGGACCGGCCGTCGCGATCGATCAGGTCGCGATCCTCTCCGCTGACAGAGCGCAGGTCACGGCCGCGCCCGGCGAGACGATCGAGATCGACGTCACGCTCCAGAGCAGCGGCGGCCACGGCGGCGAAGGCGTCAGCGCCGTGACGCTAGTCGCCCAGTACAACCCCGAGTACGTCGAGATCACCGACGTTCAGCGCGGTCCCTGGCTCGAGGGCGACGGGACCGAGGTCCGGACTGCGGCGGCCATCGCTCACGAGCGGGGGACGGCAGTCATCGAGCAGCGCCGCGTCCCGGCCGCGGGGGGAACGACTGGAAACGGGACCGTCGCCACGCTGACCGTCCGCGTCGCCGCGGACGCGCCGGCCGGGACGACGGCGATTTCGTTCGCCGAGAGCGACGTCGAACTGACCGGTGACTGGCCGATGGCCGTCGTCGACGAGTCCGCAACCGTCGCGATCGACGGCGGCGACGAGCCACTCGAGCCGTTCGACCATCCCGATCCGGACGAACTGGACCTCGCGCTCGAGCCGAACGCGTCGAGCGCGGGGAACGACTCCGATGGTTCCGACGGTGAAACGGCCGATTCCGGCGGCGATGCGCCGGTCTCGGGCTTCACCGCCGGAGCCGCACTGGCGGCCGTCGCGCTCACGGCGGGTGCGCTCTGGATCGGGCGCGACGCTCGTCGCAGATAAACAGTCAATCCAGCTGGAGGGAAACGCGTTTTAGGGATGGGCCGGATGGAGTCCATATGACTGATCTGGGAGACTTCGGCGATTTTGACGCCGACGCCGACCCCGACGACGGCGCGGCGGCCGATACAGCCGGCTCGTCGCCGTCGTCTTCGGGGTCCGACGGACCGGGACGCTCGAGCGCGAGTACGACGACCGACGGGGCGACGACCGAGTTCGAGTCGACGTCGGTCGAGCCCAGCGGGGAGGACGTCGGCATCGGCGCGATCTGCGTCTCTCAGGGACTGCGCGTCGCCGAAGACGGCGAGGAGACCACCCTGCGGGCGTACGTCACCCGTGGCAACCGCTCCTCGATCCGCATCGGGAGCTACCTGCTCGCTCCCTATCCCGACGGCGAGACGCTGTTCTGTCGGATCACGGGACTCGAGTACGCCCAGCAGTACCACGCCGACGACGCGACGGAGATCCACGCGCGGCGGGCGATGCGAACCGACGGGATCGACGAGTCGGATTACAAGTTCGTCGCCGAACTCGAGCCCGTCGCCGTCCTCTACGATGACGACGGCGAACTGAAACGGCGGATGACCGATCGCGTGCCGAAACCGCAGACGGTGATCCGACAGGCCGACGACACCGAGGAGATCAAGACCGGGCTGAAGATGCCCGACGACGGCGTCTTTCTGGGCCACCTCTCGGTCGGCGGCGAGAAGGTCCGCACCGCCGCGTCGCCGCCGACGATCGACTACCGGTTGAAGGACGACTACGACGCGGGCGATCCGCTGGTCTTCCGACACACGCTCGTCGCCGGCGGGACGGGGTCGGGGAAGACCCACGGTGCGAAGAACATCTTGCGCCAGTACCTCGACGCCGATCGCACGTACCCGATGGACGACGGCCGCGAGGTCACCCCCGCGGTCGTCCAGTTCGACCCGCAGGACGAGTACGCCCAGATGCACGACGACAACCCCGAGCTGGACGACGAGTTCGCGCGAAGACTCGAGCGCGAGGGGATCGCCTACGGCGGCCTCGACGACACGACCGCGTTCGTTCCGAAAGTGGGGTCGGCGTCGTATGCCGCGGGCCACCACCGCGCCGAGCAGGTCGAGTTCACGATCCCCTTCTCGATGGTCCACGACAACCCGTGGCTGGTCGCGGGCAGCGGGCTGAACGACAACCAGTACGGCGCGCTCGTCAGCGTCTTGCTGCCGCGGTTCCGCAAGCAGTACGGCCCCGAGGGAACCTACGAGGAGTTCACCACGTTCCTCGACGATCCCGCCCTGCGCGAGGAACTCGACGAGTCCGGGCGGGTCCACGAGGCGACCTTCGACGCGGTCCGGCGACGGGTACTCGGCTTCGGCCACGTCTTCGATCAGGACGCGCGGCCGATCACCGACCTCGTCCACGAGTTCGTCCGCCCCGGCGGGCTCACCGTGGTGCCGACCTACCACATCAACGACAGCCGAGCGACCGAGGCCATCGTGCTCGCGGTCTCCTCGCTCGTCATCGACCAGAAACTCTCGAACGACCCGGATTACGACCGGATCAAGGAGACCCCGCTCGTACTCGGGATGGACGAGGCCCACAACTTCCTGACCGATGCCGACAGCGTGCAGGCGGGCAAAGTCATCAAGAAGTTCACCGAGGCAGCCAAACAGGGTCGCAAGGAACGACTCGGTCTCTTCCTGATCACGCAGGACCCACAGGACATCCACGACGCGGTCTTCAAACAGATCAACACCACCGTCGTCCTGAACCTCGGCGACGAGGACGCGATTAAGAGCGTCAACATCCCGAGCAACCTCGAGTCCAAGGTCCCCTACATGGAGAAAGGCCAGATGGTCGTCTACTCGCCGGACAACTCCGAGCCGGTCGAGCTGATCGGCCTCCCGAAGTGTCTGACCAGACACGGCCGGGACTGAGGGTTCCCCCACTCGTTCTCCGGAGCTATTGCATCTCAGTCGAAGCCGCTAATCAGCGTCACGAGCCACTGGGCCGGATCGCTTCGCGTGCGGACGTCCACTCGTTCGACCCACTTCACCCACTGAAACCCGCGACGACCGGGTGCCACGAGACGAAGCGGTGCCCCGTGGCCGTGGCTCAGCCGTTCGTCGTCGACGTGCGTCGCGAGCAGCGCCCCTCGCGCCTCGTCGATCGGCAGCGACCAGCGGTAGCCGGTCACCGAGACGAACCGGACGAATTCCGCGTCGTCGCGGACCTCGGCCGCCTCGAGGAGGTCGCCGACGCGAACGCCGCGCCACCGTCGGTTGGTGTACCAGCCGCTTGTACAGTCCAGCAGCGCATCTGCCTCGCTGTCGGACGCCAGGTCGCCGTACGCCAATTCGAGCGGCGTCGTCACCTCGCCGCGGACCGTCAGCGTCCAGTCGGACCGATCGACCGGCTCGGGGTCGTCCGCGACCCAGGAGGTGACCGGGAACCCCTCGTTCCCCGTTCCGCGTCGCGGCTGGGACCCCGTGAACCGACGATCGGCACCGGGCGTCTCGAGGCGTCGGTTCGCGAACTCCTGCAGCCGGTAGGTGACCGCACCGCCGAGCAGCAGCGCCGTGTACTCGAGCGTCCTCCGGCGGCGGTCGAAGTCGCGCCGCCTCGGGAGCCGAAAGCGGGTCGTGAGATGCCACACCACCAGCGGGACGAGGACGAGTCCGAACCCGACGTGAACGCTCAACAGCGTCCAGTAGGAGAGGCGAACGTCGAGTCCGAACGTCCAGGCGATCCCCGTCGCGAGCGCGCCCGTCGCGGCGACTGCCGTCAGCACCGACAGGAGCGTGGACGGCCGCCACTGGTCGGGATCGGTAAGCCGATGACGGACTCGAGCGAGCTTGAATCCCAGCAGCGCGACGAACGTCAGGCCGACGATTCGGTGGAACCAGAACACCGGCCATCCCGACGGTGTACCCACGGTAAACGAGACGATTCCCGAGACGGCTTCGAGCACGACGAGCACGAGCAGGGACCAGTCGACGAGTCGGGGCGGCGGTCTGACGGCGGCCGCGGCCGTCCGAACGAGCGCTCCTGGCCGGAAGCTCATGGTTGAAGCTAGCGTTTCCCACAGCAAGAAGCGTTGCGTACTCCGTGGCGTGCGTCTCGACAGCGCTCGGGTCCGCTCTACCGTCTCGTGGGATGCCAGTCTGTACGCGAACTCAGTCCGACTCGAGCAGCGTCTGCTCGAAGAACTCTCCGACAGTGCTCGCGATCGCGTCGCGCTCGCCGGCGAAGAAGTGGTCGCCCGACAGCGCGGTGAGCTCGTCACCCCGCTCGTGCGCACGCTCGACGATCGGTTCCCAGTCGACGGTCGCGTCCCGTTCGCCGTAGAGGACGTGAACGGGGGACTCAAGGGCGGAAAGCGCCTTGAGCGCGTCGAGATCGTCGCCGAGTTGCGCCGTCGGCGCGAGAACGGCGACGGCGTCGGGACCGGTGTCGCCCGACGCGAGCAGCGCCAGCGACGCGCCGAAGCTGTAGCCGAAGACGCCGACCGGGAGGCGCTCGTCGCCCCACTCTCGAGCCCAGCGGACGGCGTTTCGAACGTCCTCGCGCTCGCCGCGTCCCCCGTCCCACGCGCCGTAATCGAACCGCAGACAGGCGATGCCTGCCTCGCGGAGCGTGTCGCTGACGGCGACGAGGCGCGAATCGCTGCGCGAGCCGCCGTGCTGGGGATGCGGCGGACAGGCGACGACGACCGCGTTCGGTTCGCCGTCCGGTTCCGAAAGCGTTCCGCGAACGTCGCGAGCGCCCGGGATCAGCACGTCGGTCATGTGGGTAGCCGTTACTGCCGGGTGCTAATCAAGCCTCAGTTCCGGTCGTTGCCACCCGAACCGGGGTGTCGCAGCGACCGGAACGCGAGCCGAGCGGAAGGGGTGCCGCCGCGACCGGTTCGGTCGCCATGCACACTCATCGCCGGGTGAGTGTCGTCGATCGCGGACTGTTGCCGAAGTGATGTTTTTAAGTCCGGAGATCCATACGTTGCGAGTATGGGCATCCTCTCGCGGACTTCCTACATCATCCGGTCGAAGCTCAACTCGGTGCTCAACCGAGCCGAGGATCCGACCGAAACGCTGGACTACTCCTACGAGCAGATGCGAGATCAGCTCCAGCAGGTCAAACGCGGTATCGCCGATCTCACCACGCAGAAAAAGCGCCTCGAGATGCAGAAACGCCGGCTCGAGGAGAACGTCGACAAACACAACGATCAGGCGCGGACGGCGGTCCAGCAGGGCCGCGAGGACCTGGCGCGGCGCGCGTTAGAGAAGAAGAAGACGAAAATGAACCAGATCGAGGATCTGGAACGCCAGATCTCCGATCTCCAGAGTCAGCAGGACAAGCTGATCAAGCAGAAAGACGAGCTCCAGACCCGCATCGAGGAGTTCCGCACGAAAAAGGAGACGATGAAGGCGCGTCACGAGGCCGCGAAGGCCAGTTCCTCGGTTTCCGAGGCGATGACCGCCACCGGCGAGGAGTTCGAGGACGTCGGCCGCGCCATCGAGCGCGCCGAGGAGCAGACCGAGGACATGGAGGCCCGCGCCGCCGCCATGGACGAACTCCACGAGTCCGGCGCATTCGAGGACGTCATGTCCGACAAGGACGACATCGACCGCGAACTCGAGCAACTCGAGACCGACAGCGGTGTCGAGGCCGAACTCGAGACGCTCAAGTCCGAGGTCGGCGGCGGCGAGACGGAGTCGGAGGCCGACGCGGAGAGCGAAGCGGCGACCGACGGCGCGGCCAAGGTCGACGACGAGGAACTGACGGAACTCGAGGCCGACGACCAGGAAGACGTCGAGGCCGAACTCGCGGAGCTGCAGGACGAAGAAAACACCTGAATCGCCGCTTCCACGGCGGCGACGTCGCTTTCGGTACGTCGCGAGACGTCGGATTCCCGTCGGCGGTCGGTTTCCCCGTCTGTTCAAATGATCTCGTCACTCCCGCCTTCTGCGACCGGGAGAAACGGTTACCATCGTTCGTGAATAACCCATACGTATGAGTGAGACTGCCACGTTCGATTCCCTCTCGTTGACCAATCAGGTCGTCCTGCTGGGCGTCGCCGATCTCGCCGCCGACGACGAGACGCCGATCCAGACACACACCGTCCGACAGCACTGCCGACAACACCTCGAGAACGTCGACACGGAGGTCGTCGGGACGATCACCGAGGCCGACGTCATCCGATCGCTGTACCGACTCGAGGATGCAGGGCTCGTCGAGGAGCGCGAGCCGTCGTCGTCGTCGCCCACTGGCAAGGGACGGCCGGCGTACTCGCTGGCCGTGAGCGTCGACGCGGTGCACGACGGGGTTGCCGACGTGTTGCTCGAGGAGTCGGCCGACTGAGTCACGAGATGACGGGTCGCGGGCCGTCGTGCCTTCGACCGTCGGTCACGTCGGCGTGCCCAGGACCGTGATATCGTAACTCCCAACGTCGGACGGGGCCTCGAGGACGATGACTTGAAACGCCCACGACGAGCCGGCGTTGAGGTCACCGGTGGTGGCGAGATATCTGCCGAGAAGAGTGCCTGCGTCGTCGTAGACTCGCGTCCGCACTTCGACGATCTGAACCCGATTGTTGCCCGTGTGTTCGACGGTTCCCTGAACGGTCGAGCCGAGATACCCGCTCTCGACGACGAACTCGTGGTCGGTCAACTCGAGGGCGTCCAGCGGCGTCACTGACGTGCTCGCTTGCTGGTCGGCGAGCGCCGCCGCCGTGGACATCTCGCTCGCCGATCGACTGGCGTTATCGCTGACGTTGAGGTCTCCGATGGTTCCCTCCTCGTAGGTCGGTTCGCCGCCGATGCTGCTACTACCGGTACAGCCGGCGGCCGCGGTCGCGATACCCGCTCCGATCGAGGCGAGGACGCGCCGTCGGCTCGGTGGCTCCGATCGGGTCATCGACATCGGTGTCGCGTCTGCAGGCAGTTACCGAGCATAATTCGTCCGTACTATGGTGACCGACGCATTTCAGTGTCTACCCTGAAGGGACAGCGCTCGGCTCGGCCTCGGTCGGCGTTCCGGCCGGCCGTGTGGCCCGCCACGACGAACCACGTGGCGTTTTCGAGCGATGGACGTGTGCAACGCAGTCGCTTATTGTCGCGTCGATGGAGCGTACCACCATGGGGTCCTCCGAGAATGACGAGACGCTCGAGACCTACGGGGCCACGATCGGTACGCGATCGCGGCCGGGATCGCGATTTCGGGAGTGGGTACTGATCGAGGCCGATCGGGTGCTGATCGCGGCCATCATCTCGGTCGTGGTCTTCTTCCTCTTGCTCTTTTTATACCATCTCGGCATCGTCTCTTTCGTCAACCCGAACTCCGTAACGCGGGTGGCAAGCGGCATGATCGCCGGGACGTTCTCGCTCGTGACGCTCGTCGTCTCGATCAATCAGCTAATTCTCTCCCAAGAGTTCGCGTCGGCCGGCAAGGCACAGGAGCGCCTCGACTCGGTCATCGGCTTCCGCCAAACCGTCGCGGACGAGGCGGGCGTCAGCGCGAGTCCGGTCTCACAGACGAAGCTTCTCGAGTTACTGATCGAATCGATCGCCCGGGACGCCGAGTCGCTCGCCGCCGCCGTCGACGATCACGACGAAGCGGTGCGACGGGCGATCGTTCTGTATACGAACACCGTTCAGGCCGAGAGCGAGCGAACCGACGAGACGCTCGAGCACACGTCGTTCGGAACGTTCAGGGCCGTGTTGGCGGCGACCGCCTACGACGAGGACTGGCAGTTGTACGTTGGAACCCACCTTCGAAACGCGTACGACGATTCGCTGTCGCCGACCGCGACCGAGCGACTCGAGGACCTACTCGAGTCGCTGAAACTGTTTCACGTGGCCGGCGAGCAGTTCAAGACGACGTACCTGCAACGGGAGCTGACTCGGTTCTCCCAGCTGACGGTTTACGCGGGGGTTCCGTCGATCCTGTCTGCGATCCTTATCGGGCTCCTGTACGCCGATATTACCGGACCGAGCATCAGCATCGCGTCCCTGCCGTACGTCACGATCGGGCTGATCGTCGTCGTGCTCTCCCCGCTGGCCCTCCTCGTGTCGTTCATCCTTCGGACCACGACGATCACGCGCCGAACCGCTTCGACGGGGCCGATGCTCCCCCAGAAGGCACCCGAGGAAGGGCCGTTCGACGTGATCGACGGCGACTGAACGGTATCCGTTCTTCGCCGCGGTGACTGCCTCCCCAGAAGTCGCCTCCGACCCGCCCTCGCTGGATCGCGTCGTGTAGTTCTGACGGAGATATTTCCGCCGGGTCGTAGTACCGTCGGACTCGTACGACGTGTGGCGACGGCACCCAGCTGAGCGACACGATGGCCCAGCGTAGCGACGCCCCGACGCTGGTGGTGACCGTCGCCGTCATGCCGTTTCTCCTGTTGATCGCCTTTGCCCTGCGGATCGCGACCGTCGCGAAGCGGACGCTGGCGATCGGGCCGTTCATCCGCCGTGACTCGAGTCGCGGCGAGGAGATCGACTGGGAGTGACGGCTCGAGGGGCGTGAAATCGCGTGGGTGCGGTTGCTTGCAGGCGTTAGCCCAGCGGTTTTTCGTCCACAGTCCCAGCCGACGAACATGTCCACATCGTCCGATACCACGGACTATCAGCAGTGCCCGGCCTGTCGAACCGAAAACGATCCGTTTTACGCCTACTGCCGGCAGTGTCTCGCGGAGCTTCCGTCGAAATCGTCGGGCCAGTCGATCGTGTGAGCGTCGCAGCGGCGTCGCGCCCCGAATCGACCCATTGGTATGGCGGCGACCGCTACTGACAGCCGTGATCGTCGCCATCTGCGGGCCACCGGGTACGGGCAAAACCACTCTCGCGACCCGAGTTCGAGACCGACTCGAGGCGCGCGGATCCTCGGTTCGGCTCTTTCACTCGGACGATTTCTCGAGTCGCACCTACGACCAGTTAGCCCGACGGGTCCGCGACGCGCCGGCGATGGCGATCACGCTGGTCGACGGTACGTTCTACCGTCGCGAGTGGCAACAGCGGTTCCGGGCGCTCGGCGAGAGCCGTTTCGTCCGCGTGACCGCGAGCCTCGAGACCTGCCTCGAGCGGAACCGGCACCGTCCGGATGCGATCGACGAGCAGGGAGTTCACGTCGTGTATCGAGAGTTCGAGGCCCCCGACGCCGACCTGGTGATCGACACCGACCGCCGCGATCCCGACGAAGCGACCGATCGGGTCGTCACCGCGCTCGACGGGTGGCTCGACCAGTAGATCTCACACCGATTCGAGGACGATCAACGCCGCTCCGGGATACCGTCGACGAGGGCCGGGCGAACTGAGCAGTCACTGGTGAATGTTCCGGGTGACCGGTAACCGACACCGTCTGTAACAGTCAGCGGGCCCCGCTGTGGTTGGGCCGTAACGGGACCCGCCACCTGACAATATTGGACGGCTTCTCAAATATGTTGTGTGATAATTCGAGTTACAGGGCCGAACGCCCGTTTCGGCGAGGAACCGCCGTCGACGAAAGACGCGGAGATGAATCCTTTTCCATCTCGGAGTGCTACTCAACACAAGCGAATCTGTTCGTGGTTGGGCCATGACGCGCGACGAAACGATACAGGAGGCGATCGATCTGTTGCAGGACCTCGGGCTTCAGGAGTACGAAGCGCGCTGTTTTGTGGCGTTGAACCAGCTCCCGAGCGGGACGGCGAAAGAGATTCACGACGTCTCAGAGGTCCCGCGGACGAGAGTGTACGACGCGGTCAACGTCCTCGAGTCGAAGGGGCTGGTCGAGGTACGACACGCGAGTCCGCAGGTGTACCGCGCCGTCGACATCGAGGAGGCGACGCAGACCCTTCGACGCAAGTACGCCGATCGGATCGACTCTCTCGAGACGCATCTCGAGAACGCAGAGGTTCAAGAAACGGACGGGGAGGAGAATCACGTTCAGGAGGTGTGGTCGATGGTGGGAAACGACGCGATCGAGTCGCGTATGCTCGAGCTGATCGACGGCGCGGAGTCCGAAATCGCGCTCATCGTCGTCGACGAGTCGATCCTCTCCGAGACGCTGTTCGAGGAATTAGGGCGGGCGGTAGAGAGCGATCTCACGGTCCTGCTCGGCGGACAGACCGACGCGATCACGAGCCGGTTCGAGACGGAACTGCCGACGGTTCGCGTCTTCGAGACGAGTCTCGACTGGCTGACCGGGGCGATGGACGAGGACGAAGTCGCGATCAGCCGTATCATGCTCGTCGATCGCGAGAAACTCCTGATCGGATCCTACTATCCGGCGGCCGACGACGCGAAGGCGAACGAACAGGCCGTGTTCGCCAGCGGGCTCGAGAACGGGATCGTCGTCCTGCTCCGTCGGCTGATAACCGTCGGGTTGTCCCCCGCCGAGGATCTCACCGAGTGATCGGCTCCGGGGCTTCTGAGAGCGGTTCAGCTCCGAGCCGAGACCGGGCGGTCGCAGTGACTACGTGCTGTTGATGCGGTAGGGGTGCTCGGCCGCGTCGCTGGTGTAGGCAAGCGCCAGGTGGAGGAGCACCGCTGCAGTCAACAGCCCGACGTTCCACCACGGCGAGTTGTACCAGATCAGGTCGACCGACACCGGCTTGTCGAAGAACGGCCAGAACGGTTCGATCGGCTGCGCGATGTCCGGAGCCGAGAGCATATCGGCGAACAGGTGGCTGAGTCCACCGACGAGGATCGCGGCGGTGGCGAACACGAACAGGCTCCCGGTATCGAACCGCTCGCTCTCGAGCCAGCGGTCGATCGGTCCATCGAGCGCGGGTGCGATAATCGCGCCGATGAGGATGCTGGCGATGACGACGAAGACGACCGTGTGCGTGATGCCGTGGTGGTGGAACGGTTCCGGGAAGAACCGCTGGAGCCAGAGGTCGATATCGGGTAGCAACGCCGCCACGGCGGCAAAGCCGACGAAGGCGAGGCTGACTCGCTCGGTCCAGACGAACCATGCCGGGACGGCCCAGAGCAGGCCCATCCCGATGTGACCCATTATGTCGACCATGGGGTCGCGAACCTATGGGCTCGGTTCGGATAACGAGCGAACCTGTGTTTGCGTGCCGTTGATCGACGGCGACGGCCCATCTCGGCGCTTTCCGTTCCCCGCACGCGACACAGCGGGGCCCGGTTACAGCCCCAGATCGATCCCGAACGGATCGGGACGCCCGACCTCGTCGGGCGTCCGATCGGGGACGAGGTCGTCCGGTAGCGCGCCCCAGCCGAGATCGTCTTCCCCGGGAACGGCGTCGGTCTCGAAGCCCGGCTCCTCGGCCGGCGGCAGGTCGCGGTACGCCGGCGGCGGCGCGTCGTGTGCGTAGACGCCGTCGGGGTGGTCGGTCGCCCAGACGTGAAGCATACAGGGCGTTCGACAGGGGAACTCGAGCTGGCCGTCCTCGAAATCCCCCTCGTAGGCCTGCCGGTAGTACCACCACGCGAACCGTCCCGGCAAGCCGGTGTGGGCGTGCCACGGCGAACACCGGTCCCCATTCTCCTCGTCGTACACCGCCGGCGGCTCGACGGGATCGCCGCTGTGCGTCGCGATGAACATGACGCCCAGCGACCGCCACGACTCGTTGTCGACGAGGACCGACTCCGGCCGTTCGGGGTCCAGCATCCCGTCGTCGCCGATAAAACTCGGGCTCAGCCAGTGCGACCAGCTATCGTCCCCCAGCTCGAGCGTGTCGAAGTACGGTTTGAACCCCGCGTCGACCAGCGCGCCGGCGTCGGGAAACCGGTGTTCGAGGCTCTCGCTGACGGCGGATCGGATCGATACCGTCGCCGGGTGGTCGTCCGCACAGCCCGCCGCGGTCGTTCCCGCACAGGGGGTCATCGAGGGCTCGAGGGTCGCCTCCTCGCAGTCTCCGCTCGCCCGTCCGGCAGCGTCGAGGACCCCACCGTCACCGTCCGCCTCTACCGTTCCGACGGTCGACAGCGCGACCGTCCCGGTCGACGCCCGGAGCAGCGCTCGCCGGGTGACGTTCGGATCGTCGGTGCCGTCGTGCATACCAACGGATCGACATCGACCACCGCTATGAAACCGTGTTGCCGATGAGTTGGACAGTCCGTCGCGATGGGAGACGACGGGGAGTCGCTCGAGGCCCGCTTACGGCGAGTCGAGGACGGCACCCGTCCCCGGGCGATCGAGTCCCGCCAAGTCGATCCGGCCGTCGGGCATCGAGACGCCGTCTGCGGGGTCGTCGGCCAGAAGGAGCGAGCCGTCGAGGTCGGCGTAATCCAACAGCGGCGCGAGGTGACACGCCGCCGCGATCGAGGCGTTCGACTCGGTCATACAGCCACACATCACCTCGAGTCCGTGAGCGCGCGCAGTGCTGATGATCCGCCTGGCCGCTTGCAGTCCGCCGCATTTCATCAGCTTCAGGTTCACGATGTCACAGCGGTCCGCGACCGCCGGCACGTCCGCCAGCGTCACGCAGGACTCGTCGGCGGCGATCGGCAGCGCCGATCGCTCGGAGACGAATTCGAGTCCCTCGGGATCGTCGGCAGGAACCGGCTGCTCGACGAATTCGACGTCGAACTCGGCCAGCCGGCCGATCTTGCGGACCGCCTCGCGGGGCCGCCAGGCCTCGTTCGCGTCGACGAACAGCCGCACGTCGGGTGCGGCCGATCGGATCGCCCGGACGGTCTCCAGATCTCGATCGGTGCCGAGTTTGACTTTCAGCGTCCCGAAGCCGCGCTCGAGGGCCGTCTCGGTCTTCGCGCGCATCGTCCCGAGATCGTCGAGACCGATCGTATACGAGGTCTCGAGCGTTTCAGCGGGATCGAGCCCCCAGAGCCGGTAGAGCGGAACGTCGAACCGCTTCGCGACGAGGTCGTAGAGAGCGATGCTCACCGCCGCGCGGGCGCTCGGATTCCGCCTGACCGTCTCGCGCATGCGGCGCTCGATGCGCTCGAGCTGGTGAGGGTCGTCGACGCCCTCGACGACCGAGAGGAGGTCGGGCAGGACTGCCTCGACGGTCGCGACCGTTTCACCGTAATGCGGCGACGGCGCGGCGGCACCGATGCCGGTCGTTCCGTCGCCGTCTCCGATTCGGACGAACACTACCGCGGTCTCGGTCGTCGTCCCGCGGGCGATCCCGAAGGGGTACTCGAGCGGAAGCGAGCGTCGTTCGAAGGCGGTCTCGAGACTCATAGGAGCTCCTCGAGCAGGTCATCGGTCCCGAAGCGCAACACGTCGGTCGCGGGCGCGCCGAGTGCTTCGGCGTAGTCGTCGACCGCGGCGCGGGCGGCCGCATCGCCCTCGAGGCCGGCCGTGTTGAGCGCGCCGGCGACGACGTCGCTCTCGGCGACCGGCGCAGCGACGGACTCGTAGAGGTCGACGTAGGTCCGAATCGACGGCAGCGCGAACGACTCGTAGCCGTGGATCGTCTTCCGGCCGGCCTCGTGACAGAGGACGAGTTCGTCGGCCATCGAGCCGTGGAGGATTCCGAGCGTGACCGGCGAGTACGCCGGGTGGACGATGCTGCCCTGGCCCTCGACGAACAGGTAGTCGTGCTCGTCTCCCTTCTCGAGGACCATCTCCTCGACGGCTCCCGCCGTGAAGTCGCTGACGACCCGATCGATCGGCGTCCCCCAGCCCTCGATGAGGATGCCAGTCTGGCCGGTCGGGATCACCGCGGCGTCGTGGCCGGCCGCGCGGGCCGCTCGCGCCAGTTCCATCGTCGTCGTCATCTTGCCGACCGAGCAGTCGGTGCCGACGGTGAGGATCACCTCGGCGTCGACCTCGCTGGCGACGCCGTCGGCGACGGTGAGGTCGTCCGGCGGGTTCCGTACGTCCCGCAGCTCGCAGCCGTGTTCGGCCGCCAGCCGGGCGAACTCCTCGTCCTCGGAGAGGAAGTAGTGGAGCCCGGAGACGACGTCCCAGCCGTACTCGAGCGCCGTTCGAACGTCGTCCCGCCAGCTCTCGTCGAAGCCGCCGCCGATCGGAGCGATGCCGATCAGCAGGGCGTCGATCTCGTCGGCCTGGGACTCGAGATCGCTCGTTTCGGCGACGATCGGGGCGTCCTGAACGTCGGGGACGAACTCCGAAACCTGGCGGCCGGCGGTGCCCCTATCGAGGACGGCGACGACGTCGTGGTCTGCGTACCGGAGGACCCCGAGGGCAGTTTTGGCACGATCGGGGAACTTCTCGTGGGCGAGGATCGCGACGCGCATACGGAGGGATTGGCGAGGGGTCACTTAAGCGTGGAGCAACCGAGCGTGACGACCGAGGGCGGGGAGCGACCGTCGCTCGAGCCGGACGATCGCCACAGCTTACTCGTTCGCGATGCAGGGTGGGACAATGAATGATCGCTGGCTCGCCGCCTGGGGCCTCGGCTCGGTCGCCTTCGGCGGCGCATCGCTGCTGATTCCGCTCTATCTCGTCGAACTCGGTGCGACGCCGGTCCAGCTGGGGCTGCTGGCCGCGACGGCCGCCGGCGTCGGCGCACCCGGTGCGATCGCGTTCGGCCGGCTGGCGAACCGGGTCGACCACCGACGATTACTGGTGCTCGCGACGCTGGTCGGCGTCGCCGCCTCGATGGCCGCGATCCCGTTCCTGACGTCCATCACGGCCGTTATCGTCGCCAACGCAGTGCTCTGGCTGCTCGTCTCGTCGGTCGGCCCGGTCCTGACGATGATCGTCGTCGACGACGCGCCGGAATCGCAGTGGAGCGAGCGGATCGGGCTGGTGAACGCGTACCAGGGCTACGGCTGGGCCGGCGGACTCGTCCTCGGAACTGTCTGGCCGCTCGTCGGCGGCCGACTGCTCGCCGCCGCCGCAGTTACGCGATCGCTGTGCTGGCTGCTCGCGGCGTGTGCCGGCGCGAGCGCGCTCCTCGCCGCGCGAACGCTCCCCCGGCCCAGGCCCGCCGACCACGTCACGGACGAGCGCGCCGCTCGACGGATCGGCCGGCTCCTCGCGACCTCGGGTCGCGGCGTCAAGGGGGCGACGTTCGCCCTCTCGCCGACCCGCCTCTACTGGACGACGCGGGGAATCGACCTGCGGCGGCTCGCGGCCCGAACCGACCGCACGGTGGCCGCCTACTTCGTCGCCGGAGCGTTCTTCTTCACGGGCTCTGCGGCCTTCTGGGCACCGCTGCCGCTGTATCTCACCGAACTGAGCTTCGACTCGAGCCTGGTGTTCGCGTGCTATCTGGCCTCGAGCCTCGGCTCTGCGGCCTGTTACGGCACTGCCGGTCGACTGTCTGCGCGGTACGACGTTCGGTACCTGCAGTCGGGCGCGCTGGCCGTTCGAGCGGTGCTGTTCCCGTCGATCGTCGTCGTCGCGGGAGCGGGGCTCGCCGTCGCCGTCGGTACCGTCGGCCTCCTCCTCGCGGCCCTCGGGATCACGTGGGCCGGCATCGCCGTCGTCGGGACCGCGATCGTTACCCGGCTCGCACCGCCGAGCGCACGGGGCGAGGTGCTGGGAGCCTACGTCGCGCTGGGTGCGATCGGCGGTGCCCTCGGCGGTGCTCTCGGCGGATGGGCTGCGACGTTCGGCTACGCCGTCGCCTTCGCGACCGCCGGCGGACTCGTCGGCGTCGGGGCGATCCTCGTCGCCTCGCTCGAGGCGATCTCCGGTGGCGACCGCGCCGTGACGTCCCGCGCGGAGCCCTCGACAGCGACTGCGGACGGCGAAATTGCGACGCTCCGCGACTCCCGGTGAGAAGCAATATGAAACGAGTGTTCATCGTCGCTCAGTTCGCCTCGAGGGCGCGGGCGGGACGACAAGAACCCGCGCTGAGCCGCGTTCGCGTCGGGGTCTGCTTCGAAGTGGTCGCCACACCGTTTGTACGTGACGGGGTCGAACCCGGAATACTCGGTCACAGATCCGTCTTCGCGGACGAAAGCGTGCGGGACGGTCTCGGCTGCAGCCGAATCGTCCTCCGGGAAGCCACCGTTTCGGTCCGAGTAACGGCAGTTTTCGGTTCGGTTTCGCGACGCCGATCGGTTTCGCGCTGGCGAACGGTCTCCCGGTGTGAAACCGTTCGGTCGTGGCCGATAAACAGGCAGTGCACTTATGTACGTCGGCCGTGTCAACCGGTACCATGAATGGTGTCCTGAACGAGACGACCAACAAGATCCACAAGTACGAAGCCGGTCGGTCGGACTTCCAGACGAGTTGTGGGGCGACTTCCCACGTCGCGCACGAGCACCTCCGACTGATGCCCGTCGAACGGGCGGTCAGCGACACCGACGCGAACCGGTGCGGGCGCTGTTTTGCCGACGGCGACGGCTATTAATGACCCGCGCCCGCGTCAGAGCACTCGCAGGTCAGTCGTCCAGAAGGAGCGAACCGCGTCCTCGAGCGCCGGCTTCGGGTCCCCGGTCGCGTCCACGGCGGCCGTCGCGGCCGGCTCGAGAGCCGACTCTTCGACGAGCGTCTCGACGACGCCGCGCTGTCCGACGAGATAGAGGGGCGTCTCGGCGCGGTCGGCGCCGCGTTCGTACGCGGCGAGGGCCTCCCGGCAGCGTTCGAGGTGGTCGTCGATCTGGCCGTCGCGGATCCGCTCGAACCGGGCCTGCGAGAAGCCCCCCTTCGAGTGGCTTCCCTTGACGTCGCTCTCGAAACCGCGGTAGTCGACGCGCTCGTCGTCTTCGTAGATACCGAGCGCGAATAGGTCCGTTCGGACCAGTGCGATGGCGTGGCGGCCGGTCGGTTGGAACCACTCGCGCTCGAGGGCGAACCGATCGTTCCACGTCGCCGAGAGATCGGGACGGACCGGCGGTTCGAGAGTTACCGCGACCAGCCCGGCATCGTCGACACAGCAGAGACACGGCGCGGCGTCGTCGACGAGCGCGGTCCGGTCGCCGAGAACGTCGGCCAGCTCTCGCCGAGTCGCGTCAGTCAGCCCGTCGTCGCCGACGCTGACGGTCAGTGCGCCTTCGGCTCCCGTCCGGAACGACTCGAGGCGATCGAGGACTGACTCGAGGTGGCCGCCGCGAAGGTGGTCACGACGACGGACGGCGAGCCCGTCGTCGTCTTCGTCGACGCGCTCGAGTTCGCCCTCGAGCTGGGCGATCTGGTCCTCGAGCCGGTTGATCCGTTCCTCGGCGTCCTGCCGTGCGGTGGCGGCTTCGGCCCGGCGCTCGGATTCGGCTTCGTAGCGATCGCGCAACCGGTCGTTTTCGTCCTCGAGTTCGTCGATTCGCTCTTTGAGCGATGCGCGGCCGAGCAACTCGTCGAGCATCCGCCCGAACACGGGAAGCGAGCCTACTTCTAGGTTCCGGCACTCGGCAGATCGTCGTCGGGCGATCCGGGGCCCTCGGCTCGCCAGCCGCCGGCGAACGCGAGTAACTGTCGTGCCCGCTCGCGTCGGGCCAGGAATACTTCTCGAAGCGATGGCGGGTTTCTGACCTCGGTTCCGTCGAGCATCGATTCGGGCAGCGCGAGCGTGTTCGTCGGGACGTCCGCCGCGCCGTGGACGGGGAAGTGCTGGGACTCGAGTTTCATGACCAGCGGGGTATCCAGGCGCTCGAGACCGTCACCGGTCGCGTACACTTCCTCGTTGATGCGTTCGTGTTGCGCGTCGTGCATGAGTGCGCGGTCCCCGTCGGTCGGGGTCACGTAGAGGCGTCCGAGATAGTAACTTCGGGAAAAGACCTCGAACATGCTAACTAGTACCATGGGCCGGACGGACATAACTGTTTGCAGATAGGTTTAAATCGTCGCGCTATCAGACCGATCACCGAGCCATTGCGGCGTCACTGAGCGGAGTTCGCGGGGCGCGTCGTCCGATTTCTCGGCCGCGCGTAGGTCGCGATTGACGAGTCGAAAACCGACCCAAACGGTTCGAACGATCGGTCCCGGACCGGGTCCGATTTCCCGGATCTACGACCCGCCGTGACGGATACTGCGACCCGCTTGAACGCTCGAAACGGATTTCAGAACCTGCCTGAGACGATTGAACGGTACGAACGAAGGTCCGTCTTTTTAGTATATTCGGGAGAACAACTAACGTAATGACCACCACCCGGTCGGTCGCCTTCCTCGTGGCCCTCGCCGTCGTCGGCCTCACGGTCGCGCCGCTCGCAAGTGGCGCGGTGGTGAGCCCGTTCACCGCGGCTGAGACCGGCCAGACCGAGGCGACGACGAACGCGTCCGTCGGGACGCTGATGCAAGCGAGCGCAGCCGATACCAAGAACGCGGTCGAGACCGGCATGTTCGAGGCCGCCTACGAAACGGCGGACAACGAGAGCCGAGCCGCGGTCGTTCGCGACCGAACGGCGGCGCTCGAGGCGCAGTTAGACGCGCTGCAGACCGAACGCGCCGAACTCCAGAATCGAAGCGAGAAACTCTCGCAGGGGGCGTACCGCTCTCGAATGGCGAAACTGACGGTCGAAATCGCCAGCCTCGAACGGTCGATCGATCGAACCGAACGCCGTGCCGCCGAGGTCGGCGTCGACGAGGATCGCCTCGCGGAGCTTCGCGGAGCCGCGGCAGCGATGCGGGAGAACGCCTCCGCGGAGGCCGGCCCAGGCGTCGGGGCGCTCGCTCGCGGCCTCTCCAAAGGTGGGGGTGCGTCCGCCGGCGCAGGGCCGCCGGAGAACGGCGGTCCCTCGGGCGAGACGCCGGGAAACGGGCAGAACGGCAACTCGGGAAACGGTAACTCGGGAAGTGGCGATTCGGGAAACGGTAATCCGGGAAGTGGCGACCCGGGAAACGGGCGGAACGGTAACTAGCGCGGTTACGGACTGCATCGGTAACTCCTCATCTCGAGTCCGGCGAGCAGACACGCTTTTCAGCGCCGGTCACTAACCTCACGTCGATGGACTCCGCCGCGTTGTTGGATCTACTTGGCAACGAAAACAGGAGGCGAATCCTTCGGCTGCTCGCTCGCAAACCCTGTTACGTCACCGAAATCTCCGAATACCTCGGCGTGAGTCCCAAGGCGGTTATCGAACACCTGCGAAAACTCGAGGAGGCGGGCCTGATCGAGAGCCGCGTCGACGATCAGCGCCGGAAATACTTTCATATCGCTCGAAACGTCCGGCTCGAGGTCAACGTCTCGCCGTACGGCTTCGCGAGCAAGAGCGCATACCCGGCCAACAGCAGCTTCGATATCACGTCCTGTCGGCACTTGACGCTCGACATCACGTGGGACGAGTCCGACGATCTGGACGACATGCTCGCCGCCCTCGAGGACCTAGAACAGCTCGAGAACGAACTCTCACTGGCCCAGCGGTGGGTTCAGGGGCGGCTCTGTGACGTCCTCGATGAGATCTCCGAAAACGTTGGCGCGGGACCCGAAAGCCGGATCTACGCCGATCTCCTCGCGAGCGTCCGTTCGAAGCCGAAATCGGTCGACGAACTCAGCGACGACATCGAGGCCCCGCGAGAAGTCGTCGCCGAGTTGCTCGAGGTGATGGCCGACAACGGCGTGGTTCGCCGGACAGAACGCGGCTGGGAACTGACGACGAACGGCTGAATCAGCTAATGTCCGTCGTGAGTCCGTCGCGGAGGTCGCGACCGAAGTAGTAGCCCACGACCGAAGCGAGTAGTCCGACGGCTCCACCGACCGCGACCAGCGCCCCGGCCGAGTCGGCGGCCGCGATGAGCACGGCGTGGGTGAGCAACGCCGAGACGACACCGACCGAGACGCCGGCGGCGCTCACCTCGAGATAGCGGCGTTTCGACGAGACCAGACCGACGAGGAAGGTGACGGCGAACATCCCGATCACGCGGCCGGCGATCGGCAGTACGGTCGCGCCAGCCAGCAGGCCGGCACCGACGACGAGGACGAGCGCGAGGAATGCCTTCGGCGAGAAGTATCGCCCGAGCGAGAGCCGCGACGTAAGTGGGGAGAGCAACGACGACGGCGCGAACCGCGACGAGCCGCTATCGGCTTCGGCACTGGTATCGCGTTCGACGTCCGACCCGATCGTCCCCGTATCGTCCACCGACTCCGTCGGGGCAGCCGTCGCGTCGGCACGCGGTTGGGCGTCACCGGATTCACTACCGGTTTCCGAAAGCAGGCGATCGGTCTCCTCGAGGAGGTCGTCGGTCGCGGGGGCCTCCCGGTCCCGACTCGCCGTCACCTCGTCCGAACGGTCGCTCATATGTCATCAGTGGCGGCCCGCCGTCATGGACCTTTCCCCGGCCGCAGGGTATACGGGGACGGCCGCCCCAGCGGAACCATGACCTGGGCCGCGACGGCGGTGTTCGGGCTGTGCTCCGTCGCGATGGGTGCGTTCGTCTACGTGCTCGTCGCGAACATCGAGCCCCAGCCGGAGTATCCGGAGCTGATGACCGATGCGTTGCGGCTCGTCGGCCTCGTGATCTCGATCGCCGCGGTCGGTATCGGAGTCGTCTTTCTGCTCTCCGCCGGGCAGGCCTACACGTGGTGACGAGCGGAAGAAAGAGGTGCCGCAGAGATCGCGCCGTTAGCGCACCGAGTCGAGCAGCAACTTCTGTTCGACGCGCTTGACCTCGTGCTGGACGTCACGGACGGCGTCGATGTTGGCCGAGATCGAGCTGATGCCCTCGTTGACGAGGAAGCGGGCCATCTCGGGTTTCGAGCCGGCCTGCCCGCAGATGCTCGTGTCGACGTCGTGCTCGCGGCAGGTCTCGATGACGTCGCCGATCAGCCGCAGGACGGCCGGATGGAGTTCGTCGAAGCGGTCGGCGACGTTCTCGTTGTTCCGATCCACGGCGAGCGTGTACTGGGTCAGGTCGTTGGTGCCGAACGAGGCGAAGTCGATGCCCGCTTCGGCCATCCCCTCGACCGACAGCGCCGAGGCCGGCGTCTCGATCATCGCACCCCAGCGGCGCTTCTCGGGGTCGATTCCCGCCTCCTTCATGAGTTCTTTCGCCTGCAGGACGTCCTCGGCGTCGTTGACCAGCGGGAGCATGATCTCGACGTTGTCGTAGCCCATCTCGTAGAGCCGGCGGAACGCCTCGAGTTCGTGGGCGAAGACGTCCGGCCGGTCGAGCGAGCGCCGGATGCCCCGGTAGCCCAGCATCGGGTTGTGTTCGTCGGGCTCGTCGTCGCCGCCCTCGAGTTGGCGGAACTCGTCGGTCGGCGCGTCGAGCGTGCGGACGCGAACGGGCCGCGGGTAGAACTCGTCGGCGACGGTGCGGACGCCCTGTACGAGTTCGGAGATGTAGGCGTCCTCGCCGTTCTCCTCGATGTATTTGGCTGGCGTCTGGTTCAGCGAGAGGATCATGTGCTCGGTGCGAAGGAGGCCGACGCCGTCGGCGCCCGTCGCGGCCGCGCGTTCGGCGGCCTCGGGGATGGAGACGTTGACCTTGACCTCGGTCGCGGTCATCGGCTTGACCGGCGACTGCGGGCGCACTTCCTCGACTGGTTCGGTCTCCTCGTCGGGCTCGACCGTCGCCCCCTCGAGCACCGACCCCTTCTCGCCGTCGAGCGTGACGACCTGACCGTCCTCGAGGACGGTCGTCGCGTTGGTCGTGCCGACGATGGCGGGGACGCCGAGTTCGCGCGAGACGATGGCGGCGTGGCTGGTCATGCCGCCCTCGTCGGTGATGATCCCCGAGGCGCGCTTCATCGCGGGGACCATGTCGGGCATCGTCATCTCGGTGACGATGATGTCGCCCTCGCCGACCTTCGCCAGATCGTCGAGTTTGGTGACGATCCGCGCCGGGCCGCTGACGGTGCCCGGACTCGAGCCAAGGCCGTCGACGAGCACGTCGCCGGAGGAACTCGCGTCGGACGCGCCGCCCCCGCTTTCGGCCGTCTGGACGCCGCTGCCGTCGGTCAGCCCCTTCGAGGCGTCGGCGCCGGTCGCCTCGGCGGCGTCGCCGCTGTCCTCGTCGATCGTGGTGATGGGGCGAGACTGGAGCATGTAGACCTCGCCGTCGACGATGGCCCACTCGACGTCCTGGGGCTCGCCGTAGTGGTCCTCGACGCGCTCGCCGAGGCCCATGAGCTCGTCGATCTCGTCGTCGGAGACGACCCGCTGGGTGCGCTTGTCCTCGGGGACCTCGCGCTCGACGGTCTGGCCGGTCGCCTCGTCTTTCTCGTGCATCACCTTCTTCTCGGCGATGGTGATGTCCATCGACCGGTCCTTTCGGTCGATGACGTAGTTGTCCGGCGAGACCGCGCCGGAGACGACGGCCTCACCGAGCCCCCAGGCGGCCTCGATGATCATCGTCGGATCGCCCGTCGAGGGGTGACTCGTGAACATCACGCCCGACTTCTCGGCGTCGACCATCTGCTGGACGACGACCGCGATGTTGACCGCGGAGTGGTCGAAGCCCTGTTCCTGGCGGTAGTAGATCGCCCGCTGGGTGAACAGCGACGCCCAGCACTCGCGGACGCGGTCGAGCAGGTTCTCCTCGGTGACGTTGAGGAACGTCTCCTGTTGCCCGGCGAAGGAGGCGTCGGGCAGGTCCTCGGCCGTCGCCGACGAGCGCACCGCGACGAACGCCTCGCCGTCGCCGACCTCGCGGTAGCTCGCGACGATCTCTTCGCGGAGGTCGTCGGGGAACGGCGTCTCGAGGATGAGTTCCTGTGCGCGATCGGCCGCGTCGGCCAGTGCGGCCGAGTCGTCGACGTCGACGTCGACGGCCGCGAACAGCTCCTCGTCGATCTCGGCTTCTTCGATAAACGAACGATAGGTCCCGGCGGTTACGACGAATCCCGGGGGAACGGGCAGCCCAGCACCCGTGAGTTCGCCCAGGGAGGCGCCTTTGCCGCCGACCTTCTCGAGGTCGCCGGCACTGATCTCGTCCAGCCAGAGTACAGCCATCTCTAGTTGCGTGATCACTGGAACGAATAAAGAAGGTTGCGAACGGCCGCGCACAGTCGCAACTCGCGATCGAGTGAATTTCTATCAGCCGACGAAGTTGACCGGGATGCTCAGATTGGATCTGCCAGTGAAACGACTACGCAAAAACGTCTCACATGGGTTCAGGGTACTTCTCGCCCCTTCCGTTCTAAACTAATCGTTTCGGAACCAGTTGTCCACAGCGATTATACAGTGGCAGTGACTGTCGTCGGTATGGACCTTCGAAATCCGCTCAAATGGGCGATTCTGTATCGGATGGTCGCGGTCGGGGCACTGGTGCTCGGCCTGGCGCTGGTCGCGGCCGGCCTCGTCGTCGGCTTCGGCGGTGCGGTCACGGCGCTATTTACCGACCCCCTCGACCCCGGCCCGGCGATCGAACAGGCCAACCCGGTGATTACCCTGCTCTTTGCCGCCCTCGGCGTCGTCGTCTGGCAACTCGGGAAGACCTACGCGCTGTTCGTAACGCTCCCCCGCGCGGCGGGCCGGGCCGCCGGCCAGCAGGTCGACGCCAATCGCGTCGCGAGCGAAGTACGCGACGGTCTCGAGGATCGCCTCGCCGATCTGGAGACAGAGATCGAAGAGACGCGTCGGGCCGTCGAGGCCCTTGAGGACGGCGATCGACAGCTGATGTACGACGAGCGCGAGCACGGAGAGGACGAGCCGTCAGCGTCGGCATCGAATACGTCGTCGGACCGAGAGCCGTTGGCACCCTCGAGTCCGAAACGCCCCGGGAACGACGGCGATGCGGGATCGGTCGACGATGGCGACAGCCACCCCGACGCCGGCAGTGACGGCGACGATCCGCTCGCCTGACCTGCTCAGGCCTCGAGAATCTCGTCCTCGTCCGCCTCGGGAACGGCAATCGAGCCGTCGAGAACGGTCACGCCGCGGCCGCCGACCTGCACGGCGCCCGCGAGTCGAACGCGGACCAGTCCCGGCCGGTCGACGTAGTGGCCCTGCTCGAGGCGGAGTTCGTCGGGCAGATCGCCGTCGAACGCGCCGAACCGATCGAGGTACGCGCCGACGGCCCCGCTCGCGGTGCCCGTGACGGGATCTTCCGGAACCCCGGCCCCCGGCGCGAACATCCGGCCGTGAAGCGTCGAGTCGCCCTCGAGCGCGTCGAACGTAAAGAGGTAGACGCCGGTCGCGTCGATTGCGTCGGTCAACTCCTCGATCGCGTGCATATCCGGCTCGGCGCTTCCCACGTCCGAGAGGTACGTGATCGGGACGATCAGGAACGGCAGGCCGGTCGAGGAGACGGCCAGCGGGAGGTCGGCGCTCGCGCCCTCGAGTGCGGCTCGATCGACGCCCAGGGCGTCGGCGACGCGGTCGTAGCCGACGTCGACTTCGCGGATCGTCGGCTCGTCCTGTGTCATCCAGACCGTGCCGTCTTCCTCGACGTCGATCTCGAGGACGCCGACGTTCGTCTCGAGCGCGGTCGTCCCGGGCTCGAGGCCCTCGTCGCGGAGGTGGGCGAAGCTACCGATCGTCGCGTGGCCACAGAGGTCGACCTCCTGGGTGGGCGTGAAATAGCGAATTCGGCGGTCGGCGGCGTCGCTCGAGCGCAGAAACGCCGTCTCGCTGACGGCCATCTCGTCGGCGATCGCCTGCATCTGGTCGGTCGTCAGTCCGTCCGCGTTCGGGACGACGCCTGCCGGGTTGCCGGTCAGCGGTTCGTCGGTGAAGGCGTCGACCTGTACGACCCGAATCGTTTCCATACGACGTGGATCGGACGACCGGCGTATCAATCCTCGGTCCCGCGGTCGTCCGACGCCATCACAGTTCGTCGATCCAGCCCGCAAGGTCGTCGACGACTCCCTCGGCCACGTTGTTCCGAACGGTGTAAGCGAACTCCACCGACGGCCCCTCGCCCGGCATGAACAGGTGATCGAGGTCGCCGTACGTGTCGAACGCGACGTCGGACCCCTCGCCGAGTTCGGAGCGCCAGCGCTCGAGGTCGTCCGCGACGGAGACCTGAAAGTCCCGCTCGCCCTGCAGGAAGTACGCCGGTACATCGAGCCCCGCTGCGGTTTCGAGGTGATCGTACGCCGCCAGGCTGTCCCAGAACGCGCCGGGGTAGCCGAGGAGCGTCTCCGTCGGCTCGTAGTCGCCCGACCGAACGCGCTCGATCTGGCCGGTCCACCGGTCGTAGATGCTCGCCAGATCGTCCCACTCGAGGGAGCCGACCGACACCTTGTGCTCGAGTTGTTCGAGGGTCAGGTCGTGGTACGGCCGGGCCGGCGCGGCCAGCCCGACGAACCCGGCGAGCGCCCCGTCTCGAGCGGCGATCCGCGGTGCCGCTCGGCCGCCGAGGCCGTGTCCGACGACGACGATCCGGTCGGCGGCGACGCCGTCGACGTTCCGAAGCCGTTCGACGGCGACCAGCGCGTCGTCGACGGTGACGCGGTCGAGGGTATACGAGTCGGGTGCGACCTCGCAGGTCGGGATGCGCTTATCGTAACGCAGGACCGCGACTCCCTTCGAGGTGAGCCCTTCGGCCAGGTCTTTGAACGCTTTCGTGCCGCCGCGTTCGTTGTTTCTGGTTCCCGCACCGGCGTCGTGGACGAGAACGACACCGGGGGCGTTTCCCGAGCCGGATTCGGGCGTCGTGACGGTTCCCGGCAGCGAACAGTCCGCGACCGAGAGCGTCACGTCCCGTTCGGCGATGGCGTTCGGCTCGACGTACGACGGACGCGCGTAGTCGTCGACGATCCCGCAGTCGAGAAGCCGGGACTTCCCGTCGGCGATCACGCGAAAATCGTGGTCGTCGCGGTCGAACGACAGCGTCAGATCGACCGCCGTACGGTTGGCTTTGGTCCGCGTTTCCGTGTCGACGATCTCCGCGAACGAGCCGCTGACTGCGCCGTACGCCATCCAGAGCCGCTCGAGTCGGGCGGGGTCACCGCGCTTCCCCCGTTCGCGCTCGACGAACCGCTTACTGGCCCGCTCGAAGTTCTCGTTCGTGATGTCGTCGATCAGCGCCGTCGCGACGTCGGTGGGGGTGTTCGAACCGCCGTCGCTCGTCTGTTCTGCGAGCAGGTCGGAACAGCCGGCCACTGCTGACGCCGTCGCCGTCGATACTGCCGCGAGTACGGTCCGCCGTCGAGGTGCCATCGTTGTCGGACCCTCCACGGTGTGTCGGATAAGTACGAGGTCGATTCTCTGTGACTGTATTCGACTTTGATATGCGAAGCCGGCGGCCGGCGTCACGCACCGATGGGAGACGGTCGTCGACTGCGTTCAATCGTCGCTCGTTTCCTCGAGCGGATCGGCGTGGTCGGCCATCGGCGGCAGTTCGCCCGACGCGTGGGTGCCCACGGGCGGCCGGTTGACTTCGGCAGCGGGTGAGTTCTCGAGGTCGGTACGGTCGTCGTCCACGAGGGACTCCATCTCGCCGGCTTCCCGCGCATCCTGGTCGAGCCGCATCGAACAGAACTCCGCGCCGCACATCGAGCAGAATCGCGCTTCCTTGTAGTTGTCTTCGGGAAGGGTCTGATCGTGGGACGATCGGGCGCGCTCCGGGTCGAGCGCGAGGCGGAACTGTTCGCGCCAGTCGAAATCGTAGCGCGCCTCCGACAGGGCGTCGTCCCAGTCGCGTGCGCCGGGCCGTTCGTTCGCGACGTCGCCGGCGTGGGCGGCGATCCGGTAGGCCGCGAGACCGTCGCGGACGTCCTCCTCCTCGGGGAGGCCGAGGTGTTCCTTCGGAGTGACGTAACACAGCATCGCAGCCCCCGCTTGCGCCGCCATCGCCGCGCCGATGGCGCTCGTGATGTGGTCGTAGCCCGGCGCGACATCGGTCACGAGCGGCCCGAGGACGTAGAAGGGCGCGCCGTCGCAGACCTTCTGCTGGCGCTCGACGTTCTCCGCGACCTCGTGCATCGGGACGTGGCCCGGTCCCTCGACCATCACCTGAACGCCGTGGTCCCAGCCGATCCGTGTCAGTTCGCCCAGCGTGTCGAGTTCGGCGTACTGGGCTTCGTCGCAGGCGTCTGCCAGACAGCCCGGTCGCAGGCTGTCCCCGAGACTGAACGTCACGTCGTGCTCGACAAATATCTCACTGATCTCGTGAAAGAGCTGATACAGCGGGTTCTGTTCGCCGTGTTCCTCCATCCACTTCGCCACGATCGACCCGCCTCGAGAAACGATCCCCGTCTTTCGGCCGTCGGTCAGCGGCAGGTGCTCGGCGAGGATCCCCGCGTGGATCGTCATGTAGTCGACGCCCTGCTCGGCCTGTTTCTCGATAATCTCGAGCAGCAGGTCTTTCGTGATATCCTCGGGACTACCCGCCCGTTTGACCGCCTCGTACAGCGGTACCGTCCCGATCGGCACCGGCGAGTGCTCGACGTGTGCCTCCCGAATCTCGTCCAGATCGCTCCCCGTTCCCAGATCCATCACCGTATCCGCGCCGTAGTGGACCGCGGTGTGGAGCTTCTCGAGTTCCGTCTCGAGGTCGCTGGTGGTCTCGCTGTTGCCGATGTTGGCGTTGACCTTCGTCGCGAACTCCCGACCGATGATCATCGGATCGAGCGCGTCGTGGTTGCGGTTCGCCGGGATCACGGCCTGCCCCTCGGCGACCTGTTCGCGGACGAAGACCGGATCGCGGTTCTCTCGCTCGGCGATGCGTTCCATTTCGGCCGTGACCGTCCCGTCTCGAGCGGCCTGTAGCTGGGTTTGCGCCATCGATAACTAGGTTATACCACTTGATTATAAATAGCTACCTCCGTCCTCGAGACGAAACGTTCCCGCAACTGCAGCGAACCGTGACGGAGTACTCGACCGCTACTCGCTCGGCAGTGATGACGAGTCAGGGCAGCGGTCGTCCGAGCCGGTTGAAATCGTCTCAGACCGATGACTATCATCGTTAGCATTGGAAATATATGCCCTTGAACGTCACACAACTTTACAATAGTTTCATTGGCTGCGGCAAAGCGGATACTGTGTATGGTATCCACTGACAGGCGGAGGGTGCTGAAAGCGGCGAGTGGGATCGGTATCGGCGCGTTAGCTGGCTGTCTCGGCGGTGGTGGTGGTAACGGTGGTGCGACGTCGCTGAGCGTTGGCATTCCCAGCGCGAGCACGACGACCGGCGCGGCGAGCAACTCGTTCCAGCGCGTCGTCAAAAACCAGTCGGGCGACACCGAGCCGGCCGGTGAGATCCGCTGGCAGAACCAGGAGACCGGTGGGGACCCGCCGAGTCTACGCCAGTTCTCGCAAGGGAATATTCAGGCGCTGACCGCGGGCAACTTCATCGTCGCCTCGGCCCAGGAGGATCTCCCGCCGTTTCAGGAGCGACCGCTGGACACGCTCCCGAACCAGATGTTCTCGATCACGCCGCTGCACATGCACGTCCTCTCGGTGCAAGGATCGGGGATCCAGACGAGCGACGACCTCGTCGGGAGCAACTTCTGGCCGCTGCCGCCCCAGTGGGGACTGCGCCAGCAGGCCGAAACCGTGCTCTCGAACGCCGGACTCTGGAGCGAACTCCAGGACTCTGACTCGATCGTCGACGCCGGAACCGGCGACGTGGCCGGCCTCATCGAGGAGGGGAACATCGACGCGATGATGGGCTACGGTGCCGGCTTCAAACGAACACACCGAGTCGATCCAGGAGGGACAGCCGGCGTATCTCGACCACAGCGACCCCGAGAACATGGCCTCGCTGTACCTCGAGGACGTCCCGGTCCATCCGGGCCCGTACGACTTCCTCGAGGAGCAAGGCGTCGACATGAGTGCCTACACGCGCGGCGGCGAATAGAGCGCGCCTATGAGCGAGACCCAGAGCGAACCGCCCGTCTGGTCGCCGCTGGATCTCCGTCGGGAGCACCTGCTGAACAACCTTATCGTCCTCGTCACGCTGCTCTTCTGGGGACGCGTCCTGCTGTACGCGCTCAATCAGGAGGTGCCGCGGGCGAAGTACGGGGCCGTCTTCCTCGCCGGCGGCGTCCTGATCTACGTCCTCGACGAACTCAGAGGGCTCGAGCGCGGGCAGTGGCTCGAGCGCATCGGGCTGTGGGCGTGTGCGCTCGTCGGCGTCGCCGTGCCGGCGTACGTCTGGCTGCACTACGAGGTGCTCGAGACCCAGCGGATCGGCTACGCCCTGGGCTACGAGTACGCCATCGGCGGCCTGTTCGGGCTGGTCGTCCTCTATCTGACCTACCGGGCGTTCGGTGCCGCTTTCGCGGGCGTCGTGATCGCTTCGATCCTGTACGCCTTCTACGGCAACATGATCGCGGGGCTGTTGGGCCACGGCGGCATCGGTATCAGGCAGATCATCAACCTGCTGACGATGGAGTTCGACGGCTTCTTCGGTTCGATCACCCAGATCGTCGCCGCCTGGGTCGCGCTGTTCCTGCTGTACGCGGGATTGATGCGTGGCTACGGGGCCTTCCAGCTCATCATGCGACTTTCCTTCCGGACGGCGAAGTACCTCCGGTCGGGAGTCGCCCAGTCGGCGGTGATCTCGAGTCTGATCGTGGGGTCGATCAACGGGGCGCAGACGGCTAACGCGGCGAT
>SDGW01000030.1_pt1 | contig 49600 bp, 33 predicted proteins | sample 2873831 | NCBI WGS metagenome assembly SDGW01 (sample SAMN08132700, study PRJNA421101) | hypersaline lake metagenome | isolation source: celular fraction 0.22 microns magnesium sulfate-rich crust from ephemeral... | place: Spain: Penahueca Lagoon, Toledo | collected 2011-07 | reverse complement strand
CGCGACTCGGCGTGAGACGGCCAGAGTGGTGAGGTAACACCCGTACCCATCCCGAACACGGAAGTTAAGCTCACCCACGTGTGGGCGAGTACTGGCGTGGGCGACCCGCTGGGAAATCCCGCTCGCCGTCTCTCCATTCATTGCGGCATTCATTACGATCGAAGAGCGACCGCGTTCGCGATCGTTCTTCGTCGTTCGATGGTCGAGTGATAGCAATCACGAGACGAAACTCACCCATTCACTAGCGCTTTCCATACGCCGTAGTTGGCGACAGCACGCTTATGAAGTGGGCTGTCGGGTTTGAGAGCCGAATCTCGGACATCGTATACTTCGCGGAGGACAGAACCTTCCCGTGCTGTACTGCGAGTATGGCGAGGAATTCATGGAGTGGGGACTGGCGATGGATCGCCTTCGGCAGTCACGTGAGGGGCAGACCGTGAGTCAGCTGACCCTCGCTGACCTCCGTCCGGAGTATCGGCACGGTTAGCGGGTTGATGGGCTGAGACCGAGTTGTCGGAACCCGAACGATTATTCGCCATTAGTTCCATTTTCTTCCGAACATGTCCGTCAACTACGAAGTAGCCGTCGAGGCGTTCGAGTGGGACATCCCGGACGACTATGCAATCACGTCGACTATCGAAGAGCACGCCGAGGCGTTTGGCAACCGTGTCGCCGTGACGTTCCTCGACGACGAAGGAACCCGCGAGGAGCGGACCTATGCTGACATCCGGGACGACATGAACCGATTCGCCGACGCGCTCGCGTCGCTGGGTGTGGGCAAGGGCGACCGGGTGATGCATCTCTTCCCCCGCCACCCGGATGCCTTCGCGATCCAACTCGGCGCGCTCAAACGAGGGGCGCTGCTCGTGCCCTGCTCGGCGATGTTGAAGCCCAAAGACATCGCCTTCCGAGCCAACGACTGCGAAGCGACGACCATCGTCGCTCACGAGTCACTTGTCGACATGGTTGATCCGGTGCTCGAGGAGACGCCGCTCGCGACGGCGATCGCACTCGACGGTGCCCCCGAGGGCTGGGAGCGCTTTGCCCACCTAATCGACGGCGCCGACACCGAGCACGACGGTCCCGAAATCGGCGCCGAAGACCCAATGAGCATCAACTACACCTCGGGAACGACCGGCAAACCAAAGCCCGTGCTCCACCGACACCGCTGGCTGCGGGCGTTCGAACTCGTGAACGCACCCTACTGGTGGGGTGTCTCCGCCGCCGACGAGCAGCCTGCAGGCGTCGAGGGCGATGGCGTCGATCTCGATGAGGAACTGCTGTGGGCGACGACGGGCACCGGCTGGGCGAAGTGGTTCTGGTCGCCGGTTGGTGTCGGGTTGACGACCGGCGCCCGGCAGCTGCTCTATCAGGGCGAGTTCGACGCCGACGAGTTCCTCTCGGTGATGGCCGAGGAGGGTGTCACGCGGCTCTGTGCGGTGCCGACACAGTATCGGATGTTCACCCAGACCGACCTCGACAAGTACGACTTGGATCTCGTCGAGGCGCTCTCGGCGGGCGAGCCGCTCAACCGCGAACCGATCGAGGCGATTCAGGACGCCTACGGGATCACCCCACGCGACGGCTACGGCCAGACTGAGACGGTTGCGCTCGTCTCGAACTACCCGGGGATCGACGTCAAGGAGGGATCGATGGGCAAGCCTACGCCCGGATTGGGAACGACGATTATCGACACGCAGGACGAGGAGGAGGTCGAACAGGGCGAGATCGGCGAGATCGCCGTCCCGGTCGGCTGTCCGGGCACGTTCGACAGCTACTACGAGAAGCCAAACCTCGACGCGAAAACGTTCGACGGCGACTACTACCGAACCGGTGATCTGGCGCGGGAGGACGAGGACGGCTACTTCTTCTTCGAAGGGCGTGCCGACGACATCATCCTCTCGGCGGGCTACCGGATCGGCCCCTTCGAGGTCGAGGACGCGCTGGTCTCCCACGAGGCCGTCGCCGAGGCGGCGGCGGTTGCCTCACCGCATGAGGAGCGGGGGAACGTCGTCAAGGCGTACGTCGTGCTCGCCGACGGCTACGACGGCGGCGACGAGCTCACCGACACACTCCAGGCATACATGAAGGAAGAGACAGCGCCGTACAAGTATCCCCGACGGATTGAGTACGTCGAGGAACTCCCAAAGACGGCATCGGGGAAGACTCGCCGCATCGAACTCCGAAAGCGTGAGCGAAACCAGTTCGGGGAGTAGCGCGTTTTCTCGACTCGGTATTCGGGGGCAAGCTCGTTGGAGTCGACGCCGAACTCCTCGACACAATTCTATTGAATCGAGAGGGAAACTGGCGACTCACCATGCCCCATCGTAGTGTTGATTGCCCTCCTCCCCACGAATTAGCCAACTCGGTTGAACAGAACTACAACAGCGAGTTCTGGGAATTAGTGGAAGAACACGTCCTGGACTACAAGGCAGGCTGAGTGGCTTGAGAGGGGTAGTGCGGCTTTGATTTAGAGAATGTTTGAGTCGGTCTCAGGTTATACCCCGAACTCAGAGATCTCTTGCGATGTCATTCAGGCCCTTCATTTGTTCATCCTTAATGCGATCAGCTGGGACCTCTTCGTCAGCGCCGGAATCGGTTGGAAAAAGCATCTGTAAGGAGTTCTTCCGCTGTTTTAGAAGATCGGTGGAAAGGTCCACCGTGACTGGGTAATCGCCGTTTCTATCCCCATTAGTCCAGTTACTAAGGACTCCGATGGAGATCGGGTAGAAAGAATCCCGACTGGGATTCCATTCTCGCGTATCCGACAGTTTGAGAATAATAGAGAATACCTGATCGAACTCCTTTGAGTCGTATTCAACTTCGTCGTTGATTTTGAAATTCACAGAATGTCCCTGTCTAACCGACGAACGAGTCCGCGCCAAGAGACGAGGACGCTCATACAGAACCCTTGCTGAACGATCTATCGTTGGACTATATCCTCTTTCTTTGCCGCGTTTCTGAAGCCATTCAAGAAACTCCACTTTCGCTCCAGAGTGGTCCGTCATTGGTGTTCTCTCAAGCCACTACCGTCAATATACCTATATAACTACTGGCGCCGCGACATCGTGTGGGTCCACCTGAAGAGCGGGTTCACTGGGACACCGTTCGAAGGTGTGCTGCTCATTGAGAGCGCGTGTCTCAACCGCTATGTTCCTCACTTTGAGGCCGGCTCAAACGTGAACTCCTGCTGATTTGCGGGTGCAGATGTCGGGACGTCCTTGTGGTTGAGTAGCTGTTCCGGATAGAATTCGTGGGCCAATCCGATAAGGAGCCCTTCTACCTCTGCCAGGTACGCCGGATAGCCATACGGGCCCGGATCTTCGGTGGGGTCCCAGGCCTGGATCCAGAGATAGAGCTGCTCATTCAGTTGGTGGGTTCCCTGCTTGAAGAGCTCACTCGCCCAGCTGAGCTTCTTTGTCCCCTCACCGAAAACTGTCTCCGATAACTCACCCACGTGCCAGTAGCCCCCGTCTCCCCATCGTGCGAAGCTTCTCGTGCTCTCCCTATCTTTCGCGATCTCTTCGAAATTGGCGCTCAGCTCGTTCTTTTTGCCGTACGCTTCGCCCTTCCCGATATAGCGGGGGATGATGTCTTTGGGCCCAGGATCATCGGATTCGGCGTGGTACATCACATAGAGCAGTCCATCAGGCCCCTCTTTCACCCCATCGGCGTGAACGCAGCGCTTCCCCTCACGACGGATCCGAGCATCGATCTCACGACTCCGCTTGAGCACTGTCGATGATCCCATCTCGGTCAGCTCGACGGTGAGATCATCATCTGTCTCGAAGAGCGGGATCGGGTCTGATTCGTGGGCATCCTGAATATCCTCAAGAATCGTCTGTTCGACCCAATTGTGCCACAACTCTGCTTTGCTCAGATCGCCCAAATCCTGACCGGGCGTGCTCGCTGCGATTTCGGCTTCTTCGGAGACGTTGTCTGCCTCGAAATCCACCCACCCTGCGCCGACCTTACCCATCTCGTGGGCGACTCTGTTCGGGACGAATTCCCGATTTGCGAACACTCGGCTGCGCTTCGGGGTTGAATGAGCCAGTCCAACCATTTTCGCTTCAAGCTCCTCTCTGTATGTGGAGTAGCCATAGGGGCCATGACTGAGTGCGTCGACGTCGCCGATCCAGACGTAGATCGGTGAGTCTGCCCGTTCATACACCGTTGCAATATGGTCGTACTTCCCGTAACTCCCCCAGGACCCATCGTCCTCCCATTCTGAAGTCGGGAGGGCATCTTTGAGCCGCCTGAAGTGGTCCAAGAGGCGACTTGCCGTATTTTCGCTTTCCCCGATGTAGACAGGAACGATATCGGTCGACGACTCGACCGGTTCCTCGAGAAGATAGAGCATGTAGAGGTAATCACCTCGGCCACGGCCCAGTCGATACTGATCATAGTCGTCGGTCATCGATACTTCCTCACCAGACGACTCGACCATCGCAACAGGATCGGGAGTGCTATCTGATCTAATATCCGAAAAGACAGTCTCTGCCAACCAGTCTTCCCACACATCACGCTTCATTCTCTCGTTAGACATGTTCGGTAGTTCGCAGTCAGTCACATAACGATTTGGAGCTTCGACTTTTGGAGAGTGACTTCGTGCATCCCTCCTAGGTTCGATAGTCTCGTTCAACCCATTACTGGGAAGCCCCGTGAAGCAATTGAATCAGTCCTGGCTGGTGTTCCTCATCGGGATCAAGCGCTTCATCTTCGTATTTTCCGCCAATAGATGGATGTTTGAGCGCGACCGTGTAGTCTACAGGACCTGTTTCTATTTCATACACATTTCGCTTGACATCGCTGATGCTCTTATTGCGGTCCTCGGGATCGATAAGGGATGGGTTATCAAACTCTCGAATTGTTTCCCAGGCATGACTGCCGGCAATGAATAACACCGACGGCTCCACCATCTCGATCTCCTTTTTGAGTATAGCCCCCGAGTTGACATTGGACGGTATCGCCCCGCTATCCTTGGTTGAGAGTTTATACGCTGTTGTATAGTAGAAATCGCCAAGGAAACCCTGCTGTGGGTTCACCTCGGCCGCGGGCGAGAGGTCGTCCCAGCCTGTTTCTCTCGAAAGGGCGTGCGAAACGTAATGACGCCAGTATTTTGCGGCCCGGAGTTGCAGATACTCGTCTATATCGAACGTTTCACTATTAGCTTGTGCGACCGTCGTATCCTGTATAGATCCATCCGAGAGGAACTCTGGATCTAGGTATTCTACGAGCTTTTTAAATAAATTTGTTATATTCTTATCAGAAATCCAGCTAACGATATAGTGTGCACTAATCCTGGCCATCTGTGCTACATCATGCTTCGTAGAAACCTTGTTCTCGCCCTGTGCCGGTGTGGCGTTGTACATCATCCCTTCCCCATTGCGTAGATACGAGTACAGATCAGGGAACCCGGGATTGTTCGTCACCAGCATGAACGGTTGATTAGTATACGGTTGACAACGGTAGAATACGTCAGGTGAGGTCGTGGCTAGGAGTTCCTCTACAGCTCGGTCAACTCCGTCTTGGTTTTGTAGATTACCATCGATCCCTGGGAGTTCATACTCTGAAAATTCACGGGCATACTCCATGACTGCGTCACTCTCCGTCGGAGGCTCGCCGTATTGTTTCTCAATCATTGCCTTGTATTCGGCCCAATACCACTCCTTCGTCTTCTGATGGAACTCCGCCATTTCTGGCTCTAGCCACTCCATTTTATCGACGCTCTCGGCGCAGATGAATAGTTTAGTGGGTTATCAGTAAAGCCACAGCTAGTCTATCTTTCACGCCTACTAGCCCGTAGACGTCTGTCTATTCTGTCACACGAGCCCTAGTAATCACCTCCAGTAACTAGCTTTGGCTGTGAGTATCGCCGCTTGATGCCTAGTACTTACTCAGGATTACTAGTGAATGGAATATGGAATTCTACGCGGATCTCCGGTTAATGCCGTATAACGATCTTCTCTACCGCTTCGGATTTTTCGGTGCGATATACTCTGATTCCGTTTTCCCACCTTCAGACCACTGCCAGTAGTAGTACTGACTCCCATTGATCGTCTTTGTCGTAAGCGTCGCTCGTCCCGGCGCGTCGGTGCAGTCAACGGCATCTGCCCACTGCTCGGCATCGCCCTCGAACTCTTTTGGCGGCTCCCGCTCGGGTTCGTCGTCGACGTCGTCGCTAGCCAGCTCGCGTTCGCAGTAGTCGATCACGGCTTGCAGGGTTTCGTCGTCGGCGTCCTCGAGTGCGTCGACGACTACGGCTGGTGGCGTGACCATGTATTAACCAATACTCTGAGGTATATTGACTGTTTGGTTGGTTAAGTCCCGTAGGCGGTTCGACCCCTGTACACGATCGCCAACGCACCGAAATTTTCCTGCTCTGTGTCAAGTGATACGTATTCTCGCCGCTGAGAACGTCGAGCCTATTGTCGAATGCCGCCGCCGAAGAAGTGTGAGGTCAGTCTCGACGACCGGCCGCTGGCGCCGTATCCTGCCCCTGGGCTGGCGCGGCTGTAGACGGCATTCGACGCCGCTGAGGAGTGGCCAGTGTTTCCCTCGCTGCGTGGCCCAGCTTGTACGTGGCCTCCGCAGCGGAGCACCAGACCATCTCTCGGACGACGACGTTGAGGGTGCCTCGACGACGCCACGCTGTAGCGCAACTTCTTGGCGAGCATCAAGAACGTGAACAGCGCGTCGTAGCTGTATGGATCGAACTCGACGATATCGACGTAGCGGAGAATGTCAACATCATCGGGGACTTGCCCGAGGGCGTTTCCGCGGCGGTGTCCGATACAGATGAGAGAGCTACTCGATGGTCGCTAGGTCACAGGGAGGTCGGCCTCTTCGAGTTTATCCAAGGCTAGGTACATGGTTGGTGGGTGACGAGAGGCAAGTCTATAAACCGCGTGAGAGGTGGTTGCAAGATTGGTCTACTCTGCCTTCCTCCAGAAGCAAGCGGTGTCAGCTATAAGCAGGTAGACTCTGCATCGTGGTATTAGATAGCACGATTCTCTTCTTACTTCTCATAAATACTTATTGTCCCTGTTGGCGAGTACTAATCAGACGCCCCACTAACATGTCATCATCCACCGCTTCTGAGGACCAGGAAACTCTTTATGATCTGCTATATGCGTGCCAGCGTGGGCAACGAGTTGCGATCGTGGGGAGCCATTCGGATGAAAATGCGTTGCGGAATGGGTTATATGTAGAACAAAAAGAGGATAAGGAAGTAAACGAGTTTTTTGACGATAGCGACGCTGAAGACGGCCGGTTACTGATTCTAACCGGCAGTGCAGGGGATGGAAAGAGTGCGTTACTTGCTCGAGGATATGCCCAGTCTGCCGAAGCCATTCCGTCCAGCCGTGTCAATATGGACGCTACTGAAGCCCGGCGGCGGGATGGCGATTACTCGGACCGCCTCACGTCTTTCTTTGAGGAAATAGCTGAAGACATGGTCGAGGAGGAGGGGCCCCGAAGTGCGATTGCCATCAATTACGGGCTGGCCGTCGATTATTTCGAGCGGCAAAATAATCCAGACCGCTATCGGCCGATCTGGGAGGCGATGCAGGCATCACAGACCAAGCGTGTCCACCGTTCCGATCGCCACAATATCACCGTCATTAACCTCAGTCATCGGAATCCGTATGAAACAGCTCCTGATGCATTGGGAGCAGGACTAGTTAGCGATTTAATCGACCGTTTTGACCCCTCAGAGGACGAAAGCCCGTTCCAGGCTGCATTCGAGCACGAAACTTCCGAGTGTCCTGCTGGAGACCGCTGTACGCTTCAGTACAACCTTCGTCAACTCACGAAGCCGGCTGTAAAAGCGCAGTTGGCCCGATTATTCGCTGGTTGGAGTATTGTCACAGGATCCTATCTGAATCCGCGGACGATCATCGATAATCTCGCATCGCTGTTATTGCCGACCAACCTTCAGGATCTTCCGGAGACCGAGAATTGCCCGGTCGGGGCGGCGATCGATGAGGGATCCTTCAACCCCACTGCAGAAGATCTGATCTGGAATGCGACATTTGAGACGTTAGGAACCAGTCAACAGTCTGGAGCTGGTCAAATTGACCCTGCAAGTCATACAACGTTCGCTGTCGATCAGAAAGCCCTCCAGTGGGGAACCAATCCTGAAGAACTCGATGTTGACTCACCACTACCACCCAACGTGGAGTTCTCTGATCAGGTAGCGCGGGTTCGGACGCGACTCCGCAGAGAGTATCTAACACGCCAGGACGGCCAAACGATCCTCGACGAACGGACTTTTGAGGACTTCACAGCCGCTTTGACCTTCTTCAATGAGGGTCTTCCCCAGGAACATCGAGACCGTGCCCAGCAGGTACTTGCAACCGCTCAAGAAGCGCTCGGCGGATGGACCGGCCGGCAGAGTGACGATGGTTTGGTTGAGTTTGTCGGCGGGAAGCGGTCTGCAACCTACCGATACTTAGCCGAGTGGGAAGACCCACAGTTTGATCCTGCCGAATCGGAGTTGAAAACTCAGGAACTTGCTGTCCCCGGACGAATCAAGCTGATGGCGAAAACGCCATCCGGCATGGATGATCTGATCCCGATCCCGATCTCATTCGAGATGTACCGACTCATGACACAGATCAGTGAAGGCTATACCCCGAATGCAACCGATCTCAACCAGTCACATGCGATTCGAGTCCTTCACTCCAGGCTCGAAGATTTCACCAAAAAGAATGAACGCATTGTCATTGAAAGTCGCTCGACGGACACAAATATCGAAATCAAAGATGCTGACCTTGGCCTGCAAATCTCCTCGGAGGGAATAGAATGATTTCCGAGGACTTTGATTTCGTTCCCGAATGGGGATCGTCAAATCCCGCACCCAGTCGGACGATTAAGCAGGCATACTTCCCAGTCTCGATTTCAGCAACCGTTCGAGAGGCGACGTTCTCTGAGACACTGACCGGGATTCTTGGTGCCGACCCTAGCCACGACGTCCCTGACCTCAAGGCGGCGTTTTTCGACCGTTCGGAGCTACAAGGGGACGACCAGACCGCCGAAGAGCTCTGGAATGCCTTCATTACCAGCTATGGCGTTTCCGCGGAGGGATTCGGTGCTAGTGACCCAGACACAGACCCGGACTACATTATCCCGTTCCACAAGGATATTGCCACTACTATCAAGATTGGACAGCGCAGTTGGTGGCGACTATACTGGCTTCTGATGACTGATCCCGACGACGGCGTCGATGAGGATCTTCATGCCCGATTCGTGGAAGCGTTGTTTGATACTCCGCCATCGAATCTGCTTGAACAGCTCGTGCTCAAAGCGATTGAGGATATGCGGGATACTCCGTATGACCCAGACCCGAAACAGGCGGTCGAATCTCACGAATTTAACGAGACCCCGCCGCTGGTACCTGGCTGTGCGGAGGCGTTCCGTAACGATATTCGAGCTTGGCTGGAACTGCAACCCTCAGAGTCCTCATCCAGCTGGATGCAGGGACTTCGAGACATCATCAACTATCACTATATGATGTATGTGATCCAGGTCGCAGTTACACTTCAAGACGAATATGAGCACGTCGAGTCGCAGGCGGGTCCGCCATATGAGTATACGTTTGAACTGACCCCGATTCCGTTTGGGTTAGCAAGCGAGCGGGCCTCTCAGTCTCGAGACTTTGTCAAAGTCTGGAAGGAGAACGGTATCTCAAGGGCTCTGTATGACTCCTGGGGCCGGCTCGCGGTAATGCGACACATCGTCGAGGTGGGGACCGATGCGGATTCGCCTGTCGCGGACGGACCGTTTACGCTGACAGAAGCGCTTAATGAGTTCCCTGAGGACCTTCAACAGGAGGTTGTTGATCAGCTATTGTCGGAATACCCTGAAGAACAGCGGCCCGACGGGGAGTACGAGCTTGCGGAAGTAGCCCTAAACTTTGCCCACACCGTTCGTCGATACTACGAGAATATGGGGCGGACGCCGTCGGCACAAACGGCGTACTCAGCCGGTGAAAACTCGGTCCGAGATCTGGGACAGGGTACCGATCGGCAGTATATCGAGCGACGGCAAGGTGTGGGAACGATTCTTCGTCTTGATCGGGGAAGCTTACGGCTGTTCGCCCGGTTATTCGATGCCACTCGAGAACGTGGGCATATCGACGAGTTCTGGGAATATATGCGCCAACGGGGTATTCAGTTTGATCGCCGATCAAAGCAGGAGCTGATTGACCAACTTGAAGGCATGGGTCTGCTACAACGACAAAGTGACAGCGGGGAGGCAATGTATGTCGAAACCATTTGAACAAAATGTCGCTCGGTGGTTCCACGAGCGCTACCCAGAGATCGATCCGAAACCCGGTGACCGGTATGCAGGGGAGCTACCGGCCGGAGAGACAGCTGAAGCCATTTGCACGCATATCCTTGAGCAGGCTGAGGCAGAGCCGACACCACACACGATCGAGTACGAAGGGGAGGCGGAATCGATCCCAACTCTCGATATCGCGGGCACATCGGTCGGATTTGTGCTCGTTCGCCGTGATGGGGATGCAGTTGAGGAACCCTATGAGGTGTCGCGCTCATATGCGACAACACTCCGCAATATCATCGCTGGCGGCGAAGAGGAAGCCTCCGAGATCGCGCTGGTAATGTTGTATGAATCCGGTGTTCTCATCGAAACGCTGGATACGACTCATTCGTTATTTGACGCAGATAGTGAGCTCCCACTCACAGAGTTCCAAGAGCGAATTCTGGAAAATGAAGAGCCTCTTGATGACCCTGGACTGGCTCTCGTCCGATCAGTTAAACAGCGGCTGACGTTCCCTGATGATCCTCTGGAAGATCTGGAACCGCTCAAGACATTCTGTAGAATCTATGATGCCTGTGTTCGGGAGGATGGCGATCGTCTTCCCGGGCTGATCCCAGATGTCGGGACCTATTTGGCCGAAGATGCGTTCGATGACGATTGGTTCGACAAGACGGGGCGTTTGGAGGACCTAGAGGACCAAGCAGATCAAATTCTCGACCGAAACAACGACCATGCAGAGAGGATTGCGAATGCGACCCGGGTGACTAAAGATCCCAAATCCGAACTTGAAGCCCATTACACGGACGAGTTCATCGACGACGTACGGAGTCGGTCGAGTTGGAAAGAGATCACCCGATCAGAAGCAACTACGGGAGAAGTAGAGCGTGACACGGAGGGGGCGTCCGATGTCGACGACTCTACTGATGGTCCGTCATCTACGAAGCCGGCTCCAGACAGAGATCCTGAGTTCGAAGACATCGATATCGAGCAACCGAATGCACACATCTATGGATCTGGTGCTGAGGCAGCCGGCGACCGAAGTATCGTCGCTGCGCTCACCGATGGCACCTTTTCGGCGACGATTTCATACGATGCGGACATCACCGACGAACCGATCTCCTTTATTGACAGTACCGAAAGCGACGTCGATAGCTGGTCACGATCGGGTGACGAAATAACGATCTCGCTATCTGGACTGGATACCGAGGCACCTCACTTCTACCGATTGGACGTCTACGTAGGACATAAAACCGCACGAGGGAGTCCGCAGAACCGATTTGACATCGCCCTGGTGCCGAAGTGGTTCTTTGATGCGCTCGACAGCAGTACGTTCGGAGTCGACCCCATCAACGAAGCACTCACTGTCCGGAATGATCCGACGGTTAAGTTGACTCCGTCGGGAACTGACGATGACGCCCGTGTCGAGGCCATCGACGTCCGTGACGACCGGTCTATTCAACTTACAGACCCGGTGCTTCTCAACCCGGATCCATCGCCGAAAACAGAACGGGTTCGATGCCGGGTGACCCTGTCAGACGACACGCCGGTGCCGATCAACATCGACTTCCTGTCTGAAGTCGAGGACCCAACGCGGGGAGAGGTTCAGCTACCGCTATCGTTCGCGGCCATCATGTCGCCAGATGATTGGGCGGAAGATGATTCCCTGCTCATTAATTCTGCCGTGGTCACCGACACTAGCTCCGCTGAATTCCACTCCCCATCCCGTGGCCGGATTGAACTGCCAGATGCGGATCGGTCGTTACTGGGTATCGAGGAAGCGATCGTGGCCGAAGAGACGATCGCCCCGCGAGAAACGGATGAAATCGAAGTGGGAGTTGGGGTTGTTGAAGACGAATCCCTTGATTCGATCTCGGAGGAACTGACCGCCGCCTACACCGATCTGTTTGCCCATTTTCAGGATCGAGAAACGATCCCATCGACGGACCGGTGGGATCAATCAACCCAAGAGATGGTTCAGGCGGTGTTAGACAGCTATCTCGATGCGATTGATGCGATCCAAGCTGGGGATGCACCCCCGGCCTTTGATCTCTATCGGCGGTTGGGGACAATCAGATCCACCTCTGCAGATATCATCTGGATGACGCCGTTCCATCCGCTGATGTTAGCGTATGGTCTCAGGATCAGTCGCTGGCGAGATGATCTGACGAGCGAAGGGCTCACTGATGGCTTCCGATTCAGCCGTTTCCGGTCGCTGTTCAATCCGGTTGGCTTGAATCCATATCGCTGGTCACGTCGGGATTCCGGGAAGATCCTCTCAGGCCACACATTGGCAAACAACCACCTATGGGCCCAGTACGCTCCAGTTGAAGGCCCTGGGTCAGATACCCCCGATTATATCGCTGACGTGGTAGCTGACAAGCTCCAAGCGTTCGCCACGGCGTTCCCATTGCTTTTCCAATTGCATGAGGAGCGTGACCTCGATATCAATCTCATCAATATGGGCGATCTCGGGCCGGTGATCGAGGGTCTCTACGACTTCTTCGAGTTTGCCCTAGACAACCCCGACCTCCACGTCCCTCAAGTTAACCTCCAGATCTATGGCCAGCCCAGCGAGGGGCGAACCCTGGAGCGGTTTTTCGCAACGGACAGCGCAGACTCCCCATTGCGGGAACGGCTATCGAATAAGGCCCGATCGGATGAAATCCTCGAATTGCTCGACAAACGAGTGACGTATATCCGTGCTGGGTCTACGTTCAATGAGGAGAAGCAGCGCCCGGCCCATCTCACCCTCTTCCGAGGTATTCTTGACGAGCAGCCGGGTGCTGCAAATGTTGAGAGCTTCCCAGAGGCCACCCGGATGGACGGGCTCTTACCACGAGATCAGATCAAAGTCGACGCTACTGGTGGTGAGATCATTTCCCGATCCGGTGCGGCATTTAGTCTGGATGACGATTCGCTGTTGAACCGGATCGGTGCCGCGGTCAACACGCTCGAAGCCAGCATCCGTGACAACGAGTTCACTACTGGTCGTACCCTGAGTAAGGTCGTTAGCACTAGTAATCGAGCCAGTCTGCCACAGATTTGGGACCAGTCACTTTGGGTTCTGCACGTGGAGCCGAAAGTCGATCTGGATTTCTATATCCGTTCCACAGCACAATCGAGCAGCGTCTCTGATGACACCCTTATGATCCACTATAGCGATCAGTATGACGCTGCCTCTCCCGGCTTCGACGTCATCACGACCACGGATAAGCGCGATCCCTATCTCGAAGCCCTGCGAACAGTGCTTGACGAAACTCCCGGGCTGGATGAAATTCAGCCGGAGTCTGTTCTTACCCGGCTGGTTGCGATCGATGGTGAATTAGCGCTTGACATCCAGAAAGCTGGTCAGATTCAAACAAAAGAGCTGCTTGGGTTAGTCGGTGGGCTTGCAGTCAGCGCGGAATTGCTGGCTCAACTGCTCCCCAGCTACGAGTGGATCCCGATTAGCCTCAACGAGTTCGCCCGTCATGACCGTCAGTACCGGACTGGGGAAGAAGGACTGTTGCAGTATTTCGGTGATGGCAAAGCCTCCGATGACTTGTGCTTTGTCGGCTTGCCCCGAGACTCGGAGGCTGATGATCTTGTGATGCAGCTCTGGGTAGTCGAGACAAAAGGTGGTACAGCTGACGTCAACAAAGGCGTCGAGCAGGTTAAAGGAGCTAGAGAGAAGCTCGGTGAACTGTTCGACCCCGAAAATGACTACGCCGATACAGAGGTGTTGCGTAGTGAGTTTGGTGATGTAGTGCTTCGAATCGCCAGGCGGCTCTACCACTATGGCGTGCTTAGCGAGGAACGATTGGAGACACTCCAACAGCATGAGGACCGGCTCACAGATGGCGACTACCGACTGGAGCTCCTCGAAGACCAGAAGCGGAGAATTGGTGAGGTGATCCGTGTCCAGCAGAACCTTGCGCTCCCAGACATTGATGTCAAAGACGGCGTCCGAATCTTGTATCTCCCGTCGAATGTTCTTTCGTTGATCAATTCCACAGATATCGGAGATAACGAGATCCACAGTGATCTCAAAATCGAATCGCTGGCGTTTGAGGACTTGGATAGCGAGGCCGACCGAGAGGACTCAGATCAAGAGGAGATCTCCGTGCAAGGCTCACAGGCAGCTGAATCGGGATCCTCACCCAATCTAGAGGAGATTGACGGGACGTCTGCCATCGACGGATCTGCATCGAGCACGGATCAACCGTCGACCGAACCTGAAGATTCGGAAGCTGAGTCACTAGCTATCTCTGAGGAAAGTGAGACGAGCTCGGAGGAGGTTGAAGGCCGGCCGGAGACAACATCCCTAGAGGAGGACTCGGAGACGGTGACCCACAGAACGGATCAACTAACCGAATCTGATGAGGGAGAAGACACGGTGCCCGAGTCGACTAGCCAGGAGGAAAGCAGTCCAGACTCCGCTCAAGATGTACCAGACGAATCTGAGAAGACTGAGGCCGCTGACTCCGATAGTGGAGCGTCTACTAGGCAGGCCAAGTCGGCCCTGGATGCGACGCCTGATACGGAACCAGAGCAAAACGCGGTCGACAGCACAAACGATGTCTCAGGCAAAGAAACAGCGGACTATCGTTGGGATGCCTCCGACTTTGATGCGCTGATTGAGTCCTTAGAACCGAGTGGAGAGGATCAACTCTCCATCGATGTCTCGAAACTAGCTGCGGATCTCAAAACTCAATTTGAGTCACTCGGTGTGGACGTCTACGAACCAAATCCGGCTGACGTCTCGATCGGACCGCGAAAGATCGGTGTGAACGTTCGGCCGAAATCCGGACAGAAGATCGAGGGGGTGCTGAATTCGCTCGACTCGATCAGTATTCACATGCAGGCTTCCGGCACGATCACTGGCGTCCCTAATCCATCGGAAGGCGCCATTCGGCTTGAAATCCCGCATGGCGAGCCGCGTAATGTCCACCTCCGGGAAGGGCTAGAGGAAACACGAGAGGCCCTGCAAGAGCCACTTCGGTTCCCGCTGGGTGTCAATACCGAGAACGAGCACCTGGTGTTAGATCTACTTGAGGAACACCACGCGCTGATCGGCGGAGCGACTGGTTCCGGGAAGTCGAATTTCTTGTCGGCAGTCATCTGTAGCCTCGCAGCGACGTACTCACCGTCAACGGTCAAACTCTCACTGTTAGATCCGAAAGGTATCGACTTTGGTCGGTTCGAGGCGTTACCACAGGTCGACACCTACCTAGACGATCCAAACGAGTGTGTCGAGTATCTTCAGACGCTACTGGATACTGAGCTGCAGAACCGTCGGGAGCTACTCAAGCAGCGGGGTGCCGCGTCCGTTGAGGAGCATAACCGGCTCGCCGAAGGCCGTGACTTCGACCCGATCCCATATCGAGTTATCATCATCGACGAGTTCGCCGACTTGATGATGGCTCTTTCGGGCGATCAAGATGAGTTCGAGGAGGCTATCGGTCGACTGGCCCAGATCGGGCGGGCGATGGGCTACTCTATCTTGTTAGCCACTCAACGGCCTGATGCTGACATCGTCTCCGGTAGTATCAAGACGAACTTCAACTGCCGGATTAGCTTTGAGCTCCCCTCGAATACAGACTCTCGGGTAATTCTGGATCAACCCGGTGCCGAAGATCTTGAAGGTAGTGGTGACATGATCGCATTGACTTCTGCTGGGGAAGAATACCACCTGCAGGCGTATCTGCTGTTACCAGAAGACGCACTGACGATACGAGACCGGTTGACCGGATCGTAGGTATTCCACTGGGCGCGCACCGAGCTATTCGTTTTTCCCACGCATTATCTCTCTATAGGTAACGTACGTGGCAGGCTCTGGACCTTGATGTCCTCGTGTGGGACACTATCCACCCTCTACACGAGACCCCGGTCTCAACGGCGATTTAATATGATCTTCCGATAGTTATTCCGGTGGATCGGGACCGGGGTCAAGTCTATATCTCTGGAAGGAAAATCACCTAGGATATGAGAGCTGATGATACCTATCCCCCATCCCTCATCCTTGAAGGACCGTTATTCAATGATGAATTGGTGAGACAGCCGCAAGCCCTTCGACAGCAGCATGATATTGACACACTCCGTCTAATTCCTTCTAAATCTGCTGCTAGCGGCGTTCATACGATATACTTTCACCCAGACCACCGCCAATGGGCGCTAGTTAGGCTTGCAACCCGTTATCGCGGTCTCTTCGAAATTCAACTCCAGCGTGGAATGGTGGGAGAGCGGCAGCTGTTCAAGCGAGGGTTTGAATCTGCAGATGTAGATTTTCTATTTGACATAATCCCGCAATCACCTGAATCTTACAGCACGATCGTCTACGATATGCTTTGGCTGGCGGCGACTTATCCACAGTACAAAACTCTCGCCTCCCATCTACAGGGGAGGAGTGAATTTGTACCGCGAGATCTCCTCAAATCGAGCGATGAGCTGAGCCTGGATGATACTGGATTCTTTACTCGATTTCTTCGGAGTCATATCATCGTTGAAACCGAGAGCCAAGAGTCACGGGCCCGGGACCGTTCCTCAAGCACCAAGTCGGGGCTGAAGATCAAGCTAGATTCTTCATATTCGGTCACCACAGATGGTCGGGAAGCACTCGAAGGTATTGTGGCCGAGTATGACCGAATCTTTGTGCGTCAAGAGTTCGAGCCTCTACTGATTAACCCGGACTTGGACCCATACGAACACCTTCGGGCTCATATTGCCGATCAAGAGGATGACCCGGCCACCATCACACTCTCGGAGATCGAAGATAACGACAATATCTTGGGGGAGATTGCTAGCTCATTTGCGCCTCTTGATGATACGGTCGATCCTACTGATGACGCGGAATCACTCCCCGACTCATCTGCCGAATCTAGTCCATCTAGCTCCGAAAATTCGGACCTCACACCTGCACATGGTACACACGTTACGAGTGGTCCGATTCCAGACGGGTCTTCTATAGATGAGCGATCAACGTCGACTGATCTGGGAACTACTGATTCAGGGATGTCGAACAGCGATGGCGAAACGACAGAAGTGGCGTCTGATCATGGCTTCACCGACGCCGAAGTTAGGACAGCAACGGTGGCAGCTGCACAAACTATTACGGAGAATTCCCTAGCTCGGACGGACGATGTGAAGGAAGCCGTATGGAAAGCAGTTGATCTCGGCGATCGAAGTAGGGGCGACCTCTGGGAGACTGTTTTGATGCTGTTGTTAGAAATGGATATTGTTCATGGTCGGGAAGGTGGCCATATCTGGGCAGCATCGAAGTTTCGGGGGTGATTACCCTCCTCAGCGGTATTCGTCAAATGTCCGCTGTTCAATGAATGGGTCGAAGTTTGAGACGATGATATCAGTCGCACCGATATTACTCCTCTGCGTTTCGTCGCTGTTGATCCGCCGCTCGCCCTCAATACGGGTGATGTGGAACCGTCTATAGAATTCGTCGTGTTCTGTGTATAACTTCTCTGCAGAGGGCCCGTTTGTAATAAGCACATTCGCCCCTAGCCAATCTAACTCTAAGGCTAGGTCCCGAAGTTTTTCCTGTTCTGCCTTACCGAAACCGCTGGGATCATATTGGTTGAATTGCGCCGTCTTTGATTCTTCTGGGTACGGCGGATCGAGAAAGACGAGATCGTTTTCGCCAGCTTCCTCTAGAACGTATGTGAAGTCACGTGAGTCGATTTGTGTATCGTCGAGTACGTGGTGACTCTTGCGAATCTGATCTTCTACTCCAGATATTCGGGTCCACTTTGACCCCATGGGGACGTTGAATTCCCCGTCTTTATTTGTCCGGTAAAGACTATTCCAGCAAGTTCGATTGAGGAATAGCATGAGGACTGCTTCCCGAAATTCATCAGTACACTCGCCCGACTCGTCACGAAGGGAGTTGAACTCGTCGCGATATCCGTAGTAAACTTCCTTCTGTTCGCTCTCGCTAAGCCCCTCCAGTTCCGCGTCTAACTCATAGTTCGCCGCAATAATCTGCTCTGGGTTTTCCCTTATCCGGCGATAAAAATTCATCAGCCGGTCGTTAATGTCATTGATATAGCCGTTCGACGGTTCGAGTGCAAAGAAGACAGCACCGCCGCCAAAAAACGGCTCAAAATATGAACCAAATCTATCTTTGGGAGGAAATCGCCGTAGAATCTCGTCTAGAATATGGCGCTTTCCTCCTGCCCACGAGAGAATAGGTTGTGCCATATACTAAAGAGGTTAAATTGGGGAAGGGTTAAAACAGCTCGATATCGATCACTTCGATCATTCAGACTGGCTGTCTTGAACCAACTCTTCAAATCGCATCTCCAAATTCCCCCAGAGAACCTCGTCAACGACGTCACTTTCAACCCCTAGAAGGCGGCATAGTTCGGGTCGATCTAGCTCCAGCACTTTTGCTCCACGCTCGTCGTCGGTTTCACCACCCAATACTAGAAACAGCTCCGCGGATTCGTTCTCTAAGCTTTCATCTACAGTCTGGTCGGTATGGATACGGCCGGCAGAGTTGCTCTCATTGCTGCTAGATGGCGAATTATTTTTGCCAGTTCCTATCTCACTCGGTGTGGCCGGCAGTTCTTTCTGAATTTCTTGCCGTTGTGCGGCATCATCACTCTGCCGCTCAATATATTCCCGATAGCGTGGCCGCTGCCACTCCGCTAGCTCATCAGGGTAATATACGCCGTTCTCAAGATGGATCCGTGCCAGTTCGCTGATCCGCCCGGCCGCTTCATGTGGGTCTTCGACTACACTATCTGGCGGCAGTTCCGATATTGAGACGAGGTTCTCAAGATTCCGATCACTTTCTCGATCTAATTGGCTCTCGTAAGCCGGAACTTGCCACGGATCCAGTACGTCCGAACAGCAAATACGAAGTGTAGCGTGGGCGGCGGCTTGCTTCTGAATGTCCTTAATTTGAGTCAGATCGGTATCAGGCCGATGGCCAGAAACGACCCGAGTCCTATCTGAATAGTCTAGCCGGACAGGCCATCCATCATTCACCGCGAACTGACTCTCTGCGCCATATGGTTCGACGAAGGCTGTCGGAACTTTGTCGGCGTCTAGCGTAAAGTAGTCCTTTACTGTTCGGCGGACCCAGTTGTAGACACCTCTGGTTTCTCTCGTCCCACGCATTACCGGATTATGTGGGTCGATGGACGACTTTTGTGTGTCCCACGGCAACTTCTGGCCGTCCCCGTCCGTCTCTAATTCGAGTATGACCTTCAACCGCTCGTGATGGGCACCAAACTGCCCTAGGCCCTCCTTCCCCGTTCCAAATCCACCCTCTATATCCCGGAGATTGGATGCGATTTTTCGTTTTTGACAGTATATGTCTGTCCCGGAGTTCTGGGCATTCTTCTTTGTGAGAAGCCCAACAGTAATATTCAGGAACACCGGCTTGTCCATCTCGGGGACGTCGATCTCTATGTTCTCGAAGCGTCGGGGATGGATCCCGTCGAACGGAGTGAATGACCAGTTCGGGAGACCCTCTGGCTCGACAGGTTCACCGTCTACGTTAATTGTGAGATCATAGTTCTTCCCGTGGTATCGTTGTAGCTCCTCACTAAGAAAGAGGTCATAAGCCTCTCCGAGTTGGTTACGAAGGAGCTCTCCTGTCTCATCCGTCCATTCGTAATTTAGATCTTCTATCTTTATTTCTGTAACTCCAGACTCGATATCATCTGTTTCACGGATCGAAACACTCCAATCCTGGTCATCTTCGAACCATTCTTCTGTGATTCGATATGACCACCCCGTCTCTGCATCCGACGCACGAGATGAAATCTGAAATGGGACGCCTAGATTGACGAGACTCTTCTTCGCTCCTACGCCATACGTTCCAATTGATCCCGAAATGTGGTCCTTTGCTGTTTGACCGAGTCCAAACAACATCGCAGCGTCTTCACGCGGTACGCCACCTGCGTTATCCCGGATTGTCAGCGTCGTCGCCTCTCCCGTTTGTTCGACCTCAATATCAATCGTCATTCCCCCCTGTCGCTCGTTCGTCCGCTTCCACGCGTCAAGCGCATTGTCGCAGAGTTCTAGGCAGGCAGATTCTAGATTGACGTCAGATTTGAGTGCGGTAAGTGTATTCTTCGTCGGAAGAAGTCGTGCTCGTTGAGGGCCTGTGTCGCTATGCCGCTGAGCCATTATTGTTCTGTTTTGTGATCGTCCGGTAGAAAAACGTTCGGTCCAGTACTGCCTCGTTTTCTTCAGGCCTTAATTCCTTTCCGGATATGACACGCATATAGACGAAAGCCCTATGATGCCTAGTGATGTTAGTTTCTCAAGATGGTCACTCACGACGAGCTTTCATCTGGCGATTCATGGCCTCACCACTACCGCGGTTATCGTCTTACTGTCAGTCCAGATAAGACGATCTGGTGGCAGCTATACAACGGGACTGACCGACTCGAGTTAGACCCCGGCTATCCGGAGATTGCAGAAAATCTTCTCGATGAGAAGCGGCAGGGCGGGCGGATTCACGTCACCGAACATGGTGATGTCCTTACCCGAGTGAGTGACGGGGACGATGAGTTCTCTGGTGTTTATCTCGGGCAAATCGACCTGTCCGGACATCTTCTTCCAGAGGGCCAATCAGAATACAGTGTTCCCGTCCGGCCAGAAGGGCTCGAATTTGGTGATCTCTGGCCAAGTGTCTATGATGGTGCAAAGTATTCCTTCGTCGACGAACGGGTGTGGTGGAACAATGGCGCTTCCAATCGCCGGTATACCGTCGACAATGGAATCCCGGGCCACATTCTGGGAAACCTTCGGCAATACAAACCACAGGGCGGCTCTTTCCGGATTACTCCCTGGGGCGATGTAATCACACTCATCCGGAGTCACCCGGCCTCAAACCTCGTTCAGCAGCAGTTCGGTGATCTTCCTCGCGTCGTCCAAAATATCATCAAACTGCGTAAAGAGCGGGGAGTGGAAATGCTTCCAATATTTATTGGGAATATCGGAGATTGGGTTGCTGATCTATCTTCTCCAAGGTCCCTTTCAGACGAGCTAACAGAGGAAGAGCAGGATGAACTAGCGTCGTGGGCGAGCGGCCTCGGGTCGACTTCTACGACCACCGCCAGTGGACATAAGGCAAGTCGTGGCTCTGAAGCCACTGGTTCTGGGGCAGAGAAGTCATCCCACACGAGTGCTTCCACAAAGAGCGACCGTAATTCTGGCACAGCTGCTACCGAATCAGAAGGATCGGATGGAGAGGAGACACGGCCAGAGTTTGAGGATGACCCGATGGACTGGATTCGTCGTGATATTGAGGGGGAGGGTGAGTAGCGATGGTTTCGACTATTGAAACGACGCCAACAACCGTTCCTATCGCCAATGGACAGAGTGTCGAGATCCAAGCTGGCCATCCCTGGCCGTCCGCATATCGTGGTTCGAAATACAGCCTCCTTGATTCTCGAAAGCACAATAAGACGATTCTCCAATGGAAATACCATGACCTCAATGTCCCTGTTGAGCCCCCGGAGGGAATCCTCTCACAGTTGAGAGAATTAGGAAAATCTCGCGGGAGTGGGAAGGGCTCGATCCGCATTACTGCTGGTGGTGAAATCCTCACCAAAATACGCCATGGGAGCTATAAATATGCCGAGAAAGCCCCAGCAGATTCTGGATGGATCCCGGTATATCTCGGTAAACTCAGTGGTGACCTCGGGTTCGACGTCGACATTAACCCGAAATCTTTGCAGACGACAGTTTGGGGTGGCTTCCCATTCAATCACGGGGAAAGATGGGCAGTAGGTTACAACGGAAAGCTCCTCTGGAAATGGCAAGATTACCGGTTTGAGTCTGCCTTCGACCACTCGGAACTTGTAGAGGCTTACGAGGAGTTTCGGACGACTGCTGGACGGCTATACATCAACGAATACGAGCATGTGTTTGCGAACGTCCCTCGACAGGAAGTCCCCTCCTCGAAGCAGGCTGAGCTCGAACGCATTTTCTCGGACTGGCAGTCGAAAGCGACCCGAAACGGGGACCAGGCAGCCCAGCGACTAGTGCAACGTCGGTTAAAGGTGACTGGTGATGGAGATCCAGATAAGGGCCACCTCCCACTGTATCTTGGGCACCTTTCATCATTCGACGATGGAGCTATCCCTCGCCCAGTCGTTGATGATGAAACGTATTATGTTGCCTGTGCGCGGGGCGAGGAGCTCTCTGGCTATTAACCGATGACTCGACGCTTTCCAACCCCCATTATCGGGGTCCCGACGGACGAAGAGCGATATCAAGCGGTCCTCGACGTCTTAGCCCCTGATTCGGGGATGGATTGGGGCAGCTTTCAAGAACAGTGTCGTGACGCTATTCGCAAATCAGGTGGGGAGCGGTATTCCGTGTCGTATATTCAGCGGATCCTCTCCACGTATGCCGAAATGGGCGTTATTGAGCGCGATGATGGTCTTGTCCACCCATCTCCTTTCGCGGATGAATACCGTTCCGGTGAAATGGCGTTGGATGAGTTTCTCTGGAATTGTCTAAAACGCAGTTGGGTAGCGAAAGCCAAGAAACCCGAAGGCATTGAGGGACTCTCGAAGGTGATGGAGACGGTGGCGGATTCCCAGGACAGCCTTCAGATGGGTGAGATCGAAGCCCAGCTAGCCGCCGAAGACGGGTATGAGTTCAACAAGGAGGGTGTCCGAGGGTATCCGGATTTACTCACACTATTGGGCATCTTCAAAAAGGAGGGTTATTCCTACTCGATTGCGGATCCTGAGGCAGTTGAACGGTACAAGCGTCGTTTCCGATCGACAGACGTATTCGACACACTCGAGGCCCACCTCAAGCGCGAAGGATCGCTAGTCACCCCCCCTAGTGACACCGCAAAGCGAGACATGATGAAATATTACATGTATCGCGAGTCGGGTGGATGGGCAAAACGTAGCCAGTGGTACCAGACGTTTTGGAGAGATTATCTGCAACCTGCCACACGGAATGGCGACACCGGCTCCGAACTCCGGCGGAAAGACAAGTACCGGAATGTCGACTCGAAGCGGAAATCTCTCCGTGACGAGATCATATCCCAGTATGATTCGTTTGACGCCCCGAGCTTAAGCGGGCTCTCGACGGGCGTTCTTGAACGAATCGAGGCAGCCGACACGGAGCAAGAGGCTCATCGTATCCGGTTATCCGCAGGAAGTGGGATGTCGAAAGCAGACCTCGAACTCCTTGCCTCGGAGGATCGCCCCTCCTACTCATTCGGGCCGGAATTCAGCCTATACGATTGGCAGGAAGAAGCAGCGACGGACTGGTTCCGAAGTGACCAGGACAGCAATGCCGAATCGGGAATTGCACAGGTGGTGACTGGTGCTGGAAAGACCGTTATGGCACTGGAGGTGATTCGACGGTGGCTCCAGCAAGCTGATGACGATCGGGTTGTGACTGTTGTCGTTCCGACGAAAGTCCTCATGCATCAGTGGCTCACGGAGCTAGTCTCGACGCTTAATGTCCCGATTGAGGATATCGGATGGGCCGGTGGTGGAACAAAATATGACTTCGAAGACTGCCGGATACTCGTCAGTATCGTCAACAGTGCCGTCAAGGACGACTTCCTTGGTGATGCGCTAGAATCGGCTGGTTCCCCGGAGCATCTACTCATCGCGGACGAATGTCATCGGTATACCGGTGAGAAGTTCTCCAATATTTTCACGTACCCGCGCGTGGCGTCACTCGGTCTGTCTGCGACACCGCTATCGCGTGAGGATGATCTGACCGAGTCGGACAAGCTATTGCTCCGGGAGCTGGGCGATATCTACTACCGACTCCGGTATGATGAAGGGATTAACCGAGGGCTCATCCCCGAATTCACTATTCAGTATGTTGGATTCGACCTCGCAGGGCCCGAACGAGACGAATACGATGAGTTGTCGCGGCAGGTCTCTGATGCGGTCAAAGAGATACAGGAACAGTATCAGGGGCGACTCCATGAGCTTCCGGGAGGGTTTTCACAGAAGCTACAAACCATTCGGAACGAGGTCAACGGGCCAACTGGTGCGATCGCAGATTACTTCCGATACACACAGGAACGCCGGGAGCTGGTGGCAAACGCTGTTTCTCGACAGGCGATTACCCTCCAGCTACTGGATAATGCGGTTCAACAGGACCAGAAGACGATCGTCTTCCAGGAGCGCATCAAACAGCTCGAACAGTTGGTGGCTCCGTGGGAGCACCGTGGCGTTGACGCTAAGACGAAGGAAATCTCAGATGATGAGTCCGCGTATCGACAGCGACTCTACGATACTTTCGATGGGCTAGAAGCGGTCGACAAAGAGATTGAGAGTCTTTTCGAACAACCCGACTTCTGGCCCGTGATGTATCACTCCGGACACCGGCGCGATATCTGGAATGACATCTCAATGGATTGGTTCCGAGAGGACGATATGGCCAACGTAATGTTGAGCGTGAAGGCGTTGGTAGAGGGTGTCGACGTTCCCAGTGCAGACGTCGGTATTGTACGGGTATCGAGCAGTAGTATTCGACAGCGAATCCAGACACTCGGCCGTATTCTTCGAACCGGAGAAGACGCAAGTCAGCAATCGACACTATACGTTCTCTATGCCAGAGATACCGTCGATGAACGAATCTTCCGAGAATACGATTGGAAAGAAGAACTTGCAAGCGCAAAGGTAGAGCACCGTATCTGGGAACGAGATGGTGACTCCTTCACCTCAGGTAATATTCGACCTGCGGAACCGGATGAACTGCCCCCACGTCCAGAGACTGTCCCCCCTGCTGACGAGCTCGAGTTCGGCGAACCGTATGAGGGCCCGTGGGAAACAGCACGTGAGTTGAGCGTCGATAGCCGGGGGAAACTATTCAAGAACCAACGGTCGAAGCGGGAATACCTGGAGGCAGGTCCGCTTGAGGAGGCTGTCGAATTCGTCCACCGTCAGAAAGGAGGGGGCCGTATCAAAATCACTGACCATGGCTATGTGCTATCGTTTATTGATAGCGAGCCGATTTTTCTTGGTGTACTCGATCAGGACTATGAGTTCAACGAGGGCTCCGATCTGACTTCCTTGACGAGAGATCCACAGGCCGAATCGTCTGACAGTACCTCCAGTAGCCTTACGAAGGAACCCGACGACTTCGACGATATCTTTGGCTAGGTCCGTGTCCACCCCGAACAGGACCTCGACGTGACTGATTGTTCGTCATTGGCCTCGAACACCCAATAAACTACTTCAGTACCCCACAACTGACACCTATTATGACATCTCAGTTCACCCGTCCCACTTGGGTGGAGGAACGTCCCTATCAGACCCATGCAGTCGAACAATGGATTGATAGTGGTGCCCAGGGCATTCTCAAAATGGCTACGGGAACTGGGAAGACAATTACGTCGTTACTTGCTGCAGAACGCGTTTCGAGAGCTTTTGAAGGAGAGATATCCCTAGTAGTGGCTGTTCCATACCAGCATCTAGTGGAGCAATGGGCGGAAGACGTCCGTGATTTCGGTGCTGAGCCCATACTTGCCTATAAATCTCGTAACAATTGGCAGGAGCAGCTACAACAGCAGGTTTTGGCATTCAATACCGGTGCAAGAGGAACTTTAAGCGTAATTACGACCCACAACACATTCGCCACAGATGCTTTCCAGGCAGAGCTTGGCCGTATCAGCAAGGAAAATCAAATGCTGATCGCAGATGAGGTTCACCATCTCGGCGCCCCTCATCTCAAGTCGGCATTGCCAGAACAGATTCCGATGCGGCTCGGTCTATCGGCCACTCCACAGCGCTGGTATGACGATGAGGGAACTGATGCACTGCACCAGTATTTCACAGGTGGAGTATCCTATGAGTATTCACTCTCTGAGGCCATCGAAAACGGGGCCCTGTGTGAATACTACTACATCCCTCACATCGTCGAACTAACTGATGAGGAAGCGCTCGAATATGAAGAATTATCGGCCAAAATCGGTCGCCTTGCCTCGCGGATGGATGATGACTTGGGAGACGCGGATATCCAGTCAAATCACAAGCTGAAGCACGCATTGTTCAAACGTGCCCGGCTTCTCGGAACCGCAGAAGGGAAACTCGAGCGTCTATCCGAACTCATCCCCGAACAGGGAGATATCCATCACACACTAGTCTACTGTGGCGATGGATCTGTTGAGGGCGAATCGAGCGGACGGACAAAGCGCCATGTGGACGCGACCGTGGAGTTGCTCCGGGCGGAGTTAGGTGTTAGAGCGAGACGTTTCACAGCTGAGGAGAACCAGGACGAACGTGAACGGTTGTTGGCTGAATTCGAACGCGGTGATTTAGATGCTCTTGTAGCGATTCGTTGCCTCGACGAGGGAGTAGACGTCCCTGCGACGGAGACTGCCTACATTCTCGCTAGTTCATCTAATCCACGCCAGTTCGTCCAGCGTCGTGGGAGGATTCTCCGCCCCCATGAAAACAAGGAATTCGCTGTTGTGCATGATTTCGTCGTGTCACCTCCAGAGCGCCTGGCTAGTGGTGATGGGCCTGTATTCGCATCTGAACGGTCTCTCGTGCGGAAAGAACTAGAGCGGGTTATGATGTTTGCTGAAAGTGCCCGAAACCATCCAGATGCAGATGTCGATGGTATTCCGACCAGTGATGCGAACCTCCAAGAGCTCAAACGGCGCTTCCAACTACTTGATATTTGAGCAGACTTGGTGTCGCGCAATTGTTTAGTAACCCGAGGTACAGATACCACGGTATGGCAACGGGTTCGACTAGTGTTGATGGCGTTTCTGAAGAAACATTGGAGTTCATCAAAGCACGTGTGCTCGAAAAAGAAGAGGAGTTGCTGGACTACAAACGGCCACCGAAAATCCGCCCAGACCTCAAGGAAATCATCGAGCAGGAGATCACTGAGGATAACCTAGAACAATGATCCTCAAGTCGATCGACATCCGCAATTTCCGGCAGTTCCGTGACGTTTCGCTCGAGTTTTCGACCGATTCTGAGAAGAACGTCACGATCATCCACGGTCAAAATGGATCGGGTAAAACGACGCTGATGAACGCTTTCCTCTGGGTTCTCTATGAAGATCTCCGCTCTCTCGAGAATGCAGAACAACTCGTTAATCAGGGCGCCTTCCTCGAGATCGACCCAAGTGAATCGATCCCGATCGAAGTCACTCTTGAATTTGAACAAGATGGCCGTCATCACACGGTCACCCGCCGTCATGTCGTCGAAAAGCGTTCTGAAGAAGATCAGGTAGGCCAGGTCATTGGGGAGGACTTGACGGTCGAATATCTCAATGACCGAGGGGAGGTGGTCGAACCGAACACGGAATTACGATATATCCGGCAAATTATCCCCCGAGACTTGTCGGATCTCTTCTTTTTCGATGGAGAGTACATCAACGACCTGAGTGGCATCGATAACCAAGGTGAAATTCGGGAGGCAATCCGGAAGATGATGGGCCTCACCATTCTGGACCGCTCGACGGACCACCTTGGATGGGTTGAGAGGGAGTTCCGGAACGAGCTCCAGGATACCGGCGGTGAGGAGGTCCAACAGCTCATCGAACAGCAAGAACGCAAGGAGAATGAGAAGGAGCGGCTTGAGCAGAAGCTAGAGGACAAGCAACGATCTCGAAGTAATCTCCAAGAAGAAATCAACGATATCTCCAACGTCCTCCAGCAGCTGGGGGAAACTGCCGAACTTGAGGAGAAACGAAACGCCCTCGTGAGTAATATCTCCGATCTGGAGGAGCGGCGGGACTCGATTAATGAGAAACTCAAAGGCGAGCTTTCGCAGAAGGGGTTCCTAACTTACGCAATGCCCGCTTTCAGGAAAACTGCAGAGGACTTGGATGAACTCCGTGAGGCTGGCGAAATCCCGAGCGAGCTCGGCAACAAATTCGTTGATGAACTGCTAGAGTCCGGGGAGTGCATTTGTGGACGTGAGCTGGTCGAAGGCACCCCTCACTATGAGGAGGTCAAAGGATACAAATCGAGTATCGAGGCGGATGGCCTGGACCAAACAGCTATTGAACTCATAAGCCACTTTAGCCAAATTGAGAGCACGAGAGAAGAGTTCGAGAATAACACTGACGACCTTATTGCCGAACGCGAGGACGTCAATGGGAAAATCACGGACCTTCGCGGGAAGGTGGACGATATTGAGGTCAAAATTGAGGATTTGACTGATGACTTCGAAGATTACGCCGATGAGACGGGCATAGACTGGGATGAGAGAGATATCGAGTCGCCCAGCGATCTGCAAGCAGCTCGACGAGACAAACGGGAGGAAAAAAGCTCTGTCACCGAGGAGATCGGCGATCTCAAAGGCCGAATCAAGGCGTTAGAAGAGGGAATTAAGGAGCTGCAGGAGGAAATTGACGCTGCAGAGGCCGAAAAACGAGAAGCGGACCTCGCTAGAAAGCGGATGCAGGTGGCGAAGGCGGTCCGCCAAGATATGGAAGAAACGTATGAAGGCTTCCAACACACCGTCCGTAAACGAGCGAACAACCGGGTGTCAGAGACGTTCGAGGACGTGATCACTTCCGACTATGAAGCACGAATCACCGAGGACTTCGGACTCAAGATTTACGACCCGAACTATGATCGGGCGCTCCCGGTCAACAAATCTCGTGGAGAACGCCAGGTTGCGAGCCTTTCGTTTATCGGGAGCCTAGTCGACATCGCGAGGGAACGACACGAAGCAGAAGAGGATTACAAGTTCTTCAGTGGGGGCATTTACCCAATTGTGATGGATTCGCCCTTCGGTAGTCTTGACAACCAGCACCGACGGGATGTCAGCGAGACGATCCCGATGCTGGCGAACCAAGTCATTGTTCTGGTCACGGATTCCCAGTGGGAAGGTCCTGTAAAGAAGAGCATGCTCGACAAGATCGGCCGCCAATACTATCTTGAATTCGAACAGCGTGGCGGGACTAACGGGACGCCGATGACGACAATCAGAGAAGAAACTGTGGCTACTACGGAGGCGCAATAGCATGGCCAACGTTCGAACCAACTACCGGAAGACCGAGATATACGACCGGCTCGTCGACGACGAGGGGATATTCGATAGTTACGTTGACTTGTTCATCTTCGCTGCGTGCCGGGCGTACGCCGAAGGTGAGCGCCACCAAGACAACTACAAGGGCGATGCGGAAATGCTCTGGATGCACTTCGGGAGTAAAGATTTGAACCGTGCAGCAGCGGCCTGTATAGCATACCAGACGACGAATGACCCTAGCTCCCTAATGGACCATGAGGAGCAACTGGATATCCTGGCGCAATATGCATCCGCTGGTGCTGATATACTGGAAGAAGACTACGGCGAAGTGAAGGGGTCGCCGCTAAACAGCCTCGCCAACGACGTCAAACAATTCGAACCTGGCTCTGGAGATGAAGACACCGAGGAATCCCCGCTCGAGAAGCTCCGTAAAGATATGAATATGTAGTGCCCACGCTGGGAAACGTTCTTCCGGCCCTTCCATACCCCGTGAGATATTCTTGCTATCACATTTCTTCAGCCAATTCCTGTCGATCGCTACTGGTAACGAAATGTAATTGTATCTAAAAGCCAATGAAGTGGACATGGTAATCCCGACTGGTGAAGAAATCAGAGATGTTCGGAAAGAACGGGGGATGACCCAAAGGGAACTCGCAGATGGGGCGGGAGTGTCACAGCCACTGATAGCACGCATCGAAAACGGAGATGTTGACCCTACTCTTGAAACGGTCCATTGTGTTGTGACCGCCTTGAATGAAGCCAAGCTATCCATTGACGCCAAGGATATCTCGGTAATGTTGCCTGGAGCCCTCCGTGATGCCCGAAAGCGTACAGGATACACACAAGGAGGGCTCGCTGATGCCGCGGATGTTTCTCAACCACTGATATCTCGACTCGAAAACGGCGATGTGAACCCCCGGACGTCGACACTCAGAGCAATTTTTGATGAATTGGATATCGACGAGAGAGAGGATGCCACAGGATCTGACCCGGAAGAAGAGCAGGACATCCTTACTCAACTAAATGCGGAGTTCAAAGAGTTCTGAAATCGCACTTCTTAATTGTGAACAATTTGATCCTTCCAGGAGTATCTTTTTCAGCACTCACTTCCCGATAAGAGATATAATGCCCGCATTCAATGTGGAGAAATCTCTTGTAGATGGTCGAATCTCCATCGCTAGCTCAGTCTCAGCGGCTGATATTCTCGAATTACTAGAATCCATCTCGGTGGAGGGGGCAGATCTACTAATTCCCCAGCCGACTATTGATGAGCTGAAAAATACATTCCCGCTTAATTCGTTTTTCCGGCAGTTGATAGACGAATCCGAACTTTCTGTCTATGGTATCGAAGAGAGTGAGCTACCCACCTTACTAATCTCTGAGGATACAATCTATTTTAGGATCCTTCTCGGTTCGGTTGGACAATTCGTCGATGTACCGCGGAATGAGGAATTCGAGAAGCTCGTTGAGCAATTCGATTCACTGGCTACAGAAACTACCGTAGCTCAGTTCGATACTCCTGGGTGGGAAACCATTCTCTGTCGACTTGAAGAGGAAGTTGGAGAAAACACACGGCTCGAATTTGAACGGCTCATACTGGCAGCACACCTTGAGGAGCTTGGAGCATTAGATGAAGTATCGGTTGCCGTAATTGCGGCCGCGCAGAGTGGAGCACTCCAGTATGACCTTGGGAAGTGGGCGGAGGATATTGGTCTAGCAAGCAAAGCCACTATCTCACGGCGAAAGTCGAATCTGGAGGATGACGGCGTTATCGTGACCGAATCGGTTCCCGTTGAGGTGGGGCGACCACGGGAACGACTTCATCTGTCAGACGATGTCCAAAGGGTAGAGATCGCCGAGGCTCCCAATGGCAGGGAACTAGATGTATCGATGCAGTCTCGCTCCGATAGGGAGGACATCCAAGCTTCTGAATCAACAAAATCCGATGACACTGCAGGTTCGGATCCTGGAAAAACCGATTCAGAGCCCGGAAAGGAGTCAGATATCCTCGCCACGATGGAAAAGGAGATTCGAGACGTATTAAAATCGAACTGACGAAACCCGGAGATTGCAGTTTTATTGGCTCTGTTGAAATATTCAAGAAGTTATTGGTACGTCCGGTAGTCTGACCGGATGGAAGCCCTCCCGAAGTCGCGGTTACTCCGGTTCGTCGAGCAGGCATTTCACTTGGCACACCAAGCCACCACAGACCTACTGACCACGGCGCCGATGTGCCGGCTGGTGTAGGTGTTGCGTGAACCGTGCCTACTCCGATCGCGTGGCTGGAGTAGCCGGAACTACTAACCGCTCGATAGACCATTTACTCGTATGTCTACTCGGCGCCTTTTAGGTCTCCTTGCAGTTTTAGGGATCGTTATCCTTGCCGGATGCACTGGTGGGGCCACTCCCACCGAGATGGGTTCGGACACAGTAACCGCCACAGATGTCCCATCGACGACAGCGCCTGCTACAACGGGGGCGACGGCGCCAGATGGAGAATTGGCGGTTCATATGCTGAATGTTGGTCAAGGCTCTAGCACGCTCGTGATCGGCCCAGATGGTGAGACAATCCTCATCGACACTGGGGACTGGAGGGATGATGGTGAGGACGTAATCGCATATCTCGAGGCCCAGAACGTCACTCGAATTGATCATCTTGTGACCACTCATCCCGATGCAGATCATATCGGGGGCCACGCCGCCGTGATTGAGCACTTCGAGACCGAACACGACGGGGTCGGTGCCGTTTACGATCCAGGCATTGCGTCAAGTTCGGCGACGTACGAGGAGTACCTCGACGCAGTCGAGAGCCACGATGTTCCTCTCTACCGGACTCAGGCTGGTGATTCGATCCAAATGGCTGACGTCGATGCACAGGTCCTCGCCCCACCGGAGGGGTACCTCGCGAATAAGGACCGGAACGAAAACAGTCTCGTCCTGCACCTCCAGTTCGGTGCATCGAGCTTCTTACTCCCTGGCGATGGCGAGACGGCGAGCGAAGAGTATCTTGTCGAGACCTACGGAGACAGTCTCAATTCGACAGTACTCGCAGTGGGCCACCACGGCAGTCAATCGAGTACGAGCAAAGCGTTTCTCGAGGCTGTCTCACCGCGGGCAGCCGTTATTTCGAGCGCGTATGATTCACAGTACGGGCACCCACACGAAGAGGTTCTTCAGCGGTTAGAGTCACACTCGGTGCCGACCTACTGGACGGCGACCCACGGTGTAACTACCTTCACGAGTAATGGCTCGGCAGTGACGATCGCGACACAGCAAGATGCACCGACGACGGCGACGCAGCTCCGTTCGGGGAGTCCGGTAGAACCCGGAACAGATGGGGCTGTGACCGCCCGAGCCGTGATCGACGCCGATGGGTCTGGAACAGCGCCCATTCAGGATCCAGCTGAGCCGACGACTGATGAGCCAACACCGACGGCGACGGATGGAGGAACGGCCCTCGAGCTCGTCACGATCCACGCCGATGCTGAAGGTGATGAATCCGAGAATCTGAATGACGAGTACGTCGTTTTCGAGAACACAGGCACCGAGTCGGTGGACCTCTCAGGCTGGGAACTCGCCGATGCGGCCGATCATACCTATACGTTCCCGGAGGAGACCGTTCTTGCTCCTGGTGAGCAAATAACTATCTACACAGGTAGTGGCACTGATACTGAGGCCGAACTGTACTGGGGCCAATCAACACCAGTATGGAATAATGCCGGCGACACCGTCACCCTCCGAGACGACTCAGGGGCAGTCGTGATCGAGGAAACCTACTGACAATGTCGAGCCACAAATTCACGGGCGTAGTCGACCGCTTCGAAGATGACCTTGCGGTTATCTTGCTCGAGGCAGGCGGTGAGGTCATCGACGAGGTCGTGCTTGAGCGTGAAGAGCTCCCGGTTGATGCGGTCCACCCGGACGCAGTGCTCGAGATCACGCTCACGGATCGGGGGGAGGTCACTGCCATCGCGTACGATGCGGCTGGGACGGACGCGCGGAAAGAGCAAGCGCAGTCACGATTTGATCGGCTTTCTGAGCGGCCACCTAGTGAGGACAACTCCTAGATCGGCGCTGTTGACCTCGACTTACGGGGTATCCTCACAATGGCTGAGTTCTGACTCGATCCACGAGCATGACACAGGGGAAGACGTGTAAATTGTCTCGGGGTATCTGCCTTGGTTTTCTGTGAACGCCGATCTAGGCTGCGTCAGACGCCCGACGGACTAACTCCCGAAGCTCTGCCTTCCCGAGTGGGTCGATCTCTTGTTGCTCTCCATCAGACGTGTAGAAGATCGACGTCGAAACATCCTTCTCAGGATAGAGGGATGCGACCACGTGGTAGTAGACGCTGAGTTGTTTCCGGTATTCGGATTCTGCAGACCGGTCCAAGTCGGTCTTGTAGTCGATGATCGCAGCTCGCTCCGGCGTTACCTGCAGGAGGTCGATAACCCCGCCGATCGTTATCTGATCGCCGTCGACGTCCAATGGTAGGAACGCGTCCTCTTCGACGCGCAGTTCTCCCTCAAGCGAATCGAGTAGCGTCTTCACGTTTCTCTCATCAGTATTGGCCGGCAGCACGTCATCCCCCAGTGCGTACGCTTCAGCGAACTCGTGGAGATCTGACCCGAACGCCATGCCCCGGCCACCATCACCACCCTCAAACACGTCTTCGTCGATGAACGTGTGTGGCGAGAATCGCGATGGTGCATCTGTTTCAGGGATATCGACCGTGAAAGGCGTCTCATCGACGGAATCGTCGGCGGTCCCTGAGAGTTCGGGCGTAACCGTCTCTACGGGGACTGGGAGCTCTTCGATGAACGTGTTCGGCTCCTCACCAGCCGTGAACACAACGTGACTCTCTGCACGCGTGATCGCGACATAGAGCAGACGCCGTTCTTCGTCGTAATCCTGGGGGAGTGCCCAGCGAAGCACATCCGTGTGCCAGTTATCGTAGATGTGTGGGACGCCGTGAGCCTCCTCGGAGAACAGCTTGCGCTGGCGCAGCCCGATCGGATCTTCGTAGATGACTGTACCGTTGTTCCCGCCTGTTGAAGGGAACTTATTGGCGTTCATGTTCCCCAGGATCACGATCGGGTACTCCAGCCCCTTCGTGGCGTGAATCGTCTGGACGGTTACGGCGTCTGTGCCCGCACCGGCATGGACCTCGTGGGTACTCCCGGATTCGATCGCGTCTTCGATGAACCGGATCAGATCGCCGCGTGTGAGTGTTGTCGCCTCGAACACCGATTGAACGGTGTGCAGGACGACATCAGCCGTCGGGCCGCCACAGCCGTAGCGTTCGAAGACACGTCGAGCGACGCCACCAAACGTCTCGAGCTCTCGAAGCGTTTCCCGAAACGTCGTCATCTGGTCCGGATAGGCTCGCTGTTCGAGGATATGTTTGACTTCGTCAATGGTGTAGCCCGCCTCTTCGAGAACGAGCGCCCAGCCACGGTCAGCGTCTCGCTCAAGGATGCGGAGCCACGCAAGCAGAAGCTTTGCAGCATCAGTGCGGAAGACCTCGATCCCACCCTCATAGGCAAGTGGAAGCTCGTGCTCTTCGGCAACATCGAGCAGCTCTCGGCCGAAATCCCGAGTCCTGGTAAGGACGGCAATGTCGCCGTACGTTGGGGAGCGGTACTCCCCATCGTCACCTTCGACGGCATATGCATCGTTACCGACGATCTCCGCAACCTTCGCCAGGATCGCCTCGTGCTCGTCGTCGCTCTGGAGTGCTTCGATACTGCTGTCGTCGACGTCGGTCGCCGCCGTCAGTGAGGTGATTGCATCCGTCGTCGCCTCGACGTCGACGCTGTCACTTTTGGTCGCTGGTGTCGTGAGTGCGTGCTCCGAGAAGTCCAAAATCGACTGCGTCGATCGATAGTTTACGTCGAGCTCGAGGCGTGTCACGGGCGATGTCGGATAGCGAACTCGCTCGGCGTCGGCGTTGAGGTCGGCCGTGAACTCGTTGATTCGGGTCTCGAACTCGCGGATGTTGTCGACGTCAGCATACTGGAAGCTGTAGATGCTCTGTTTCCAGTCCCCGACGACGCAGATGTTGTCCGTCCCAGCAAGCAGTAGCGTGATTTTGAACTGGATCTCACTGGAGTCCTGGAACTCATCGACCATCACGTATTCATAGCCAAGGCGGTCTCTGAGCTCATCGTCCTCACACAGGAGCACGAATGCGAATAGCTGGAGGAAGCTGAAGTTGAGGTAGTTTCGGCGGAGCGTGAACGAGAGATAGCCGTAGTAGACGTCATGGAGGAACTCCTTGAGTGCTTCCCGGTCTTCATCGAATGCTTTGTGTGCGACCTCCTGTGGGGCCTGCTTGCCGTCGCCACGGAGTTCGTCTTTCTCGGGGGCCGCCGGGAGGTACGTCTTGTTTTTGCCGTAGTCGTTGAGACTCGACTGGAGCTTTGATTGTTTGCTCCCGCCGTTCCGTGGCTGGTTGACGTCGTCAAACAGTGTCTCAAAGGCGTCGAAGTCCCCATCAAGGTGGGACTCCCCATCGCGGTACCAGCCCTCTGCCTCGGGGAACACCCCCTTCGAAGCGAGTTCCTTGATCACGCCGAGCAACTCATTCATGTCCGAGATCGCTGCGAACAGGGAGTCATGCTCGGGATGAGTGTCCATGAACTGCCCAATGAACTCACGGAACAGTGCCTGCTCGATAAGCTCGTCGTCGACGATGCGCGTTGATCCCGTGATCCGATCGTCGATATCGAGATATGTTGGTGCCGCGTGGCCGTGCTCGTCGAGGAGATCGTGTGCGAGTGAGTGGAACGTCTGAATCGGTGCCTCAGAGAGCTCTCGCACGCTGTATGTGCTCTCGTTCACGATTCGTTCACGCATTTCTGCAGCAGCGTTGTTCGTGAACGTCACCAACAGGACATCATCCGGAGAAACAGTATCCTGCTCGATGATGTTGGCGTAGCGATGAGTAACTGTGAACGTCTTACCTGTTCCAGCACCGGCGTCGACGAGATAGAGGCCATCAGTGCTGTTGATGAGGCGTCGCTGGCTCTCGTTCGGTGAGAGGTCGCTCATCGGTCTCCCTCCAGGAGCAGGTCACGGTTGTCGACGCGTCGATAGTTCGGCTCGCCACCTAACCCATCAATGGGGAACCGTTCCTCACCACCGTGTCGTCGGTTGAGCTCCTCAAGCCGGTCGTCGATGAATGACTCAAAGGCATCGAGGTCGTCTTTGAAGAAGGCCCGTCCGTTCACACGCGCGATCTCCCGCATGACCTGCTTGCTCCCTGTGGTCACGTACTTGTAGTCGCCAATAACGCTCTTGAGTTGGGTGATCATGTGCTCGCCAAACGCTGATTCGATGATCTCGTCACTGTCTGTCGTCTCGGGGAGCGCCGCGGCTTCGAATAGCGCTGCATATGTTTCGTAGTCGATTTTCGAGAGAATCTTCTGGCAATCGTTGGCCCCCTCCGCTCGGAGGTACTCAAAGAATGACTCCGTACTAACGTACGACGCGAGTGTGGTTGGCCGGTACGTTACGGTGGTGAGAGTGTCCTGAAGGCTCGCATCGCCAGCAATCACGTCATCGACCGTTTCGAGGAAGTGGAAGAACGTGAACGACAGCTGCTCGTCTGGCATCTGCGAGCGCCAGTAGGTGAGATACAGCAATGCCTGGTAATTCGGCTCCCCTGTTGGCTCGTCCATGGCACTGTGTTTGACCACCTCTCTATCACTCTTTTTCGAGCCGCTCTTGAAGTCGAGCAGCTCGTCTTCTTTGAGCACGAGGTCGATCTTGCCCTTTACTCCGAGGCCGTCATCTTCGAACCAGCGTTCGGTTACTGGGGAATCCACTTCCTTACCGAAGTGCGCGGCAATTGCGTTCCCGCCGAATCCGCTCGCCGGCGTGAGGAATGCTCCGTCTGTTGGGGGGCGGTTCTCAAGGAACGAGACGATGGTCTCCAGTCCGATTCGGTATTCAGTCCGACGAGTGGCCTCATCGACCGAGCGGACAAGCGGCCGCATCTCTGTGAGCATCAAGTCGACCACTTCCTGGACTGCGTCATCGTCGACGAAATCGGGGTGATTGACGTAGAACTCTGCAAAGTCATGGAAGAGGTTTCCTTTCAGGAAGTAATCCTTCTGCGGGCTGTCTACGATCCTACTAAAGTAGTAATCTCGCGGCGAATTGACATAGGTGCTGAGACTTGATTGGCTAACCGTCTCGATAGAGTCCGTCGTCGTGCCGACGCTTGTGTGTTCGAATGCTGTTGGCTCGTTTGTCTCCATCTTCCCGCCTGAGTGGATCGTCGACGGGAGATCGCGGAATCGCTCGTACTCCGTGTCAAGTAACTCTTCGAAGTAGAGGCAGGGTGTCACTGGCGACCCACCCGTGGCATCTTGAACGAGGTAGTACTGTTCGGAGCCGCTCTGTAGGAGCAGTTGGAACGCGCGGATATTGCGCGTGTACTGTGCCTCTGTCTCTACCCACGGGCGTCGAGGCGCGCCATGGGTCCACTGTTCATCGAGCCCGAGGAAGAACACGACGTCACGACCGACGAATGACGCCGATTTTGCGTCTGCAAGCAACACGCCTTCATTCTCGCGATCAACCGGCACCTCGTAGGACTGGAGGTAAAAGGCGAGACGATCGACCCTGCGCTCAGTGATCGACATATCGGCGACGCCGAGTGTCTCGAGTTCCTCGTGAAAGGCTTCCAAACCGACGCCTGCACGTCGCTCAAACGCCGACAGTGCTTCCTCGAAGGTGCTGTCGTCGATCTCTCTGCAGAACGTGGTCAGCCAGTCGAGCCCCGGGTCATCGACTTCGTACAGGCGCTTTTCTTCGTGTGTGACGTCGAGGTCGATGTTCAACGTCGCCAGGAGTGGGCGGATGTCTTCGACCTGTGTCTCCGTTCCGCGGTGAGCCGTCCGAAGGAGTTGGAGATAACTCCGGTGTTCGGGGATATCGATGAATCCTGGCCCCCCAAAGAAGGGAATGTCTGCGACTTCGAGCGCGGACTCAATCAGGGCGGAGTACTCGCTTCCCTGATCGAGAACGATCCCGACCGACTCAGCGTTCGCCTCACTGATGGCGTCGACGACGGTGTCAACGATACTCGTCGGTGAGTCAAAGATGTGGAACGGTGGAAGATCGAACGACGCGTCGGTGAAGAGGTCGATCGTGTCGTAGTCTTCTGGCAGGAACGAGCGCTCAAGCGGCGTGAGCATCTCTGGTTCGACGACGGCGACGTCTCGGTCAGCGTCGATCTGACCGGTCGTGAGCTCCATCGACGTTGTGTCTAGATCGGCGATCCGGTCGACGGCATCGGCGGTGGTGTCGTCGACATACGGCTCATACTCGAGGATTGCATCATGCGTGCCTTGGTGCTCCCAGCACTGGAGAATGTTCCCGATTGCGTAGGCCGCACGCTTCCACGAAACGTCGCCGTTCTCAACCATCTCGAGGAAGGCAAGACGGTCTTCTGACTTTTCGCGTTGGCCGGCGGCGAGCCGTCGCGGCGGCGTCGCGAACGGACCGAGATGTGGGCGGTCGAGCTCTCGATTTAACGCGCCGGCAAGTGGCCCGTCTGGTGTGAGAACGAGATCGTACCCGTCGAGGTCGGCATAGAGATCTTCGGGTGACTTTGCACGGGGAAACGGCATTGGCAGGAAGAGACAGGCGGTTTTGTTAAACCTTTGTCGTCCAGTCTGAGGCGGATACCCTACTACACTGACACCCAGTCTGCAGTTGTTGCCCCCAGAATGGGGCGTCCACACTACTCGTACAGCCAGAACCGGAATTCTTCCTCCAACAGGCCATAGAGCCACTCATCCCACTCCGTTGAGATACGATTCGGCGCACCCTGGAGCTGGTCGCGAACGGTCGTTTCGTTCTCTGTGATGAACCGCCGTAGTGCCCGTCGCTCATCGCCATGCAGGTAGTAGACGGTCGTCACGCGCTCACCGTCACGCTGGCTATCACCTTCGACGCCAGTGAGGTCGAGCCGTTCGACAAACATGCGCTGCTGGCCAGAGAAGACTGCCATCCCACGACCACCGTCGAGTTCGGCGGCGATCCGCGGTTGTTCACGAAGCGCTTGAAGCCATTTCGAGCCAAACAGGCGTTGCTCGTTGTCATAGGCGCGTGGCTCGTCATCGAGACGATCGTCAGCGTTGACGACGTCGTCGATGGAGAGTTCCGACGGAATGGCGTCGATAAGCGCGCTCCGGCAGTTGTCTTGAGGGTCGCTGTCTCCACGCTCCCAGTTCCCGATGGTCGTCGACGTCACACCGAGGTGGTCAGCGAGCTCTCCGCGTGTCTCGTTGCGCGCTTCGCGAATCAGGCGTATCCCGGCGGGCGGGATGTTGGGTTCGTCGGGCATGTTCCAGACGCTACTCGGGCTGTAGAAAAAGCGTATCGGCCCGGTATTACCGATTACCTCCGTAAACTACACCTCCCGTCACAGCTTCGCGTTCCGTTCTTCGGCAATCTCCCGCAACTCCGCGTTGTACGCCTGTCCATTCTGGCCGTAGTGCACCCGTCGGTGGCAGTTCGGACAAATCGCGAGCACGTTCTCTGGATCGTCGGCGCCGCCATCGGCACGACGATACAGATGATGTACCTCCAAATAGGGCTCTCCATCCTTATCGAGAAACGGGGCATCTGACCCACAACCCTGGCAGACGCCATCCGCATCGGCCAGCGCGAACTCTCGAACGGCATCACGTCGCGAATACTGCTGTCGTTCCACCGTCGACGTCCCTGTGGTTGTCGGAGTTGCCTGCTTTGCCTGATTGAACAGTTCCGATACTGACGTACTCTCCCCTGGTGGCGTGCTGCTCCGATCCGTTGTCGTCGACGTTCGATCCTGTCCGCTAGCACGTTGGAGATCGTTACAAAGTGCTACACCAGCGTCGGTAAGTCGAACGACACCGTCGTCTGCCTTCACGTAGCCAAGTACTGCTAGCCACTCCCGATGCCGACGGGCGACCCCTGGCGACTTCATGTCGTGCGGCCCTCGCTCGTTCAACACGGCCATAAGCGCCTCATCGTCCAGAGGAGCGGACTGCAGTGCATCTAGTATGGTCTCGAACCCAGCGACATTCTCGTGCAGCGTATCGAACAACACTCGAGGCTCATCTGTTTCCAGAAACTGCCGTCCGGTTCGCCCCGGGAGTAGTGTTCCGCCAGTGTTCTCGATGACGTCGATAGTCTCGAGAAAGGAGAGATGTCGCTTGATGGTCTTCGGACTCGATGCGCGCGTATTCTTGATGAGCCATTCGACGGCGTCTGACATACTCCGATTCTCCCCGCCGAGATAGCCGAGAAACTGCTTCAGGATGGTGAGCCTATCAGTTCCTCCGAAAAATCGATCTGCTGTGAGCCGACGAGAATCCGCCATCAGATATATCCCATTTGGAGCGATCGGCGATAAGTATCTGTGGGGATACCCCGGCGTAGATCCGAGTACGGGCCTCTGAGGCCGTGGACCCTCCACCGACTAAGCTACCATAGGTACCTAAGGTAGATTAGTTAACTGATGTGAACTCCCTTTTTCTGGGGAAGAACCACTATCGGGCCTCTGAGAACCAGTGGCCATACATTTATCAGATCGGCTATCTGATTCGGGGGCAACGCGGTTTTGATATGGACACACAGGACACAGTTCTCGACCGACTATCTGATCTCTGCCAGGAGGAACATACTGAGCTGCTTAACGGGCTCAATAACCGAACAGCATGGAGTAAGGAGGGAGATCTTGGGTACGGAAATCAAGTCGTTTCAGCTGCCCACGACAACCGAACCGTTCTGGAGCTGATTCAGAACGCACGGGATGCGATCGTCGAAGGTGACGGGGAGGAAGACGGGCGAGTGGCGGTCATCGTCGGTCCGGAATCACTTCGAGTCGCTAACTCTGGAGAGCCCTTCCATCTCGATGATGATGACGTGTTCGAGGCGGTCACGTCGCTGGGGCGCTCGTCGAAGGCGAGTAGCCGGGGATCAATCGGCGAGAAAGGTGTTGGCTTAAAATCACTCCTCCAGCGGAGTGAGGCATTCAGTATCCACTCGAGCATTGGAACCGAGCAATTCTCGGCCAGGTTCTCTCGTGCCAGAACGGCGAAGATGCTCCTGTCCGTGTATGGCACGCTTCTCGATGAAGAGTCGTTCGTCGACGCCCTCGAGATATCGGATACGCAGGGAGAGATCATCGACTCGTGCCAGTCCCTTACTTCGGATCAGGACGTCATCCCCGACTATATCGATACTGCTGATCTCGTTGCCCGGTTGCTCACCGAACGCCGGCAGAGCCCCCCAACGCCCGCAAGCCTGCTCAGCGATCTTCCACGGCTCTCCCTCTTTCGATATCCCTTCCTCGCGAGTAACGACGACACTGAGTCGGCGTTCCAGAGAGAGCTCATTCACGGCCATGCGTCGACGCCAGGCCTGGCGGGGAGGGGAGATGACTCCCTCACCGAGTGGGTGAATGAACGACAGGGGGAGTTCTCCACGGTAGTGGAACTCGATTACTTGGACCACCAGTGGCGTGACCTCCTCGATCAAATCGATGATGCCCTTGCGACGGCAGATGAAGACGCAGCGACGACGTTCCGTGATCGACGTTCCTCGAAGCCCGTCGATCGCGAGGCATTCCGAAAGCAACGTCAGCAGGAATTTTGGCAGGAATGTACGGATATCTCGCCGGAAACACTGATTCTCCTTGGGCGGATCGAGGAACTCGATCTGATACGGGTCACTCGCGATGAATCGGGGGCTCTCGAAATGGCTGATCGGCGCCAGATAACGATTGATCGAGGGAGTTCGGAGCCCCTCGAGGGCCACTCGGCAATCACTCGTCGATCGGTGGACTATACGGTCCAGCGTGACGGCCAGGACACGCTCAATCGCCAGTACCGACGATATACGCGCACGTACGAGGGCCTTGTTTCTGATGAGGAATCAACTGAGCCTGGCGATGTTCACCTCCTGTTCGAACGTCCTCCCGAATCAATCGCGGAGTGGGCGCCCTCCGCGAAACCGCTGTATCTACACTATCCGATAGAAGAAGAAACGACTCCCTTCCCATTCGTCATTCACGCACCGTTCCGCGTCGAATTTGACCGCCAGTCTCTGGCAGACGATGCCCAGAATCAACGTGTTCTCGACCACCTGCCAGAGCTGGCTGCGAGTGCCGCTGTCGATCTTGCATCAGGAACCGACTCGACGCACACTGATGGGGATCCGTTCAGTTCGTGGATGCCCTGGGTTACGATGCCGTTACAGACGGAATCGGATAATCACGCTGACGGCCCCGTCAGGGAGGGGATTCAGGATTCACTGGCGCAACTTCGAGATGCGCCGATCGTTCCGGTCGCAAATGGCGATCCGCAGGCACCGAGTGACACCCTCCTTGATCCGCAACGGCTGCTGGCGTTCGAAACTCTTCGCCGGGATGCACCTGGGGCCCCGATACCGTCTCGTACCGTCATTGAATCGGGGCGGAAGTGGCAGCAGTGCGTTTCCTCACCGGAGGAAGAGACGCTGCATTCATTCCGTCAGTGTGCAAGCCGACTCGGCCTCACTGACGTTCTCGAGCGCCTCTTTGACGACGAAGCCAGTGGCGACCGTGGCTGTATCGATATCCTCTGTGAGCATTGGGGTCTCGATTCGGGGGACGTCCCGTCACATGACTGGGCGATCAAGGTCGACGACGTAGAGCACGCCACCTCGTATTTTGAAGCGATCCGTTCGGTACTGACGTCGAAGTCAGACGATGAGGAGTCAGCAGTGGAACGAGCTGCAGCGCGCCTTGGAGACAAGCGAGTGCCACTCATTCCGGCCGAAGCCCATCAGGAAGAGTCGGAGGCTGATGGTGGGGTAACTCACCTTGTTCGCGCTCGTTCGCGCCGCGACACACAGCGCGACCGTGGGACGCGTCGAAGTGAGCGTATCGTCTTCAGACGGACTGGCGGTGGCCAAACCTCGACGTCGATTATCTCGGAACTTCCATCGCCGCCGACTTCACTCCCGGTGTACGTCGTTCCGTTCCGAGACGAGTGGGTCGGTGCACTCGAACGCTTCAACCGTGACTGGGGGACACGAAAGCTAGACAGCCCGGCTGAGTTCTATCGACGAGTCGCTGCGGAGGCTGGTGGCTACTCTGGGGAATCGACGTCCGATCCGGCCGTCATTAGCTACCTTGCTGCTCTCTACGAGACGGTCACACGAGGGCAGCTGGCTGATTGGCTCCAGCCACGACCCCATCGCCACCACCAGTTCGATGACGTCGAGAGCACGCTCTCTGGCGCCTCGACGACCGATCTTCCGTCGGACTATGATGACTATCTCGAGCAACGGTACATGCAGCGCGTCGAATTGCCAGTACAGGGGACGGGTGAGACACTCCCAGCGGAGCAGATCACGTTCGGAGCGGAATGGGTGGCGGAGTTTGAGGCCGTTGCGGAGATACTCGAGACAGCTGATGCAACCAGCGACCGGTTCTATGATGCAGAGGCATCCGATGGCTCACGGGCGGCCACGTTTCGACGATGGGCTGCTGTAATCGAGAACGCATCAGCCGCAACCCCCGCCGAGACGCCGACGGTAGCAGGGCCTGCGGATAGCTATTGGGAGCAGCTATTCGATAGTGGACACACCACCGACGATCGCCATCGAGTACGCCGTCTCGATTTCCTCATTCACCTCGGGGTGCAGATCGGGCCCCGAATTGATTGGCGGTGGGTACTCCCGACACGGGGCGAGAATGACCGCGGGGCTGGCACACTCACTGTCTCCGAAGCGCAGTCGTTTGCACATGGCGACCATCCTGCGGAATCCGACCCCGATTTCGAGGTGTCGGACGACCTTCTGGAGTCGTATCGGGACGTGATTTGGCGCTCCGACAACCATCCCGCATTCACTGCAGAGCACTCCTCTGGGTGCGGGAACAACTGGTTGGAGTGTGACCCACACGAGTGGACAGCAAGTGACTCGCGGGAGGCAGTGGTCCCGGTCTGGTGGTACTTCACCGATCTCCCCGAGATAACCGATGATGCATCCCGTACGCAGTACCGGGATTCGATTCTGCTTCTCTGGCCAGAGCTATCCGAGGTTGCCGAAGCAGCCTGGCTCTGCAGTAACTGGCACTCGTTCAAGTCCAGTAGTGGAGGTTCACTCCCCGCCCTCGGGACCGTCCAACTTGCCAACCAGCGCCTCTGGCCAGCCGAAGGCCAGTTCGAAGACGACGGTGGCGACGACCGACTGACGGTTGAATCAGGCGCTACCTTCCCCGCCGAGCGGTTAATTCTCAACCAATCGGAGCAAGCTCGCGGCGCTGCACAGTACCTTCCACGGGCCAATCGGTCGGCACTCAAAGATCGGATAGCCGCTGTCCCCGGGTCGGAGTCAGTGAACATCACCGCGTTCCTCAAGGCACTCGGTATCCGGGAAATCGACGACTTGACGCCGCCGATGGCTGCCACACGCCTCGACAGGTTCCTCACACAGTTCGCCGTCACAGGTCCTGGCACTCCACGTGAGAACCCCTTCGAGATCACTGCGGACTGGTCGTCGCGAGCACTCTCTGTTCCGATTGATGCGCTGATGCGGCGTCTCGCCTCCGAGAGTGAACTCGCACCGCGACTTGATGACCAGTCGACGATCCGGCAGTGGATTCGGCGAGATATCTGGCACCTCGGGACGTCGATTCGGATTACTGAAGGCCGCACATCGAAGGGCTACCGGCTCGGTGCGGATGCCCCCGCAGTCGATGATGGGCTGGACACGTTCCAGCCGGTCGTCTTCTCACAACCACTCTCGTCGTTCTCGCGTGAGCGTCTTGTTCGTGACTCGCGCCCGTTCGTCGAGCGACCGGCCGATACGACGGAACTCGCGTATCTCCTGGGCGATGACGAAGATGCTGCAGAGGTCACACTCGGTGTCACCGTCGAGAGTGAGCCACCGAAGCCCCGACCAGTCCAGGGTGGGAACGTTGAGTCGGGCTCAGAGCGTCTTGAACAGCTGCAGTCGACGCTCCAGAACCGACGTGAGTACTTACTCGCAGCGTACCTGAAACACGCCACCTCGCCGAATCTCGAGGAGATACACGACACACTGTCCGCGGTCACCGAAAACCAGATCGCGATCGTCGAACGGGAGGCGGGCGACGACACCCAACGAAACTCCGCCCAGTGGCAACCAGCCGACCAGAGTCAGCGTTCGACACCCCATATCGCCCTGTTCGAAGATGCGGTCGAGCGCGTCGACGGGGAGTCAATCCCGCCGTACCTCGCTGCAGACGGTATCGTCCAGGCGCTCGAGCAGTTCGACCTCACGGATACGTTCGAGAACGTGCTGTTCAAGGGCGAATCGACGCTTGAGACGGAGTATCGTGATGCACTAGCAGACGTCCGGGAAGAGATAACCGAACTCCGGGCCCAGCGTCTCGAAACCGTCTCTCAGGCGCTCGGGGCACTCGTGTCGACACTCGCATCCGACGTGTCGCTCACGCCGGTCGACGACGCCGATCCCGGTGCTCGTGAGACGTTGCGCACGATACGCGAGCTCGATTCGGACGAAGCCACATTCAGTGAGAACGCGCTGCTCCAGTCCTGGATACAGACCCTTACTGAGGAGTGTGGGCTTGACCTGGAGACTGCGACGGAGTGTCTCCGCGCTGCGGCGACGGATGACGATGCGTTGCGCCACCGGATCATCTACCGACTTGATCGCGTCACAGACGCCGTTGACGTCGACGCGCTCGTCGACGCCGGCCACCGGTGGGAACGTCTCAGCACATGGCCGACGGGAGAACTGATGCGTCCCGTCAAACGGTACGGTACGGCAATCGCTCGCCTCCGCCAGTTCTGGGAAACGGTCAATGAGTACGCTGATTCCGGCGAGTCAGTACTCGAGCGTGCAGCCAGAGACGCAAGGGACGTTTCAGTAGCACCGGAGCCACATCGACGTGTAGCGAGAGTTGTCCCGAATGCAGGGACTCTTGACCCCGAAATCCGTGCCCGGCGTCTCGGCTCGCTTCCTGATCTCGAGACGGACCCGACCCCACTCGAACAACTGAGTGACGCCGTCTCTGAGTGGGTAAGCGCCGAGTGGGCCGACTTGAACGAGGCGGACGTCATCTACACCGACCCGCAGATCGAAAAGCGAATGCAGGCCCTGATCGAGGCAAGCGCCGATCCGCATACCGCCGATGAAGAGGTGGTGGCGACCCTCTCTACGTTCATCGATTCAGGACACCGCCAGTCAACCGGAGAGGGGCGAACGAGGGAAGATCTCACGACGGATTGGATTCTAAATCGTGACGACTCCATCGACTCCACCACCTCACGTGTCTCGACAGCTGGTGCGGTCACTGAGGGGGGATCGCCCAGTATTAGCGATTCGTCGGGGTCCATGTATGGCCAACCGAACGTCGAAATCGACGCCAGAGGTCGGGAGGGAGAGCTGATCTGTCTGAATCGAGCCTGGGATCGGTTTCAGTCCGCCTCGCCTGCAGTTCGATCGGCAATTCTCGACTGCGTTCGGTCGTGGCGAGAGCACGAGCCGTGGCGGCTGGCGTCCGTCGACGAAATCGCGGACTCCTGGACGAGTCCAACCTATGACGGCACTCAAGGACCCACTGACCCCGTCGCACTACTCGAAGCTGCAGACATCGGGCGGACGAGTGCGGAGAAAGCTGCGTTCCACGCAGTGTTTGACACGTCCGCAGAGCGTGGGCCAGGGTTCGATCTGATCGATCCCTTCGGGGCGATGCCGGACGGATCGTCTATCGACTCATGGGACCCCACGTGGGTGCAGCGAGTAGAGTCAAAGGCCGTCGCTGCTGAACAAATGCAGAGTGGCCGCATCAAACTCACCGGGAACGAGCTCAGGATGGCTCTCAGGTCGGGCCCTGCGTCGACGGCGGCCGAGGGATCGCCTCAGTATGTGGTCCGCCTCGTCGGGTTCACCACTGACTGGCGGCAGAATAACGACGAGACAGTCCAGTTGCTGGATATCGATAACGTTGGAGAACTCGTCGGTGTCGACCAGACCGGGATGCAGTTGCTCGAGAAGTTACGTGGTGGCTCGTTCTACGTCACCTTCCATGCTGGGTCGGCATAAGGGAGTTGGAGGCTGCTATATATTTGAGGGAAGTTTTCCTTATTTGACGAATGTACTGCGGTATCGGGGGTCTGTGTACCGATGTAAAGGCTACTGATGGGGATCTGAAATCGGCCAGTACACCTTTCAATATATCTCTATATAACCAGAGTATGCAATGCGGATTCTGTGACACATCGATAGGGCCGGAAGAAGTAGTCCGAGAGTCGGCGTCGAACAGAATATTCTGGACGTGCCCCAATTGTGAGTCTGTCCTAGGCGGGGCTAGATCCAGAGAAAATGGTACGATTTTCTAGCCAGCCTGGCTGACAGGCAACTCACTGCTCGTCTGGAAGCGTGGCAGCTGAGAGCCAGAACGCCTCCACGGATCAGGTGGAGCCAATGAATGCGTTCGGGTCGACCGGTTTTGTCAGACAAACATTCGCGCCTAGTCAGAGAAGCGTTCCCCAACACGAAGGTGTTCGTAAGTCCGCGGCCAACATTCAGAACGGCAGCCAGCTATCCCCAAACCGATCGCCACAGCGTGGGCAGGAAGGTGGGTCGCGTTTGGCTGCACTCCAGCGTCCGGTTTTGTAGCCGCCGTACAGCCCCATTGGAACAGTAAGGACTGCAGCAACTGTCCCGAATCCCGCTGTCGCGAGACCGACACTCAGCCCGATAAAGAGTCCAAATAGCCCCAGCAGCAGCGCGCCGATGCCGGCGAACAGCCAGCGCCTCTCTGGTGGATTGGCCCGTACGATTTCCTCGCAGCCATCACACTGCACGTCGACTTGGTAGATCGTCCGCATACTCGCGTCGTTCTCTCCTCTGGCTGTTAAAAATTCGGCTATTCGACACGCCGAAGGAAACCCTGCACGTCGCAATCCGTATGCCGGCCTTCATACGTTCCGTGGCAGCTTGGGCAGAGTGTGACGAGGTTCTCTAGCGCGTTGTAGGTACGCCACTCTGAGTCGTCGAACTCCGAACGTGGGGTGATATGGTGCACTGCTGGCTCTTGGCCGATCGCTTCCTGATCGGCGCCACAGACACGGCAGGCGTAGCCATCGCGATCGAGGCATTTCTGCCGTTGCTGCGACCAGTTCGCGCCGTACTCCTGTTGTGAGTAGGGCGAATCAAGTCCGGCGGCCTTGTGCGCACCGCGGACGAATGTCCGCCACAGTAGATTGCCCATGTACGGGCGTCTCTCTCGGAGCCAGTTAACTTCGATGTAGGTGACTAACCAATAGTGATGGCGAAGGGTTGGTTAATTCTCACAGGCCAGCTCGAACTCCCGACGAGAGCATCCCTGATGTCGCCGACCTTGAGATTGGCGACGATGAGCTGGCCCCAATCCTACGGAGGTACGTCTGAAACACGAGGGAGTAGGCCGCGGGCGACTCGAACAGGTGGCTTCAACCCCACGAGGGTACGTCTGAAACGCTGGTCGAGGCGAGGAACTGACTCGGGTTCGGTCGGCTTCAACCCCACGAGGGTACGTCTGAAACCTCTCAGCAGATGGAGCTGGGGCAGGCGCTCTCGTGGCTTCAACCCCACGAGGGTACGTCTGAAACGATCCCGAAACACCCCTCCCCCGGGATTTATCAATCAGCTTCAACCCCACGAGGGTACGTCTGAAACACGGCCTGCACGTTCATCACGACGTCGAGCTGCTCGCTTCAACCCCACGAGGGTACGTCTGAAACGCATGGAGGCCGCGCGGCAGCAAACCTCGATGGCGGCTTCAACCCCACGAGGGTACGTCTGAAACCGCGTAGTACCCCGCCTCGTCTTCGAGCCAGTTCGAGCTTCAACCCCACGAGGGTACGTCTGAAACGCGTCGTCGCTGCCTACGCGGTGTTTCGGTTCTCGGCTTCAACCCCACGAGGGTACGTCTGAAACACGTGTAACTGGGTAGGTCGCAGCCGTCTTCATAGACGCTTCAACCCCACGAGGGTACGTCTGAAACAGCACCGAGCAGACCACGCTAGTCACCGATGGGGGCTTCAACCCCACGAGGGTACGTCTGAAACGCGTGTCGCAAGTGGTGAGGACATCAGCTTCGAGGAGCTTCAACCCCACGAGGGTACGTCTGAAACCCGAGAGCGTCGGCGGTTCTGAATCGGTCGTCTTTCGGCTTCAACCCCACGAGGGTACGTCTGAAACCTCGCGAGCGCCGTCGACGGCGCCGAACCCCCGTCGCTTCAACCCCACGAGGGTACGTCTGAAACAGACCGCCGATGACGACCGCGAGACGGTGGAGACACAGCTTCAACCCCACGAGGGTACGTCTGAAACACGGT
>SDGW01000029.1_pt1 | contig 50620 bp, 72 predicted proteins | sample 2873831 | NCBI WGS metagenome assembly SDGW01 (sample SAMN08132700, study PRJNA421101) | hypersaline lake metagenome | isolation source: celular fraction 0.22 microns magnesium sulfate-rich crust from ephemeral... | place: Spain: Penahueca Lagoon, Toledo | collected 2011-07 | reverse complement strand
CTCTCGGATGACAAGACCTACCGCGCCGTTCACCTCGTGGACGCGCTCGTCTGGACCCTCGAGAACGTCTCCACTGCTCAGATCACGGGCTCGACCCGCGACAAGTACCAGCGCCAAGCATTCAGTCTCCTGTCCGAACCCGAAGAGACGCTCAAGGCGGGGTACGAACAGCGCCTCGACGCGCTGGATACGCTCTCGAAACCGTCCGACCCCGACGCGGAGTCGATGGCCGCCAAAATCGAATCGCTGTGACTGGGTTGGGGTCGCCGCGCGCGTGAGCAACAGTCTTTTTGCAATTGCTTCGCTATTCAAATACGGCTGTGAACGCCCCCGCGTCTGCGAACCGCGCGCCGGATCGAGGGTGTGGACGATCCGTCTGCCGTATGGTACCATGAATGGGTCGAGTCGTGTGGCCCACAAATGGCTATTCCATCGTTACACTCTCTCGGGCGACAAGTTTCAGCAGTATTCTACATATGACACGCAAATGAGCCTTTGACATGTCGCGGCGCGGACGCGGAGTGAAGGCGAGTGAATCGAGTAAATTATGGCGATTTGGAGCTGAAAACGGTGAAATTGCGCGAATGGGGGAGTAGAAAACACAAAGTATTTATCTATCATCTTCGCAGTGTCGGCCGTCGCATGACAGCAGAACCAACCCACAAGACACTCGCGCTCATCATGGTTGTCGCCATGGTGGGCTCGATGATGGTCGCGGGCGTCGGGTCCGTGGCCGCAGACCACGATGATGCTTCCTCGCTTAGTGACGGGGACACCATCGAATTTGGTCAGCACGTATCGTATTCAGCATCCACAATCAATACTGCCGAAATCCAAGATAGCAGTGGCACCACCGTTGTTCCCTCGGGTGAACTTAACATCCAGCAGGGGCACGACGGAAGCGATTATGTCACGTTCGACGCAGATCACGAAGGTCTGCGCCCGGACGGGGACTACACGCTGCAGATCGAGAACACAGGCGACAGTACGTATGACGCCTCCGTCTCGTTCACTGTCACTGGTCCTGCCGAAATTAGCGACGGCGACCGGATCTGGGTCGGTCAGGAAGTTGTCCACCACAACTCCGAAATCGATGGGGACAGCGTGGCCGAACTCTACGACACGAGCGGTGAAACCGCAAAGTTCCTCACCGAGATTTCCGTGAACAAGGTTAGCGGGAACGATTACGTCCGAATCGACACTGTCGACCGCAACCTGAGCGCAGGCTCGTACAAGGTTCAGGACGTTGATGGAAACAAGGTCGCAGGGTTCGAGGTGTCCGAGCAGTCGCTGAGCATTTCGGCTGACTCGAGCACCATCGAAACCGACGGTAACACGGACTTCACCGTTGACAGCAACCGTGTCAGCTTCGATGTGTACGTGAGCGCGGACAACATGGACATCGACAAGCTGAACGATGCTCTTGGGCTGAGCGGCAATTCGTACTACCAGCTTCAGGATGATGGTACGTACTCGTCCGTGACGAACGCGGCCGACGCAACGCACGTGAAGGTCAACTCGCAGGGTCTCTCGTTCGACGCAGGCAAGAACGCGGACATCGCTGCGGGCGACTACACCCTCGACTTCGATGTTGTTGACACCGCGGCGACGACTTCCGCCAACCTCAGCATCGTTGAGGCTGGCTCGGGTAATGCCGAATTCGATGGGTCTGTGTACACGGTCCCCGAAGGCGACACCACGGACTTCAACGTCAGCATTGAAGAAACGGACACTGCATACCTCCACTTCGGTAGTGAGGATGTCGGCTTCTCGCCAGTCTACAAGCTGGACGCATCCAACCTCGAAGACGGCGAGATGGCGACGCTGACGTTCAACTCCCTTGAAGCTGGTGACGGCGACGGCACGCTCGCACTGAAGAGTGACGACGTCGGCATCACCGCTCACGACGCAGAAGAAAACCTGCAGAGCGCGGGCACCCACCCGCTCGACCAGCACGATTATAGCATGGAACTCACCCTCGACGACGCGGGTGACGAATCCACTGACCTCGCAACGATGAGCGTTGGTCCGCACGACGAGCCCATCCACTCGGGTACGTACGTGACTGGTGACAGTCTCACCACCGCGGACTTTGATGAAGACGAGGTCAGCCTCCACTCGGGAAGCATGGTTGCAAAGAAGGACTCGGTCGTTGCCGTATTCAACAACGTCGGCTTCACCGACTATGCGGACATGAACAGTGCTGGGTGGCACGTTGTCGTTGAAGAGTCCGAACCCGGCGTCAATCAGGACGCACAGGTTATTGCCCAGTCGAACTATTACATCAACTGGGATCAGGACAAGCGCACGGCAACGGTAGTCGTTGACACTGACGCCGCCGGGCTCTCTGATGGAGACGAGTACGACATCTCCCTGATGCTCGACGCGGCCCAGAACAACTACTTCGACGACAGCAACTACGACGAAACGGTTGATGTCGACGATGACGCAGACGGGGCTGCGGAACACACCATTACCCCCGTCTACGAGGCCAACACCTCATTCGAAGTTGACGAACGCGTCGTCGAGTTCGACCACGAGACGAACGACAACGGCACGTTCGAATTCACGAAAGCCACGGACGGCACGATCACCGTCGAGGGTAGCGGCACCGCCGCACCCGGCACGGAATATACGGTCGTCCTTCGCAGCGACAACGCGGACGACCCCGTGATTAAGGACAGCACCATCGAACTCGACGAGAACGGCGACTTCTCGACCACGTTCAATGTCTCGGAGCGCTCCGAAGGATGGGAGTTCACGCTCGACATCCGCGGTCCGGACTCCGCGAACGACGAGCCCGTTGACTCGGTCATTGCCTCGGAAGAGGTCAAGGGCTACACGGTTGATGTGAACGTCGAGGACGCCGATGGCAACGCCATTGACAACGCCTCCGTCACCGTCAACGGCGAGTCCGACTGGGGCGAATTCGAGTACGCCACGAACGTCGTCGTCGAGGCGACCGCCGATGGCTACACGTCCGCAAGCAAGGAGATCACCGTTGACGAGAACGAGACCGTCACGCTCACGCTCGAAGAGCAGACGGAAACGTTCCCCGTCGACGTGACCGTCGAGGACGCTGACGGCAACGCCATCAGCGACGCCACGGTTACGGTTAACGGCGAGTCCGACTGGGGCGAATTCGAGGAAGGTACGACTGTTACCGTCGAGGCGAACGCCGACGGTTACAAGTCCGCCAGCAAGGACGTCACGGTTACCGGCGAAACCTCCGTGACGCTCACGCTCGAGGAAGAGTCCAGCGACTCTGGTAAGGAGTCTGGCGGATCTGACGACTCGGGCACCTCCGACGACTCTGACACGTCTGGCGACTCCGACGACTCGGGCACCTCCGACGACTCGAACGAGCAGGAAGGACCCGGCTTCGGTGTCGCGGTCGCAATCGTTGCACTGCTCGGTGCTGCGATGCTCGCGCTCCGCCGCCAGAACTAATCGCGGTTCGGAATTCCGTCGATTTTTCTTTCTTTGACGCTCGTCGCGTAGTGACATCGCTGCGCTGTCGCGCGAACCGCGCCGCCAGTGTTGCCACGGATGTCCGGCGCGCCCGATGTATCGGAGAGATCCAGCACTAATTGAGCGTACAGTCCGCGAGAACGCTGAATTCGGCGGGGATAGTGGGTTCACCATAAGTTGTGACGCCGTTAGGACGGGAATCACGCGCCACTGAAACTATATGAAGGGGCTGAATTAGAGTGATGGAGGGCTTATCTCGGATGAATTCGGGCGAATAGAGAGCCCTGAAGCAAAAAGTATTTACAATCTGTCTAGCTCGTATTGGGCAGAGCATGACGACTGACATTGCAAACAATGTGCCGACGCTCGTTCTCGTTCTAGCGCTGGTTGCGTCGGCACTGGGGGCGGGGGTGAGCCCCGCGGCTGCCGACCATACCACGACGGACGCGTCCCTCGGGTCGGATGGGGCGCGTTTGTGGATGGGGCAGACGGCCGTGTACGAAGATACCTCATTGGATTCAAAAACTATTGTTGAGATCTATGAGGTAACGGCGGACGGGGAGGAGTTTAGACGGCAACTCGAGGTACAAAGTGACGCCGCGCACAGTTCGGATTACGTACGTATCGACACGGCGGAACTCGGCGCGGGCTCATACACTATCGATGGGGAACTGGCGTTCAGCATTAGCGATCAGACACTTGATGTCGATGCGGCGGAATCCATCGTAACCACTGATCAGGGTGATGAGTCTGCCACGGAGATCACGGTCGAGAGCAATCGAGTCAACTTCCGTATGAACGTGTCCGCCGACGCTCTCGAGGCGGCCGAACTCTATCACTTGTTTGACGATGCGACCGCGTACGATGCGGAAAACAACAAGCTCACCGGGTCGTTCGCCGAGAGCGAGATCGCATATGTGCAGGTCGACTCGGGGACACTGAACGTGAACGCTGATCGTGTTGCCGACCTCGAGCCCGGCGACTACACGCTCACGTTTGCGGTCGTCGATTCGGGGGCAAAAGACACGACCGAGTTGACGGTTCGCAACCCCGGCGAGGGGAACGCACAGTTTGGCCAGTCACGGTATGTGGTGAGCGAGGGGGATGTGACAACGCTAAACGTGACGCTGGAGGACCGCGAGACTGCAACCCTGCACTTTGGGACCGAAGGCGATAATGGCTATCAGGCTTCAGTTGACCTCGATGCCAGCAAGGTCGACGGAAATACGGTCCCAATTGCATTCAACTCGTTCGTGGCGGGCGATGGTGATGATACGACCGACGCGTTCACTGGCACAGGGGTGGTGGCCATTCGGGAAGAGAGTGATCTGCCAACGGATGACGATGGGGACCACATCCCACTCAATCCACACGAGTACGGTCTGGCACTCGAACTCGATGGCACGGCAACGACAGATCTGGCGAAATTGCAGGTCACAGAACACTCCAAACCGACCGCCGAGACCCATCTCGCGCGGGGGAGCGTTGAGTCGGCGGAGTACGACCAGCTTGACCTCTACGCAGGGAGTGAGGTTGCCCGCGGCGATACGGCTGTCGTCGTGTTCAACGACTTCGGCTTCGATGGGATGATGCAGGATGGGGTAGCGGCGGAAGATCTGGATTCCGACTCCGGGTCAACGCTCGTGGACGAGTATGGAATCTCCATGACAATTGTAGAAACAAACTCGGGCCTCAATCAGGCAGCGAAGACCATCGATGTCAGCAATGCCCTTGTGACGAAGGACGCCGCCACGGATCGACTGGTTCTTGCGATTCCGCTTGAGGGGGATGCCCTTGGGACGGAGCTTGAAGCTGGGGAAACGTACGCGGCGACGCTTCAGATCGATGCCGAGTCGAACCCGTATCTCGACGCCTCTGTCGATGACGGGTATGCGGTCTCCTCTCGATTTACCGTGGCGGATCGAACCGCGGAGTTCGCCCATGCTCAGAACGAGGCGGGACAATTGCTGTTCCAGAAATCGCTGAACGGCACCATCACGGTCGAAGGACGCAGTAGTGTGGCCCCGGGAACCGAATACACGGTTGCCCTCCACGAAGACGCCGATCTGAGAGAGAATACTACCACGGTGACGGCTGACGGCACGTTCCGTGCGACGTTTAACGTAAGCGACCGTGCCGAAGGCTGGGAATTTGGCGTCGAGATTAGTGGTGATGAACACGGTGTCGGGGTTACCGACGCCGTTATCGCCACTGTAGAACAGCCCGACCCGGAGATGCATGCTCTGAACGTAACCGTCGAAAACGCGACGGGCGAGTCGCTCCCCGAGGCGAATGTCACAGTCAACGGCGAGTCTAACTGGGACGAGTTCGCGAACGGGTCCACGGTAACGATTGAAGCAACGCACGAGCAGTACAAATCGGTCTCCGATACGATTCTGGTCACGGAGAACACGTCGCACACGATTACTCTCGACGAGCCACGAGACACTACACCCAACACGTCGAACGAAGCGGAGCCGACGCTCAACGTGCGTGTGGAAACTGCTGATGGAGAACGACTTCCGAACGCTACGGTAACGGTGAACGGTGAGTCCGAGTGGGACACCTTCGAAATCGGGACAACCGTGACTGTCACCGCAAACGCGGAGGGGTATGCGGAGACAAGTGAGGAGGTGACGATCATGGGTCACACCGACCATGTCATTACCTTGGAACAGAAGGATGAGTCCCCTGCATCACCGGAAGATCCCAATCAGAAAGAAGGCCCCGGGTTTGGGATTGCGGTCGCGCTTATCGCCGTGATTGCCACCGCGCTCCTCGTCCGCCGTCGACAGTCATAGACGTTCCTTGACGTATTGGCTCTTCCCCGTTTATCGGGCGGGGATTTCCTCTGTGTTGCCCTGTACGCAACTCACATGGTTGTTGTGTCGCGTTCGATAGTGACTTCCGACTCGACACGAGTCTCGTCAAACGCAATGGCGTCGCCACCGATGTCCCCTGTAAGACGGAATTCGACGGTGCGCGTTCGCCGATGGTTGTTTGCTGTCGGGGTGAACACCCCTGCAGTGAGGGCGGAGTGATTCGCGAGGAGACTTACGTCATCAGAAGCCAGTGTTTGAATATCAAATTCGCGTTCGCCAGCGTTGGCGGTGAGGTTATGAGAGAACGTGCTGTCGGTAATTCGAGTGAGGGTTTCAAAGTCTGTCGTTGCCGCATCAGGGGCGGAGACCCGCCCATCGAGCGTGAGATCGGGCTGCAGTGGATACGGGGTGTCGCGGATATTGGACCAGTTAACAGTGAGGGTAAAGCCCATCTCGGAGAGGGTGAGATCGTCAATATCCCCCGTTGGTGTACGGCGGACGACATCGGCGACCTCTGGCGTAATGGTGAGTGTCGGTGCCGGGTTGGAGGAGATCGAGCGCGGGATATACTCGCGAGCGGCGCATCCTGAGATTGCGCTGAGGAGTCCCGCGCTTCCTCCGGCGAGGAGAGAGCGACGATGAACGCTGGCCAGAGAGTTGCTAGGCGACATATACAGACGATGAGAGAGCGACCACATATAGGTGTGGCGCGACTACAATACAGCAAGGGAACTCACAATTTCAGCGGTAGCGGTGGTCGGCGGAGCCTCCGTCCTCAAGGAGGCGGCGCTTCGCGCCGCCGAGTAGGGTGGGGTCGTTGACTCGCGGGAAGTGGTCACAGAAACGCTTTGATGAGGGACAGGCTGGAAACGACGGCGAACGCCATCCACAGCGGGGGCGGTGCGAAGGCGTATGCCAGCATGTTCCCGACGATAAAGACGGTGACCATGAACACTTTCTCCCAGAGATTCCCCATAATACTATAGTTCCAACCGCCGTCCTAAAGCTATTTTGGGCTCCCACCACAGTCCACAGGGAATACAATGGAGTCCAACGTGAACGACTATTAGCTGGCGAACGGCGAGAGGGTGTTTAACCATCGGATATTCTGGAACAGAACCCCGCAGGTCAGTATGGCGGCGTTCCACAGAGTAAACCCAATGAGGAAGAACGTGATGAGTGTCGGTATGAGGGCCGTGAACGCCGCACCGTGTACCAGATAGAGGGTTATGAGGGCGAGTATGAGAAGCGGCGCACGAAGCAGGATGATGCCTCGCTTCGTCGGTACCCGCTCCCCGAGCGGCGGATTGTCGTCGGATTTAATGACGGTGTGCGTCTGCTGACAATTGTACCAACAGTACGCCCGATAGAACGCCTGCAATCCGAGGCTGTTCCGCGGCGGGTACTCTATCTCGTAATGGTCGGATATCTTCCTCCCCGAGTCGGTCTCGACGACAGCAGTCTGCTTTAGGTAGATGGGTTTCTCCCACTGCGCCGGATTGAAATCGTCCCACGTGTCGCCCTGATAGCGAAGCAAGCGATTGAATTTATGGTCACTATCCGGGTCATCGGAGACGGGAATCCGAAAGACGAGTTCGCCAAGTTCGGTGGTGCCCACAACAAGGTTTATCGAGTTGATCTCCTCGTCATTCCCGTCACTATTTTCATTAACGTGCTTGGAGTTGTAGTTGATCTCATCGATTCCCAGTGCCCGTCCGGCGATAAACGTGGGATACGATGGGTCGTCAGACTCGTCTTCTTCTTCTTCTTCGTCGGATGGTGTCTGAGAGTCTTCGTCGTCTGCATCGTCGTCCTGCAATGCTTCCAGTTGCTCTTGCTTGTATTGGGCGAGTTCTTCCTCCCGCCGTTCGTTCTCGAGTTTTCGTTTTCGTTCACGGAGGGCTTCGGCGACTTCGACAACGTTTGCCCCTCGTTCGGCATCCTCATCGGTGATGTGTTCAACAGTTTTGTCCGTCATATTGGACACCCTACGATGATGAGAAAGGCACCGTATGGGATAGTGATGGCAAGTGTGAGTATGGATGATCCCATCATCACTTTTGAACGGAGGGAAGACCCGATGAGGGTGAGAAGTGGAAGCCCGAGGAAGTAGTACACCCATTCAAAGAGATTTTTGGTGACCACGCGATGGGTATAGTATCCATTTTCTGTGCGGATGTTATCATACTTTGTAACGAGGTTAGGGTAGTTAGAGCGTTCGTCGGGGGTGATTACCCGCTTTTCGTTTGATTTGAGGAATTCTTGCTCATGATTGGTGAGTTCATGCATGTGGATCGTGAAATCCCCGGGGGCGTCTTCACCCTCATAGAGCTGTTCGTGACCGTGTGATTCTATCACGGTGTTATCCGCCACCCCCATTTCGTAGAGGAAAAACAGGTTGGCACTGATTGTAAGGCACATCAGGGTTGTGACAAAGAGGGTCCGTAGAACGGTCGAGATGGTGAGCCCTCCTTGTATAATATCCTCTGCGTTCGCTTCCATATGGGAATATTTGAGTTCGCCACTGATAAAACTGGAGATTTGTATCGGCCCGTGACTATCTCTGTAGACGGTCTCTGCTGGGATCTGAGGCCTGATATTGACGCAAATGGGGGAAGAGCCATCAACTGTGCTCGGCGCTACGTGGTAGTTCCTCGACACACGGAATCTACTATCTTACTTGAATCACAACTGATTTGACCCCAACCCCCGTACCAGTACGCGATTGGAGTGAGACCGGATGATAGATGACGAGATGGATTCAACCGTTGTGGATTCTGAGACTGCCCCGTTCCGCGAGATTCAGCCCTATCAAGAGTCCATCCAGACGATTCGGGAGATGCGGCGTAACCTTGATGAACTCGAAAAGAGCCTTGAGGAGGCCCGGTGGATAGCACTTGGCGGGCGTGGGATGTATGATGCAGAACAGGTTCAGAGAACGGCTGCTGGACTGGAGGGGTGGCAGGAAGATATTGTCGACAAGATTGCGCAACTTCCCGATCCGTACGACCAGCGAGAGAGGTGGAGAGACGATGAGTGAACAATATTGTCGGAAGTGCGACGATCCGATTAGCCCCGGGGAACGGCGACTCCCTGCCGGAAGTGGAGCAATTCACGCGCAGTGCGCGATCATGATTGACTCAGACGAACAGTTCGCCTGTGCCGACTGCGGATATACGTCACAAACTGCTGGGTTCGTGCGGGAGTGCCCACGCTGCGGCTCAGACCGCACAAGTGCCGAACCCGCTGCGGTCGATGCTGGGTCACTCGTGCGCTGTGAGGACTGTACGACAACGGATGCGGAGCCACTTGTGCCGCGCGAACGGACGAAACTCGAGAGGAATCCGATGCTTTGTCTTGAGTGCTATTCGTTCCGCATGGCGAATTGAGTCGGATTCTGGAAGCAGTCAGTCGGACGATGGTCGAATTCCTCAGGTCCACTGTGTACAAGTGTCTGCAGCACACATCATATGATAACGTAGCATATGTCACAGAATACATCGTCGACAAATCCCGAGTCTCTCTCGCGAGACTCGATTTCACAGGATGAGATAGAAGTACACTGGCAGCATCCGCGCCACAATTTAGAACACCCTGTACTGTTGGTCTGGCCGAATCCGCTCCGCGAGAACTGGGCTGCCGAAGTTCTCGACGATAACACGGCACAAGTCGTTTGTCGTGAGGTGCTGTACCGCGAAGAGACGACTGATTCCGAGGAGCGGGGAGAGATACAGAAACACGCCGAGTCAGTGTACCCTCATGAGGAAATCCCGCAATACGTTGAGCGGGCGCTACTCGACTACGACTCCGAATACGGTCCGATAGAAAGCGTCGTGAACCCGGTTCAGGTCGCGGATGAGACGCCTCCAGCCGATCCACAGGTGACACTGGAAGAGTACTTCGACCGCGAACCATCAGTTGCAACGAGGGAGGCTGCAGACGCAGGCGCAGACGAAGACGACGAGGGGTCACTGGTTAAGAACCTGCTTTGCGGCGGGCGGCAGTCAACTTCGTTCCGACGCAACCCATGACATGGCGTGATATTCTACAACGCGTCCCGCTGCTTGGACGAATCGTGTGTGAGCATCCTGCGATTCGCATTGCTGCGTTTGGTGACGGAGCGACCGCCGTGTATCGATGCACCACCTGCCGAGCCCGAATCGATCCGCGCCAACTGGACACGGAGTATTGCGTGCAGAGCCGCAACTACAAAACCTAACGTTCAAGTGGCGTATTCGCGTATTGGACCATATATGAGCATCGGACGGGATATCTGGCGTACGATAGTTGAGCGACTACGACCCGACACAGCGACGAAGACGAAGGCAACCCCAGAATTGACCGTGGCTGATACCGAGCAACCGTACGACTACCGAGAAGGGGAAAAATATCGGGTGGTCAAAGAGACGGAGCATGTCCTGCCGAATCTTGCGCCACCACAGGGCGCGCCTGTGAGCCATGAGCTAGACGAAGTGACCGCCCGCGTTCGACTTCAGAACGGGGATGTAATCGAGTACGTTGGGACGACATCGGCGCGGGGTCACGATAAAATCCGATACGACTGCTTTGCCTATGAGGGCGAGTACGGAGAATTCAACCCTAACAAATGGGGATCTGCCGATCCAGAATATCTCGCTCCCGTATCCGAGGAGGGAATGACACATGACTGAAACGGAAACCCGCGTTGGGCATTGTCGCAGCGACGAGACCGATGTGTACGTTGGTCGCGGTCCCGACGGGCGGAACATCAGGGATACGCCGATTGGCGAGCGTGGCTGGTTGGGAAATTGCTTTGTAATTGAGTCCAACGCGACGCAGGCGCATCGCGACCGCGAGACGATCACCCTCGTGGACTCGCGCGAGGAGGCCGTGGAACGATTCCGCGAAGTGTTCGAGGAGTTGCTTGCTGACGATGACGAGCTTCGACAGGCAGTCCGCGATATTTCTGGAAATAGGCTCGGCGGCTGGTGTCAAACGCTCGACGCGGATAGCCCATCCTGTCACGCTGAGGTCATTGCGGAGTGGGCTGATCGACTCGCATCCGAGGACTGACTACACCCGAACCATTAACTTGGTGAACTCCCATACTACCCATGTATGGATACCAATTTCGCGGTCTTTCCGACCGATTGCGTGTTGTGCGATTACTCGGGGAAGACACATGTGGCGTATGAACAGCACATGGAGGACGTCCATGACGGTCCGAGGTACACTCTCTAACAATGTCGCTCGACTGTGCGGAGTGCGGAGCAGAATTCACTGACGGTGACCGCCTCTGGTCGATTACCCCCATGCGAGCCCGCCGCCCCCGCGACCGCGACGGCGATGTGCGATGGGGAGCCGGGCTCGAGACGCATAATCGATCCACGGAAGACCTCGTCTGCGCCGACTGTTTTCCCGGATGTCTCGAAAGGGAAGACACTGCCGACTCCGAGGGTGGCCCATCCCGTGGGCACTCAACCAAACGATTACTTCCTAGAGAAAAACATAATGACACAGACACAACCGACGAAGCGGACTCCTGAAATCCGCTTTCGTATTGTAGAGCCGTCTCCCGGCGTGTTCTCCAACTCGAAGCCAGAATACCGCGTCTGGTTTCGCGTTCTCGAGCCGGGTCAAAATTACGGAAAAGACCTGTCTATCCCCACATACCACCCAGAATACTCCGAATCGATGGGTCAAACCCTTCGGGGGCTTTCCGACGGTGATATCGTGACGGCCACGCTTGTGAGCAATTCTCAACAGACGTCGAACTGGCGCGTGGAGACCCTCGATGCGTGACTGTTACGTACCCCTCGCTGGTCGCGGCGGGGCGTCAGTTTGACACCGCGTGTTGACCATTGTTCGAGGGTTACACAAAATACAGGCGAAAGCCCACGGCTTTAGCCGTGGGAGGATGTCAGGTAACGGTTCCGCTCCGTGTGTGCGGGAGTGCTACCAACTCGGGCCCTCTCCGACGGTATGCGTTTCAAGCCTCTCTCGTTCGCCATCGACAATCGCATACGCGGTAATCGTATCGCCATCGTTTAGATCCGTGAACTCCCTGCTATCATACTCCGACTGCAGGCGTCCTCGCTCCTCTCCGTTCACGGTTACAACGATTTCCTCCGCAAACCGCGACGAATACAGGGTCACGCTCACACTGGAGTCCCCTTCATAAATGGAGATTTCGGCCGGTTCGATATTCTCCATAGCGGAGTCGGGAACAGGTTCCGCGTTGGATTCGCCGTAGTTGGAATAATTAACGGAAATATTTGTCTGTCTCGCGGTCCACTCTGTGTTACTGTACGCTCCGATTGTGATATTGGAGACGCGATGCGTTTCCCTATCAATCTGGACTTCAACAGACAGATCATCAAGATAGTCAGTGGTGATGTAATATTTGAACCGGCTGCCTAGCGAGTCCACGATTCGTTCTCGGGCTTCAGTCGTGTTCGGGGATGCTGTATATGTATAAGTCGTATCAGTCACCGTGTCCGGTGCTCCGCCGAACTGTTCCAGTACTGACTGCGCTGAGACGTACTTCATGTCCTCCCAGTCGTCATAATCGGAGGCAGAGTATTCTGTCTGGTCGAACGCTGAATCGTGTGTTTTTGTGATCGTTGTGCCGTTGATAAACCACACGCGTTCCGTATCGGGAGTCGTCTGTTGTCCCGACACGAAGGTATAGATCGTTGCGTTCATCCGCTTCGAGTCCGGATTATACCTCGCCTCCCATGTTGTGAGTCCTGCGGAGTCCGTTGTTTCCCGATCAATGCGGAGTTCTCCAGAGGTCGTATATGAGACGGGCTCGCTCTCCAGAGCACGCGCGATGGGGTCGATAACCGTCACAGAGGTTGTCTTATTGTCCGCAATCGAGAGAGTGTACTCTCCCGTGTCATTGAACGTGTGCGAGAACGTTACTGTAGCCGTCTCTCCCGGAGAAACTGTCACTGGTTGCGTCCGCGTTTCACCTGCAATTGTTGCCGTCGCAGTGTGGACTCCTTTTTCCCCGCCAGTATTCGCAATAGCGAGGGTGATATTATATTGTTCTCCGATTGCAACCTCGTCGGGAGCACTCTCAACGGTTGTTTCGAACGCGGGGGAGGAGTCGAGAACCGTGGAACATCCGGCGAGGAGAAGCAGTACTGACAGGCCTACCACTGCGAGAGGTAATCGATTCATTGGTGAGAGAGACTAATAAGGAGTAGAATAAATATGTTAAGTGTGATAGATTAATTTTAATAAGATATAACGCTTGCACCCAGACACGTGAGGGGGGCGGGAGGACTTACCGGCGAGATCTTCGCGTCACTCTTCCGTATTTGTCCCGCCGACCGTGTGAGTTTCGAGTTTCGTTACTGAGCCGTCACTGTGGACAGCGTGGACCTCGATTGTCGCTCCGTCGGAGACATCGCGCAGGGTGGTCGACTCTTCGGACGACCGCAAGCGCGCGGTTTCTGTCCCATTGACGGTCACCATGATTTCCTCGGCAAGGGGCATGCTGCTCACATACACTGTAACACCATTATATTCGGAGATGTAGACGTTTGCTGGAGGGACATTGTTCAATACGCCATCGGGAACGGTTACCTCCTCGGCCGTATTATACTGTTCGAACGTGATCGTTGCATTCATCCTGCTGGTGGAGTCGAGCGATCCTGTGTTGTTCGAGTGCGAGTCGACGCGCACGGACGAGAGGCGGTGTGTCTCCTTGTTGATCTTGACTTCGAACGTTGCGTTTGAGTTTTCAACATCTGACGGGCCATATGTGCCTACAAGCCCATGGATATGATCAAGGAACGCGCTTGTCTGTTCGGCGCTGTCGGGGGAGGCTCGATAGACATAGTGGGTCTCCGTTGTCTCCGCTGGCGTTGGATCAAATTGGGAAAGCAACCCAGTAACATTCACCGGGGGACCAACGCGCTCCTCGTCCGCGGAGTGAACCGAATATTGAACCTCCTCTCCGTCAGTTCTATTTGTCGTTCTAACGTAGACATACTCCCCCGTGTTCCATGTCTCGGAAACACCGCTGAGAGACCGTTCTTTCTGCTCCATATTCACATCCATCCGCGAGTGGATCTCGCCAGTGGAGACATCAACAGTTATATCGCTTGTTGAATTAATTGTATAATTATAGTACGATGAGGACTGCGACATATTCAGTTGCCCCTTCGCTACGTACGAATCCGTCGTATTCATGGCCGTCTTCGCGCTCGCGAGGGGATTAATAACCGACACGGTCGCAACGTCCATCGTGGAATCACCAGCGTCGACGGTGATTTCGTACTCCCCAGTTTTGTTGAACGTGTGACTAAATGTGAGCGAAACAGATTTTTCTGGCTCCAGTGCAACGGTTCTGTTGCGTGATTCGCCCGCCGCGGTAAACGTAATCGTCTGATTCCCACCCGCTCCGCCAGTATTCTTCACAGTGACTGTTGCCTCGTATGGTTCACCAACAGTCAACTCGCTTGTCTCTTCGCCAGCGACACTTGTCTCGAACGCGGGTTCGTTTGGGCCAATCATCGAACAGCCCGCCAGCAATAGCACCACCACCACACCAAGGGTTATGAGTAGTCGTTGATCCATGTTCTACCGTGTATAAGTATGGTAATAAATACTTTCGGATACCTATGGTGTTACGGATCGACGGCAGATACAGCGCTCGAGACGCGACAGGACGATTGGTCGGCACCGAGTTCGGTACGACGCGATATAGGTTCACTATCATACAATAATCTTTAACAGGGTTGGCGTTGAAGTCGAAGATAGACGGATCATGCCCAACGATATGCCGCCGACCCAAACACCGACTTCCACTGATTCGATCATCGACGACCCCGCCGCCTACAGCAATGCAAACGTGACCGTTGGCGGCGAACCAGTCCCCGGGAACATTGTCGAACTCGAATACGACAGTAACTCGGGGGGTGCGTTTTTCTCACAGGGAACGAAGACGATTCGCGGCGAACTGTTGTATATTGAATCGGACTCTTCGCTCGACCGCACCCTGTTCGTCATGCGCGATCCCGAGCAGGGACGCGCCGTGGCATTCCCGCTGAAACCCGATTCGGTCAGCCAACCGACCATCAAGTCACTGGCCGCCCGCAAGACACGCTTTGGGCGCTCCCTCGGTGATGTCGTCCGCGTACAGTTTACTGACGAGTCCGTGAACACGTTCTCTCCCGTCATCACGGCTCTTCGAACGGTCACATCGGGGGATACGCTGTGGGTCAATGGTGAGGAATATGGGGTTCTTGGGACGCACGCTAGCGGTCCTGAAAACCGTCCGTTCCGATACCGTGCCACACTTATTCAGCCCGACGGCTCTGAATACATCCTCGATGCCGTCCCCAGCTATCGGGACGAGCCAACGTTTTCGGAACACCGGGGGGAGGATCTCGACCTGAATCCTACACGTGTCGAGGTCGGACGACTACGGGAACGGTGGGATGATCAGTTCAATGATGATGCTCCCGATCAACGGCGGACGGACACTACGGATATGTTCCCCGCGCCCCACGGGGCTCGCGAGGACGACTCTCTGACGTTCACCATCGAGTATGACGATGGCGACACCGAGCAACTGACCGGAGTCGTAACTGGCGTGCGTTACTTCCCTCAAGAAGAATCGGGGATTGGGGGCATCGAGGAAAAGGACCCTGAGACGCGACTCGACCTCGATGATGGTCGCGAAGCCGTTCTCTCCAATCGCCGCGGGGACATCCACGGAATGATTATTGAACCCACGGACGGAGACGGAACGGATGAGTATCATCACGGAACCGTGACGCTCGAGTGACAACGGTTATCCTATGTGACCGTGTAGAGGCAGTAGAATATGACTGATCCTAACGCTGACCGTGATCATGCGTTCAGGGAGTGTGCGGAGCGGATTGAAGTCAAGCCCGGTATGTACGGCGAATCGTTGTGTGAGGCGTGTCGGATTGAAGCGTACTCCAAACTCCCAGACTGGGCCGAGGAACGGCACACGAACTAACGCGTATGCCACCACACTGTGACAGCGATATCGAAGCGCTCTTCGACCGTTCCAAGGGGGTCGAGGATATTGATCCCGATGAACTTACACGAATGTGTCGGGAGATTCGTCGCATTGTTTCCCACGAGTGTGGGGCGACCGTGCGGTCGATTCATGTGATGGGATCATACGCCCGCGGCGAGGCGATGGACTCGGCCTCGGATCTGGATTTGCGTCTTGTGTGCGACGATCCACCCTCCGAAGACGTATGCGCACGATGCGACCGCTTGCTCAGGGTCGAGTACGGCCCGCAACTTCGCCCCAATCCCTGTGGCTACCTTGACGCGCGCATTTCGGCCGTCCCGCCCGCAGACGATGAGCCATCCGTTGCTATCTGGAGAGTGGCATCGGGGATGCAGCACCCTAGTGACTAAGTTCGTCGACATTGAAACTCACCCCATGGCTCGCGGGGCAGATGATCTCGATACGGCGCGTATACTCGACTTGATCCGGAATGAGTTGGCGTCCTATCAACAGATGTATTCTGACCTTCCGTCGCTTGAGTTGCGTAATGTCTGGATCAATGGGAGCTTCGGTGATGAGGCCGCAACAGAGCACAGTGATCTAGATGTGACAATTGAAGTTGGCGTTGTGGATTCTGAGTACGACATGAAACCGTTGTACGTTGTCGACCGGATCACGGGGATGGGAGGACAGATATCGACCGCGCTGCATTCTGTCGTTCCCGTGGTCCCCGACGTGACTGTTATCCCATCAAAGGGCGTGTTGAATGCCGCGGGGCTCGACGCCCCAACTGCGGCAGAACATGTCGCACAGACGCAGTCTCATGGAGGATACTCCCGCGTGTTTGACGTCCATTCTGGCGGCTACACCAAAATCTAGATAACGGCAAGGCTATTGGTTAGCGCGTACCAATCCAACGTATGGGTGAGAAAAACGACGACATTGGTGGCGACGCACGTGCCTTGCAAAAAATAACTCTGTACGGCTGTCCCTCCGAGGATTGTTTATACACGACTGGCGATCCGCAGAAAATGTCTGAGCACGTGAATGAAAACCACGACGGGGAGTGGGATGACGATGATTGGCCGGACCTCAAAGACCACGATTGAGAAGCCCTTGTCTCTCGATCCCCGATGACCTCACCAGACAAAGAGCGATCCGAATACCTCGGACCGAATACGATGGATATAAATTATGTGTCTCTCTACGCAGAGTCATGGATCGACGGCGGTTCCTGACTGGAGCAAGCACCATTGGACTCGGATCACTCGCTGGATGTCTTTCCTCTGTTACAAACTCTGACAAAGTAACGAGGCTACAAGAGCAGAACGAGCGCCTTCGGACCAACATGAGTGAGATGAACTCCACTATTGACGATCTTGAGACGACAAACTCGGAACTGGAGGAGCAAATTTCGACCCTCGAAACAGAGCGCTCACAGTTAGAAGAGGATCTGAACCAGTCCCAATCGGATCTAAACACGACTGAAGAAGAGTATCAGACCCTTGTCACCGACCAATTAACGCTTTTCTATGAGGGAGCGGACACGTATCGGGGGAAAGGAGAACAGGAATATAACACCGGAGAAACGGCGTACGATGACAGTAGATTCGCCAGAGCGGGTAGATATTGGGGAGTTGCCTTCCGAAGTTTTGATACGGCCGTAGACCTGACAGCTGAAGCTCACTCGCTCGCGAAAGACGAAGACTTCTCGGAGGCCCAATCGCTCGCGAAGGACGCAAATATTTACTGTCAGGCGATAAGTTCGGGGTGCAACTACCTTGCCCTCGCAGCCGAGCACTATGCCGAGGGAAAGACAGACAAGGGGGATCAGGCGTTCAACAACGCCGAGAGCTACTTCCAAAACGCTGAACAAGAGCGGTTCCCTCCACTGTCAGAATTTAAATCAACTCTCTAGCTAAGACCGTATATCGGCAGAACTTCCGAGGGATTGACATCCTCCTCCGCGTGAACGCGGAGGAATCCCACGGTCCCGCACTGCACCGCTGGGTTGGGAGTTTCAGGTTTGCCGATGCTCGTCTTTTGAACGAACGTCCCCCCGCCGCAACACGCCGGACGCGGTTCTCCCGCGTCGGACGGGGTTGACGACTGGCCGTGCCAAGCGGCCGGTACTCCTATCCTCGCCGTTGGTGACGCGCACCGTGTTGTTTTTGCCACGGGCGGTCGCCGCTGGCTCGACAGAGTCAGAGGTACTTGCGTGCAGGTGACGTGTGTCGCCAGTCTCCGCGGAAAGGGTGTTTCCGTGAGTGCTGGTTTTGATTTGGGATATTGTCCGATTACATAGGGCGGGCTGGCCGCCTCCGCTGGCGTGTCTGGAACGCGTCAGGCTCCAAGCCATACTCGTTGGTATGCGTGGAACTCCCTTAATCGTTACGCATGCTGAGTGATTCCGCGGCGACGGCGCGTATCCACGGCGTGAACGCCGTGGTATTGCGCCTGCCCCGCGTATAATCGAAAGCGGTGTACAATCCAAGAGAGAAGTCCGTTCGAGGAATTTGTTGGTAGGCTGGGGATCAGCCGTCGCCCGCCGCATACTTGAGGAAGAGTTTGAGAACGTGGACGAAGACGCCCATGAGCGACGTAGATACCAATGCCGTTTGCGAGAGGCGAACGGCGCACCCCCTCAGCATGTAGATCTCGTAGAAGAGATCGATGATCCGGCCGAGGGTGATAATTCCGGATGCAAAGAGTGAGAGAATCCTAATGGAAATGATCGAAGTAATAAAAATCGCAATCAGTCCGATAATCATACATCCCCCGAATACACGCTCCAATTCTCAAACGAGTGATCTGTCGTGTACACAGCCGCCCGGGCAAGGATCGTGAATCCCGTTGTAATCACTCCTGTCCAGAACAGGGCAGAACCATGCAGTCCGGACGCGTACAGGGAGAGTATTCCCGCGCGATTAGGTATGAGTGAGGCCGTCGCAGGGGCCTCCCCCCATCAGCGTGGCGAGGAGCCGTCCGCGAGGGGAGCGAGAATCGTCAGCGTTCCCGACGGCAACGGCGAAGTCGACGGTGATGTTCTGTACGTCTCCGTTCTCTGTTACAATCGTGTTGATCGCGTCGTCGACGAGCGAAAGTCCGGGGGCGTTCTCGATGGCATCTTGGACAGCGCATTCACAGGTTTCGGCGTCGGCGGTCGTCTCGTTGAAGAACGCACGGAACGACTCGGTGGCAATATCTGGCACCATATGCACACCCACACGCTCCATCACAATAAGCCTGACTCACATACAGTAGGTCAAGTTTTATGGTTGAGGAAGTAGACGCTACATACAGAATGCCCATGTTCGACGACGATATCAGCGAAGTCGAATTCACGCGGCTCGTGGAGATCAAACAGCAACTTGAAACCGCGCGCATTGAGGCGCGTCGTAGTCGAAATAAGCTCCAATCCGCCCTCGGATCTGGTGACGAGCTAACCGAGGCGATGGACGACGCAACGGACCACGCGAAAGAGACGCTGCGTGCTATCAACGCGGAACTCGAACGCCGTGATCTCGACGCTGGCGCGGCGCTGTATACACTCAAAAACGCCGAGGAGGGAGATGCGCTGACGGTCACGCTTTCGGACGGCACCAGCGTCACCGGACTCGTCTCCTCCCGCTTCGATATGCGGGAGAACGGTCGAAACAGATACGATTTCTCCATCAATATCGATTCACATACCGACCGTCTCTGTATCAAACTCCACGGACAGTTCGCGGAAGCCGCGTTCGCCCCGCGACACATGAACCCGAAATACGGTATCGACTCTGTCGAAGCCGCCGAAACACCGCCCCAATGCGAGTACAAGGTTGACCTCGACGGTCCGGCCCTTATTTCGAAGACGGTCGTCGCGCGAACGTCGGCCGACGCCGCGTCGAAGGCGAAAGAGGAAGCCAACGAGGGGTCGAGCCACAACTGGTCGGTCCGAGAGACGACGCTTCGCACGCCGACGGAACACGCGGTGGATTAGTTCGATCTCGTTCACAATACAGTAGTATTCTATCGAAAACCTTTATGGTAGAGTCTGTTGTAGGTGTTGGTGTCGTCACGGGTTACACCATGCCAGACCACGATCCTAAAAACGCCGAGACGTGGAACAAAGAATTAACCGCCTGTCCCGACTGCGGAGGCGATGTGACGTATGATGTCGGCGGCATCACATCCGATGGACACGGCTCTGCACAGGCTGTTATCGCGTGTGAGGACTGTTCGTTCCAAGCGACCGAAGAATGGTCGCTCGACCGTACCGTACGCGAGTCGGGGAAGGACGCTTAACACAATGCACATCGGAAATCTTAGGCTCCCGATCACCAGCGACGGGACGAAGTACACACTGTACGGTGTCTATCAGGGTGGCGGTGGGGTCGTCCTGCATACTAACCCACAAGCGCTTCCCGACTCTGTCCATCAAAAGCTGGCCGATATGGGATTTGAGGCGTGTGACGCCAGCAGTATGGGAGAGGACGAACTTCAGCGACTCCGAACAGAAGGATACAACCTGTAGGCAGACTTCTCAGTTCGCGGGGCGAAGATTCTGGTTTCTGACTGGGAGGACGTCTTTCGTGCCCGGCTTCATATCATCGTGCGTGCTTTCCAACACATTCACGACATATACATGTTCTGAACCGCCGTCTTCGACCCGCATGTGCTTCTCAGCGGGGTCAACGGACTCGACTTCGAGAAGTGCTCGCCCATATTGTCCTGCGTTGAATTCGATTGTCTCGCCCGGTCGGAATCGTGGAGATTGACTCATAGTATACGATTAGCAAACAAGGAATATTGGTATTATCCTATGTTCCCTCACACTGGGGGCTACTGCATTGTGGGAGTTATACTAACGTAGCATTAATCACCATACAGTAGATATTCGATGGAAACCTTTACAACCGAGGCTACCGATTATACGAGCAACGCATGTCCGACGACCATTACTGCACGTCCAATGCGCGCCCGATCATCGATAGCTCGCAGGACGGTGAACCGGTCCTCTCAGCGACGATGACCACCAATGGCGCGGAAGTGTACATGGAGTGCGAGGTCTGTGGCGATGAACTGACGTACGAGTATGAGTTCTTGGACTCGTACAAAGAATAATACACTAGCAGGGGTCTTCGACGGCCGCCAGCGCGTGGTTCGCATCGCGGGGGTTCGATTCTCCCGGGCTGGAGTTACCCATGAAACCCGTCCCTGTCGAACTTTCCGAAGACGACCGACGATTCGCCGAGGAGCACAATCTCAACTTGGAATCCCTCGTGGCGAACGCGATCCAGCGTAAACGGCGACAACACGAGTACGAGAATCCCACCGCCGAACTGACGGACGGCGCTGTCGATCTCATCACCCACGTCCATACGGCGGCAATCGAGGATGATCTGTACTCCGGACAGCAGTCTCTCACACCACGGCGACTCACGGTGGCCGCCCGCCCGCATATACCGAAAGAGGGGCAGTACACGCTCACGATCAGTATGCGGGAAGTGAATCGCCTGAACGGAGCCGAGATCAACGACACAATGCGGGGGAGTGGCGCGTTTCTCGCCGAAGTGAGTCGAAACGTTCGGGAAGTACTGGCCGACCTGAACGAGACGGACTCCGAAAACTTCGTGTTCGTATTAGACGGGTCCGAGGTAGATGAGTACTCGGGACGAAAACGCGCGACGTACAACCTTGTGGTCGACCCAAGCGACTTCGAAGGCTGAGTAACACCATGCCACTTACATACAAATCCGTCACGCCCGACCGCACCCCAATTACCGTCAAAACGAAAAACCGCACACTCGCCGTCGCGCCCACACTGACGGTGACGCTCGGGGATGGCGAAATATACTGTGAGACGGCGGACGGCTACGAAGTATGGTGTTTCCACGAACAGGAGTTCGCCGAACACGCCGAGAATATTCCCAGATTTGTGGCTGAATCACTCACTCGCCCGGCCGATGTCGTATCCGAGTGCGCGCCACACATCGTCTCGTACGTGATGAAACACGATCCCTCCGCATTCACCACACAGCCATGACTCGACGCCACATTACTCCCACGCAAGCGCGGGGTAATCCCCGGTCTGTGTCTCCCATGTCCCACCGAAGTTGAAGCCGTCCATTTTCGATTCGGCGGCTGACCCCTGCATTTCAGAGGTTGTAAGACCAGTCCCGACCGATTCTGTTCCATCAGTAGTCTCATCGAAATATACGTTGGAGAGAGTCACATCCCCAGATATTGCACTTCCGTCTACCAGTACCTGATTGTCACTACTATCAGTTGCTGTATACGATGTCGAGATACTGCCACTGCCTCCGGCGAAGTAACCGACTAATCCGCCAGCAGTAGACCCAGAGACGGTTCCGACGGAGTACACATTTTCAATCGTTCCCCCATATTGTCGCCCAATTATCCCCCCAACATAATCTGTCCCAGAGATTTCGCCATCGACGTAGGATTCGTTGACCTGACCCCCAGTCTCCGCATTGCCGATAAGTCCGCCGACGCGGTCAGCCCCAGTTATATTGGCAGCAGTCACCCCAACATTGCTCACAGTCCCGTCGGTGACAGCGCCAAAGAGTCCGACGTCATTCTTCGACGGACGATTGATGTAAAGTCCCGAGATCGTATGCCCCTGTCCCTCGAACTCGCCAGAGAACTCAGTCTCTTCTCCAACTGGATAAAACCCCGCGCCGCCGTTCCATTCTTCAGTCCCTGATGCATCGATATCGTTTCCAAGTTCATAACACGCATCGCGATCTCCTCGCATGGCCTGTAATTCCTGTGAATCTGTGATCACGTAGGGATCAGCGCAGTCGCCCGTCCCATCCATCCCTGAGAGTAACGTGCTGTACTCCGATTCGTCTGGAGCCGTTGTAGCGCCCCCGCCACCCCCACCCGACGGCGTCACGGCTAGCTCTGATGTATTAACAGAGGATACGAGTGTTGAATCCCCATCGTCATCGTCCGCAATGACTGATATTTCACTACAACTAGTCGTGGACAGCGAGTGAGTTCCGACGCTGGTGATCGTTGTCTCTTCGGTTCCATCGCAGAGCACGGACAGTTCAGGGGCCGACCCCATATCCAATACCGTGACCACATACGCAGTGGAGGTCCCTTTGATCTCTACACCAGCGCTGGTGGTTGATCCCATGGTCCCGCCGAGATCCATAACGAAGGCGGCGATGATGGCGGCGAGGATGACTGTAATCACCACCATGAGGATGACGCCAACCACAGGGGAAACTCCGCGGGACTCGCTCATATGCGGAGATAAGTAACTAGATATGCAAAGGCGTTAGCCCCATTTTGATGACGGGACAATCACCGTCCACAACGACACGGTGTCACAAGGATACCTCGAAAAAGTCGGTTCCGCCGTCGTCGTGAAGATAGATATCGACGGCGAACGGCGAGTGCTCATTCGATGCAAGAATAACGAGGACGCGAGCCTCGTCGGGGTCCATGATCTTGTGGTGGGTGACCTCAATAACTTCGAACGTGTTGTCCTCAACTGAGGCGTGCTCGCGGTACTCTGTGACACCGTTAGTCTCCCATGTTCCATCGTCGCCCTTGGAACACGGGACGACGGGGATGCGGTCGTTGAGCGTGTCCATTTCGATTTGGACCCCAAGCCCTTCGCCAGTCGGCAGTTCGACGACCATAAGAGCGGTTCCCGCGTGTTCGCCAGTGCCGGGGGAGAAGCGATGAACACGGCACCCCTCGAGATTTTGGAGCAGATCCGCGTTGTCAATGTCTGGGCCCGGGTTCGCGTACGCATCAATACCGAGGTTGCGTGATGACATGAACGAACGTACGACGGGAGATATGATAAAACTGGGGGTACCATTCAAATACAGTATATATGTCTTGGATCACTCCGACCGCCTCTCTTGGCAATATTTGAACGGTCGGAAGCAGAAGTCACGGATCACCCAACCCGTGGTAACTTCACTTCAGAATTCAATATATTTCTCTTTGCCATCGTTCAATTGCTATTCAATTTCGGAGGAGGGCTCGTCTCGGTCGATGTACTCCGTCTCAATTTCGCTGAGGCTCTCGCCGTTCGGTCCGGGCGTGAGGAAGTCCCGTTCGAGGAGCAGGTTCGTGCGGCCGAACCGCCCGAGGTGGGCGAGCATCTGGATGCACTGGACAAACGGGTTGCGATAGTTCAGGCGATACGCGGTCGCGTTACCCTTCTTCCCGTCTTCGACGATAATTCCGTACGTCTTCTCCAGCGCGTCGAGATGCTCGTGGACGGTCTGGCGCGTGAGCTTGTCGCTGTTGGCGGCGATTTCGGAGGCCGTCATGGGCTCGGTCCCCTCGCGGAGCCACGTGTCGATAACGACGGCGCGCGAGCGCGGCGTGAACAGGTTCGTGATGATACTGTGGTACTGCGGGATCGTCGTGATCGTGTCCTCTTCGCGCGCCCCGAGGTCGTCGCGGTCGAGCAACCCCTGCTCGAACTTCTCATGGTTCTCCTCGGTCACGAACAGCGTCGGTTCCGAGTCGACGGCGGCGTCCTTGGGCGTGACAGCGTCCAAGTCGGAGTCGCCGTAGTCTGCGGCGGCAACGTCGAGAGCGACCTGCTCGCCGAAGAGATCGAAATCATCGGACTGCTCCTTGATATTCTCGATAACTCGCATTCTCTCCACCTCCCGCAACTCGGAGATGCCCGCCTTCAGGCGATCAAACTGTTCCTCTACCGTGAGATCCTCGTCGTCTTCCTCGGTGTCTTCGAACATTGTACTCCGTTGTTCGGGGCTATTCGCCTTAAATCCATCGTAAAATTAGACAGACTGTAAAATTAGGATGACAGCAGTCCCCGAAGCCCTTTACAGCGACTGGTACTGTATCCACACATGTCAGCTATTGAAACTCTGAAACGAAAGCTGGATGCGCAAACGTACGTGAACTACACATCCCTTGACGGCGATCAACTCAAAGTCGTATTCGAGAACTATTACGACCACACGGCCGACATTCGAGAGATCAAGGCGGGCATCGACGGGGAGTTCACACAAGTTGAGCCGTCTGGTAAGACGACAAACGATGGGATGCCAATTATTTATTACGCAACCAAATAGTAGTTCGGCGCATGATCGACGATATCTCCGAGTATGCCGTGGATCAGTTCGGAGAGTGCGACGAGTGTGGAGGGCAATTGATTGCGTGTGGAGAAACGCAGACTGATCAGAATGGCGTTCCAATACGTATCGAGGAATGGTATGAATGCCAGTCCTGTGGAACGACTTCTCCCCCGTCCGAACTGGCGGATCTGAATCGGTGATTAGGGGTAAAACTACTGTATGCGGTCTATGGCTACTTGCCAGAACAAGAGACTTCTTTGATCGCAATAATTAAGGTTCCGCGGCTAACAATTGCCTGTATACTCCCACCGATGAGCGACCACCCACCAGCGCCAGACTCACCAGCATCGCGACCGACAATCACTAATCTCTCGTCACACTCGGAATCGAACAAGCGCATCATTGTGACGACATCCCAACTCGCGACCGCAACTGAGGATGCGCTCGACCTATCGCTGGACCCCGAAATCTTCGAAGAACTCTTACTGGACCTCGAGCGTCGCGGCTACATCGAATGGATCGATATCACGCAGAATGGGGAGTATATTTGGGACCTGACCGAGTCGCCAGAGAAACTCGCGGACGCGGTTGCCGCAGCCGTGATGAATCAGATCATGGACTGGATCGACCAATAGGCCAAATTCACCGTTCGTCGGTCTCGAAGTCGGGATACTCGTCGCTTTGGTCCACCGCTCGGCCGACTTGCCGCTCAAGTTCGGCGTCGGAAATCTTGCCGTTGACATACTTGGCTCGCACCTCTTCGACCGGATCGTGATTCCGCTGTCGGACGCGGTCGAGACAGTGCGTTAGCCCGCGCTTGGCGCGCATCACCGTGGTCCGCCCCGCGGTTTGAATGGTCGCGGAGCGTGCTGCCATGATTCCGACCACGAGGAAACCCAGAAGTCCAACGGCCTGATTACTAATCTTAACGTCAATCTGCGTCGTCTGCTCGGGCTCTCCGGCCGATGTCGCGTCACCGTCACGAGTGGCGGGTCCTTCATGCTCGGGTGGGCCAGTAAGCCCTGCCGATTGGGGGACAATGCTGGAAGCGATTGTCATGGCGATAATCAGCGCAATGAAGATGATGAGAACACCGATCCCCGTCGCGCCCCGTTGTGTTTTGCTGGTCAACATATGAACGCGTTGCAAAATGGGTGTAATAATAGTATCTTGATTCGGAGGGTAATATCCACCCCCTTATGATATGGAAGAATAAATATGTTTGCATGAACGCCGTTTTCGGGGTTTATCCTTTACACTTTGAACCCATAATATAATATATGTCTCAGAATCGAAGACAGTTCCTCGCGTCCACGGCCGCCGTCTCGGCGGGGTCGATGGTTGGCGCGAGCACGATCACGTCGGCAAAATCCGACTACGACGTGGTAAAAGCCAGCGGGCAGACAATCCGTGTTGGACAGGGGGACACGTATGAGAACAAGCTGATCGATCTGACGACGGGTGGGGACTTCCTGATCTACGTGACCGGTGGGGACTGTACCATTCGCAATATCGGGTTCAAAGGACTGTACCGTGGTGGCGGCTTCCAGATCTCGATCAAAGCGACGAGCGGCACGGTTACCGTCGAGAACGTCTACCTCGGCGATGGCGCGACGAAGGCGGGGGCGGATTTTGTTCACGGACCCGGGGCCGTGTTCTATCACAAAGACGCCAACTGCGATATGCGGTTCAACCGCGTCCACGTGCAGGGGTACACGAATAACGCGTTCTACTGTTCAAACACCGCCACTGGTGGAAGTGTTCACTTCAAGAACTGCTTCGGGAAAAACAACGGCGTCACGACGTTCCGATGCGCCTCTGGCGACGACGTGATTGAGAATTGCGTCGCCTACAACGACAGCACGGATTACGGGGGCTCGTACGACAACGGGTGGGTCGTGTCGAACGGTCGCCCGGTCTGGGTCTGGAATGGTGGCGAAGTCCAGATCAAGGACTGTGAATTCGCCGCGGGGACATACTCGTATGCGATGGTCGCGGGGGCAAACGGCTCGCCCGGTCGCGCACATATTGAGGGCGGGGCAATTGACGGGCAGATTCAGGAGGCGAGCGGCTCTACGGTAACAACCTCGAACGTCGGCAGCAACCCATCGCTCGAGCCGCCAGAGGGTGTCCCAATGACTCCAGAAGAGGCTGCCAGCGGGACCGGAAGCGGCGGAAGCGGAGATTGGGGTGGGGGAACTGAAGGCTATACTGGCGAGGTACATTCGGGGAACACACTGGCCGAGAACGAAAACGCACTTGTGTTCTCTGGAACCCATCTCTCTGGGGACGATGTCCAGCAGTCCCAGTACACGCTGGGTGTTAGTGAGAGTCTTGTTCCGTCGCGCCGCAGCAACGCCACGGTCGACGACAGCCTCGACTTTGCAGAAGGAGATACCAGCTATCAGGGCACTGTAACGGACTGGAAGGACGCGTGGGTCTTCACGGGAGAGATTACCGATCTATCGGTCGATGGTCCTGCGAAGGTGTTCCTGAACGGGGATGAAATCGATCCCAGTAACTATGGCAAGAAGGACAAGAACTCGGATGACTCACAGGATGACTCACAGAATGGGTCGGATGGACAGGACGATAGTAGTACGGGGAAGGATGGCCAAGACAGTCAAGATGGTCAAGACGGCACGGAGCAGCCGGGCGGGTCTCCCACAGACGACACAGGAAACGACGGCAACTCGGACCAATCCGACAACGCCCCATCCGAGGATGATGAGACTGAGATAACGGAAGAGGATGTTGAGCAGCTACTCAAAGCAATCTTCGGAGATGGCGGATTGCTTGATCGACTGTTCGGCTCTGGCGGCATGTTTAATTAACCCCACCGACTATATTTCTTCCCGTGTATCATTATATTATTAGTCATCGTTCTTGTCGAGACGATATGAGTGTTGTTCGCGGGAACGTGTGGCCGGACGGAATATAACACGAAACACGACGGGCCAGACGAGGAGCACGCCGATGAGTGTTAAGAGCAAGGGCACCGGGGCCGCAGTGAGTGGAGCGTCGAGCCCGATGCGGAAGTAGAGTGGGATAGTGAGACTGGAGAGGAACGAGCCGAGACAGAGCCTCACCAGTTCTGCTGGCGTGAACGGGGAGCGCCGTATCCGCTGTCGAACTGCCTCCAAGTCTATCATACTTGGCTGTAATTCTCCAAAGGTGATATAAATTGTGGAGGGGGGGCTTCGGTGCGCCCCATGATGTCCGACGGAAGCTTTTTTATTACCTATATGTGTAGTCTGTGTTATGGTACTCGATGATCTCGGAGATTCTCTTCGAGACACATTAGACACGCTGCGTGGGAAATCTCGTCTGAGCGAGGACGATATTGAGGAGGTTGTTCGTGAAATTCAACGGTCGCTGCTCGCCGCTGACGTCGATGTGTCGCTCGTGCAAACCCTCTCCGACAATATCACCGAACGGGCGCTTGACGAGGAACCCCCTGCCGGAACCCCGGCTCGAGATTTTGTCCTGCGGATCGTCTATGAAGAACTGGTGGACCTCATTGGGGATTCGACCGAGTTGCCGCTTGAAGAGCAAACGATTCTGCTTGCTGGATTACAGGGGGCGGGGAAGACGACCTCCGCGGCGAAAATGGCGTGGTGGTTTGAGACGAAGGGGCTGAAAGCGGCGGTTATCCAGACGGACACGTTTCGTCCCGGTGCGTATGAACAGGCAAAAGAGATGTGTGACCGCGCTGAAGTTGAGTTCTACGGCAATCCGGACGCCGATAATCCCGTTCAGGTCGCCCGCAATGGGATTGAGGCGACCGAAGATGCGGATATCCACATTGTCGACACGGCGGGGCGACACGCGCTCGAGGACGATCTGATCGAGGAGATTGAGCGGATTGATGGGGCGATTGAGCCCGATCAATCCTTACTGGTGCTCGACGCCGCTATCGGGCAGGGGGCCAAAGAACAGGCTCAGCAGTTCGACGAGTCAATCGGCATCGATGGAGTCGTTATTACAAAGCTCGACGGGACGGCGAAAGGGGGCGGGGCGCTGGCAGCGGTCGATCAAACCGACTCTTCAATTGCGTTCCTCGGAACCGGCGAGGACGTACAGGATGTCGAACGCTTCGAGCCGGACGGGTTTATTTCCCGATTGCTCGGGATGGGCGACCTGTCGCAATTGGCCGAGCGGGTCGAGCGCGCAATGCAGGCGACGGACATCGATGACGGAGAGTGGGACCCCGAGGAGATGATGGAGGGCGACTTCACCCTTCATGATATGCAAAAACAGTTGGAGACGATGAACAACATGGGCCCACTGAATCAGGTGATGGATATGGTTCCGGGGATGGGCGGCGGACTGCTCGATGAGTTACCCGATGACGCGATGGATGTGACACAAGAGCGGATGCGGAATTTCTCGATCATAATGGACTCGATGACCGAGGCCGAGAAAACCAATCCGGGGAGTATCGACGACAGCCGAATCGAGCGAATTGCCCGCGGGTCGGGACGGAGTAAAGCGGATGTGGAGGAGCTGCTTCAGCAATATAATCGAATGGAGACAATGATATCTCGACTCGACGGGATGGGATCGGAACAGGATATGCAGCGGATGATGCAACAATTCCAGAACCAGAACGGTGGGGGCGGACCGGGGCCGTTTTGATCTCGGACGCAGTCAGGGCACCCGCGCATCGAGGCGCGAGCGCGGGCGCGGGAGCGTTTCAAACCCGGCGTCCTTCCGCATCGGGTGCGGGATCTTCTGGAGGGCGTCGCGTACGTCTTCGGCACGGTCCTCAACGGCGAACGTCGCGTCCGCGTAGACGGCGTTGATGAGATCGCCAAGCGAAGGGTGATTTTCGGTCTTTATGGAGAGATCAGCCCCGAGCGAGTCCTGATCTTCCGTGACGGTGATCACAGAGTACGGATTGTTCTGATCATACGCACTGTGCCCCTGAGTTCGGCAAACATACCAGCGTTCGCCGAGATGATGCGTGATGTCGAACGCATGTTCGGCGAGGATCTCCTTCGCCACAGGAAGGTTAGAGATAAGCCGCCGTTCGGCCTGTCGCGTCTCCCCCATAAACTTCGATTTGTATCCGCGGACCGTGCCTTCACTGACTCCCATACGGTCGGCTATCTCCTTGTTTGACAGCCCGCACTCCGACAGGGCTTTTGCGCGAGCATGGGCGAGTTTGACCCCCTGCTCTCCGGCAAGTTCGTTCACGCGAGAGAGCACGAACGGTTGCATGTCACGGAGCGTGTCGATTGTGGCGTCCACATCGAATGTATCGAGTTGATCCATCGCGATGTGGCGGGTCGTGAGGCGGTCTCCACCCGACCGCGCGGATTCGGCCTCATATCCCGGTGTCACGGAGAGACCGAAATGGACTTCGCCAGTTGTGTAATAATCGACGTGCATCTCGAAGAGGCGCGCCGAGCCCCGAAGATCGACGATACGGTGATTCACGAACGCCTGTTCGTATTCCTTATCGGGGTCTGCCTCCCCAATTGGCGGCGTGAGGAGATCCTCACTCCAGTGCAGCGCGGGGTCAGCTTCGATGAGGAAGTCACACTCCGGCACCTCATAGTCGAACGAGTCCTTTGTGGTCTGCTGCACGTTCCCGAACGTCTGGAGATCATCCGCCAGAACGTCGAGGAGTGCGGACAGGGTTTGCAGATGATCGCCGTACGCTGTTCCTCGTGTATCCTCGATACTCATCTCTCCGTGAGAGCGGAGCGTCTGTTCGTCGAGCGCCGGGCCGTTGCCGAGATCGCTGAGGCGCGGCAGGTAGTCGATGAGCGTCTCGATGATGCGGTCGTCTTCGGTCTGGGTCTCGGTGGGCTCCATCTCCGTTGCGAATATACGCAACGTAACCTCATAAACGTTTCTCATTTAGGCAACACAGGCACTTTTAATACTTGAATCTAAATAACGCAAAAAGATACAGTCAGGTATCCTTATCAAGCACTCGGAAAGAATATATGTGATATTTTGCAACCAGTCCCGTATGGGAAAGACACGACGAACCTTTCTAGTATCAGCGGCCGCAACAACTGCTGTTGGCGCAGTCGGCGGGAATGCCGCAGCAGAACCAAATTATGAGGTTATCGAAGCCAACGGGCAAACGATTCGAATTGGAGATGGCGAGACGTGGGAAAACAAACTCATCCGTCTCGGCAATCGCAACAAACTCACGATCATCGCGAAGGGCACAGACTGGACAATCCGCAATGTCGGATTTACGGGTACAATGGCCGATCACACGTATCTTGGTGTCTGTGATTCGGGTGGCGGAACGTCACGAATTGAGAACGTGTTCTTCTCCAAAGGCGATGTGAACCGCTCGCCCAGTAGCCGCCCGATCCAGATTTGGGTCGATCCCGACCACAGTGGGCATCTTGATGTCCAGAACGTGAACTTTGGTCAGGCGGGCGCAAACGGGATTTATGGAAGCGCTCCGGGATCGAACGGTGGCGGCGCACGAGGAACAATCCATATCGATGGCTGTTACGCATGGAACAACCATCATACCGCGTATCGTATCTCCGACAACGGCGACCGAATCACGAACTCCACGGTTGTTACCACAGGCGAACGTACCACAAACCGTGCGGTCTGGGTCTGGGACTGCCCTGACGGACCGAGCGAGGGTGGCGCGACAATCGAGAATCTGCATCTTGATCTCGACGGTGGAACCGGCGATATCGTCAGCCATGGCAATCCTGTGATTTCGACCTCCAATATCCAGCGTGGGAGCGCCCCCGTTCCCGATGGGTGTCCGACGAGTGCAAAAGAGGCCGCCACTGGGGGGAGTAGTGATGGTGGCTCGGAACCTCCTGCAGATAATCCCCCATGGGAGGGTGATGAGTACTACGTCGAGAACGCTCAGCGCAGCAACTGGGAGAATTTGCTCACGCTCAACTTCGATGATGGACAGGGTGAGTTCACCGTCCATACCGACGCGCCAATCTATCAGGGCTACTGGTACGAGGGCTATCAGGAGTACACCGACGGGCTCACGTTCACGGAACAGGACGGATACTACGGCGTGACTGGCAGCGAATCGGGCGGCCGAGTCGGACTGGTCTCGAACGGCGCGGTGACTGGTATCGATATCGATGGCGACGGCTATGAAGTCTGGCTGAACGGCGAGAAGATCGACCCTGATAATTACAACGATCACCCGTCGAGTGGCGACGACTCCCCTGATAACGGCGATGATGAGTCACCCGATAACGGCGATGGGGAGAATGGTGGGGACTCGCCGGATGATGGCGATAGCCCTGACAATGGCGGTGACGACGATTCCCCCGATGACGGCGGTGGAAACGATGGCGGTAATGAGTCGCCCGACAATGGCGACGGGGACTCACCCGATGACAGGACTGGGGACTCGCCGGAGGATGGCGATAACCCAGATAATGGCGGTGAAGACGACGCTCCCGAGTGGCTATTGGAGTTCTTAGAGCTTCTGAGCCAATTCTGAGGGGTCATCCGAGTATCGCCAGTCGTCGAATCGATATATGGGTTTGCCGAAAGTCGTCTGCCGAGGGCGTCCTGAGGATACGAGACCCATTTATACAGTGGCCAAGTTAAGGAAACCCACTACGTATACATAGTTGAACTTTCGATGTACGATGAACACTCGGAGAACATTCATAGCATCGGCTGCGGCGGCTACCTCGGTTGGACTGTTCAGCGGTTCTGCAACTGCTGCTCCAGATGACTACGAGGTCGTTGAAGCCAGTGGACAGACGATTCATATCGAACAAGGAGATACGTACGAGAACAAACTCATCGACCTCACGACTGGTGGCGATATACTGCTCTATGTCACCGGCGGCGACTCGGTGATTCGCAATATCGGATTCAAGGGGCTCTACCGCGGCGGCGGCTTCATGATCGGGATTGTCGCCGACAGCGGCGAAGTACTCGTGGACAACGTCTATCTTGGAGACGGCGCGACCAAGGTAGGGGACGACTTCGTTCACGGCCCCGGGGCTGTCTTCTACCACCGAAAGGCCAACTGCGACGTGACGTTCAAACGGATGAACGTACAGGGGTATACGAACAACGGATTTTACTGTTCGAACACGCCCTATGGCGGAAACGTCCACTTCAAGAACTGCTTCGGGAAGAATAACGGCGTTTCAACGTTCCGCTGTGGGGACGCGGGGGACGTGATTGAGAATTGCGTCGCATATAACGACAACACAGACTACGGGGATGCCTACTACACGGACTGGGTCGAATCGAACGGTCGCCCGGTCTGGGTCTGGAACGGCGGCGAGGTTGAAATCAAAGACAGCCATTTCGCCGCTGGCCCATACCCGTACGCAATGGTTGCGGGGGCTAACGGTGAGCCCGGACGCGCGTCCGTCACCGGCGGTGCTATCGAAGGAGAGATTCAGGAGGCGAGCGGGTCCACTGTGACAACATCGAACGTTGGAGACAACCCCGATCTTTCCCCACCAGAGGGGGTTCCGATGTCTCCCGAAGCTGCGGCCGCGGGTGGCAGCGGCGACTCGTCGCCGGATGAGCCGAGCAGCCCCGATTCGGACCCATGGACGGAGCAGTATGGCGTGAAGCACCTGTATGAGGTCGAAAACACGAGTGACTCCCCAGTCGAGTATTATCTACAGATAGAAGAGGGGACGTTCACACGCCTCGACTATAACGGAGCGGTGATTGATGAAGCGAGTACGTGGACTGAGGGAGACAAGGCAGCGGGACGCGTCGCCCCGGGTGAAACGCATGCGTGGGGATTCAATCATCTGCTGGTCGATGTCACTATCGAGCCCGCGGAGAACGCGAACGCCCGCGTCAACGGCAAGGAGTCGAGCCTGAGTTGGTATCCGCAAGAGGGGGCAGATGGTGATGCGTGGAAAGATATCGACGAATTGCTCTCCAATGGCGAGGATGGCGAAGGAAGTGATGAAAACGATGGCGGAGGCGACAACGGCGACGGCGATAATTCGGACGGCGATGGCGGGCAGGATGAGCCCCCGAAAGACCCGCCTGCAGACGAACCCCCCGCAGAGGAAGACTGGTGGACCGATGTCCCCGACGATGGCGCGTGGCTAGAGGATTTCCTCAATTCGCTCAGAGAACGGATAACTCGATAGGCGGTCTGAGTCGGATCGCGTTCAATTCGTCCATTTCCGTTCTATTGAGTCATACTACTGTATAGAGTACACCCAACAGTACTATTAAGTGGATCTATCTCGTTCTGTAGCATAGGATGCCCCAGTACGATATCTCCGACCCGGCACTACTCCCGTTGTTCGAACTCCCGGGGGACTGGTTTGGCGAATTAACCGCCTACGAGACGGCGGCGGGACCGTTCGCCCAAATCGCCGAACTGACCCCCACATATACTATATTCCGCGCGTTCCAGCCGCTCGGTCCCGACGCATCACCCGAAGCACGCGAGCAGCATCGCGACCTCATTGGTCTCGCGATGGTCGACGACACCAACGACGTGACGGTGGTGGCAGACCGCGAGGAAGCTCTCGAACAGGATTCGCGGGCAATATGGGTGACAACCGATGGCAGAAGCGTGACCTACGAGTCAGAGGACGCTGATGAACCGATTAGTCTCCCCAAGCACGTCTATGTGTACGAGTACCTTCCGTTCGACAACCCCATTGGCACGCGCTACGATCTAAAGGAGGCTCTCGACCCACAGTTAGACACCACGCCAGCGTGGGACGAAGTATTCGACGACGCCGAATCCGTTGGGCATGAGATGACCGATGATATGGCGGCAGACACTGAAGACACTGATTCAAAGGAGGCGTAATTCATGACTTCGATGTTCATCACAGACGACGGCGAGTTTTCATTCGACCGCGCGAGTGACATTATTGTCGATACAACGGACGGCTATCTGAACACGTACGATGAGATTCAGTACAAGTCGGGGTCGCCCTCATCGCTGATGGATATGGTTACGGGAGGGACTCCCGCGTCGGATGTCGAACGAGATGAGGTTGGATGTCGACTCCTCAAATCCCTCAGCAGCATGCACAGCATCGTACTCGATGGGCGCAGCCATTACGGCGAAAGTGATGTTGACCCGAACTACGTACTCCACCGACTGGCAAAGCTAACGGCGGTCGTGTCGAAGTTGTCCGATCAATATGCACAGAGGGACCAAATTTACGCCGACAGCTATCATGATGACATCGTGTCCCTCTGTCAGGCCATCAACGACGCGTACGATCCGTCGGAGTCGGTTCAACCCCCCTCCGAGTAGCCGCCAATTGCCTCTCCGCACGCGATCCCATACAATTATGTGGCTCTGCTGGCAAGGAGCGTCTGAATGCGCCAGCACAATTTCCTCGAATCGGAGTGGGATTACTGCATCGTTCTCGACGCGTGCCGATATGACGTGTTCAGCCGCGTCTATGAGGAGTATCTCGACGGGGATCTCGAAAAACGACGGAGCCCCGGCTCATCGACTCCCGAGTGGGCGTATCGAACGTTCAATGGGACGCACGACATCGCTTATTTCTCGGGCAACCCGTTTATTAATGATCTCGGCATCCCCCTCAACGAGTTAAAATGGGGGGCGAGTTGCGACTATGAGTGGGCGGCCGCGGATCATCTGGAGCACGTGATTGACGTGTGGGAGACGGGATGGGACGACGAGCTTGGCACCGTGCCGCCAGAGAGTCTGCGGGAGGCGTTGAACACGCATCAGGAACCCGTGGACAGGGCGGAACGGACTGTGCTGCATTACATGCAACCGCATGCACCGTACCTCTCCCGGGGCAAGGGGCAGAAACTCAAACAAATTCAGAAGGGGATTCGGAGTCAGGCCGATGCAGAGGACGTTGCCTCAAGTGGCGTACTCGCCTCGCTCAGCGACACTATCCGCCCGAAGGTGGAGAGTACGCTGGAGGGAAGCGAACTGGCGCAGAAAGCGGGGCTCTGGCTCGAACTTGACCCGACAGAGGTGCTAACCTCTGGAACCCGTGAGGCGGCCCTGCGCCTCTACGAGGAGAACCTCCGAATCGCGCTCGAGTCCGTCGCGCAACTCATCCCCGAATTGGATGGAACCGTGGTGGTTACTGCTGATCACGGTGAGGCGTTTGGAGAAGAGGGGGTGTGGGAGCACCATATCGAGACGTATATCCCGCCCCTCGTGGAGGTTCCATGGCTCGAAGTCTCTGGCGCGAACTAGAACAGGCCCTCGCGTTCAAACTCCTCCCGACAGGTTTCGCGGTCGTCGATAATGGCCTTCCGTTCGATAGTGTGCTTCCCACGGTCGGGCTCGCCGATGAAGTCCCCCTCACGTTCAGCAATATACTGTGCAACATCGTATGGGTCGTAGCCAAAGAGAATCCCCATAGCAGGGGTCTCACAGCGCGACGCAAGATCGGCGAGTTCGGGAAAGCGAGAGAAATAGAGGAAGTAGCCATCGAACGTCCAGTGGAAGTAGGACGAAAACTCCTCAAGGAACGCCATCACTTCGTCATGCGGTGGTTCGGGGCGAATTTCGAGCCGGGAGACGGGCTTCTGTATCCGCCACGCGCCGTCGACATCCTGCCACACATGCGTTTCGTTGAATAGTTCATCGTGCTCATTCGTTAAGGTAACAAGAGATTGCGGCGGATCGTCCTCAAATTCGTATGTAGTGTACGTACGGTGATTACCCATTTCGAGTGCGTCTACGGCGCGCGAACACTTGAAACCATGTCATGCAGATCCGAATGCGGACGCATGAATTGCAAGCGGGCCGTACACAGTGCGGGCGTACTCGTCCTGTTCTTGCCAGAGAGCGGCGCTGCTCTCATTCGAGAACACATCCCATACAATTCCATCCACCTGATCGACGCCGACGTACACGGCATTCGCGGTGTTGACATACTCTTGTCCGAACGCACGGCTATTGACGCGGTAGGGGCCGAGCAGCGAGCGGTCAGAGCGTTGTTGCATCCAGAGTTCACCGCTGGATGCGTTGGAGAATACGCGGGCGATGCCGAGCGGCGTATCGGCTGCGTCACAGCCGAGGAAGACTTCTTGGGGCATTACACCGTAACCTACGGAGGAATCCCACTTGAAAATTTCTGCACAGAATGTACATTCGTCCCCGTACCCCAAATTCAATTGAATAGCAATTCCGCATTGGGTCTCGTACTTTTCACCCGCGAACTGCCGATCCGAAATACCGCAATTGCTCAATAATTGTTCAGCGGTAATCGTCGATGTCTTCGGCCATTTGCCGCTCCCGCTCGAGTTGGTGTTCCTCGAAGTCGTCTTTTGACTTCGCATCCGAGGGGATTGCGCCGAGCGCGTTCACGAGTTGCGTTTCGGCCAATTCGAGCGATTCCCGCACGTCGGCAACCGCTTGCGAGGCGTCCTTTGTTGTTGACGCGCTGGATGGGTTATTCTTCAACTGTTCGCCGTAGTCGATAAGGGCATTCCCCTGATTTGCGATCTGTCCGAGTGCGAGCGATGCTTCGTACAGATGTTCGCCCCCTGTTACTGCCTCGCGGGAGAAATGCAAGTCGTTGGTGAGTTCTTCCGCTAGGTCTTCAAGGTCGGAACTGGCGCTGATGGCCTCGTCGCGGAGTTTCTCCCCGGCGTCCTGCAAGTCACCGCCGTAGAAGATCTCGTTGTTCGAGTTGGGGAGATTATCGAGCGCCTCATCGCAGACCTCTAAGGTAGTTTTGAGCGATTCGAGTGTTTCGTGGAATTGTTCGGCATCTGATTTAATTGCGGATGGGACCCTCATGAACAGATCAATGGCAACTATCCCTAAAGGCGTTCCGCACGATGTCAGGACACGTCTTTGCGTCGATACGCGCTTTCGTCCCCCTGAGGAATTTCATCGGGGAACGCCGTGTACTCGTAGCCGAACTGATGGAGTCGCTCAATCTGGCGTTCTGAGGGGGAGAGAGTTGTCGATCCACACTCTGGACAGATCGATTCACACTCCTCACTGGGAGCCCATAGTCCCTGCCATCCACAAGTCTCGCAGCGAAACCCTTCGTCCGAGTCGAGTTCGTAGTCGCCGTCTGCCACTGCTTTCGAGCGGCGCTTCTGTGCCGCGAGCAGAGAGCGCACGCAGTTGCGGAGTGTTCGCGTTTCGTCGGGGTCAGATCCCATATCGGAGCTTCGGGCCAATTGCCGAAAAAGATTGGGTCAGGACACCATCCAAATATCTATCATACAGTAGAATTAAGTGGTTGGGTGGTGTACTGCGTGTATACCATGCCCGACTCCACCGCCGACCTTGATCCGTATAATCCGGATGCCGTCCGCACGGTCGCCTACGGTTTCGACGACTACGCCGACCTACTGGCGGACCTCGACTACGACGAGCATATTGCGGACCTCGCCCGCGATTACATGACCCGGGCGGACAACGACGCGTGGGACTCCCGCAGGCTCAACTACGCCATCGCCCATTGGGCGAATCTGATGTTGGACGAGATGTTCGAGTTTAATGGACGCGTCACTACGACCCGCTACGACGAACGCGTGATCCTCGAGTGGGAATCGCGGCGCAACCCCGATACCCTCGGCAGTTTCGTCGTCCGCTTCAGCGAACGGTTCGACGCGTCCTATCTGACTCTCCCCGACGAAGAGGACGAGTATATCGAGGAGTTCCGAACCACGTTGCGGGGGCTTATTCTCGTGGTCGTCCAAGACGTTGAGGACAGCCTCGACCGCGTCGAACAGGACAGGCTCGAACGGGAACAGGATGAGCATCCCACGGTGTGACTAGTCGCGTCTGGTTTGCACATATTGTTTGACCGAAGTGAACGACCGCGGGTCGAGTGACTCGGGGTACTCTCGCTGCTACCTATAGGCGCTAAGTTCCTTCCGCAAGTAGCGCAACGTCTTGAGAAAAGTGGAGAGTCAGTTGGGGTGATGACCATCATCATTCGGGGACATACTGAATTCCCGGTACACGGCGAGAGAGAATAACTGATACGCGCCAATGTATGAGAGAACGCCAACCAGTCCAAACGTAAGCGAATACATAGCGAGCATTATACTGACAGCTCCTCCCATAACTATCCAGAGCATCCGAGTCCCGGGTTCGGGGCCATTATGATGGCTGTCATGAGGCTTACAAAGGTGGCGGTGAGCATTGCTCCGAGTATTTGCATGTCATTGCCGTCTACGACCTATAGCCCCTTAAATCCTGTAGTAAACGACCACGGGTCGGGTGACCCGTGGTACTCTCGCTGTTCACTATAGATCAGGCCTCAACAACGTCCCCGAATACAGCACAGTTCTCGGACGCGTAGCAGCAATGACGCGGAACCCCGATGGTCGAATTCTTGGGCTTCAGGCCATGCTGCCCCGCGTCACCGCTCGGGCTCGCGCTCGTCGCTGTCAAGAACGCGGAGTTGGTCGCCACGGAGAGTGACCGGAATAGGAACGGTCGCCTCGACGAGTTCCACGGTGGCGTTATCGTTTGACTCATCGATATTCGTAATAGTGGCCTTCTCCCCCTGATATGGTCCGCCCGTAATCTCGACGAGATCCCCGACTTCGATTCCTTCAACATCGCTCCCGGGATCGAGAAAATGCTCAACCTCACTGATCCCTGTCGAGCCGCTGAGCACCTTTTGCGCGTGGGGGATATCATCAAGAAGACGCTCGACAATTGCCTGACTGTCGGCCTCGACGAACACGTAGCTAGTCATATCCTCGGGAGCGAGTGCCGCATGAATCTCTTCTATATCACGCTCAATAATCATTCGAGCCACTGTTTCTTCCTGACTCGCCGTGGTTTTGACTGTGAAGAGTCCCATAACCCTGTGATATAAGCGAAAGGTTAAGATAGTTTTGATACACCATCACTCAATGACAAACAGGACGTATACCTCGGCTAGTCCCGCCGCCACTCGAGGGCAAGCGTCGAATCGTCGGTTACGTGATCGAGGTAGATGCCCGCACGAAGCGTATAGCTCGATAGCAGACCGGCAGTGTCCGTTGAGTCTAGCCCGTCCGAGGATCGATCTGGGAGGGCCTCTCGAAGACCAGTGATGTGTTCGTCGGACTGACTAGTAATTGCCTCGCGAGCGCGGTCCATATGGGACTCCGACGGGGCATTTGTGGAGTCTGTGCGTGTGGCTCTCGCGAGTGCGAGTCCTCCGACAAGGACGACTGCTGCCAGCCCAATGGTCCGTTTTCGTACCATGGGCGGAAATATGAACACTAGGTTGAAAAACATTCGGATTGATACGAGTTCATCTCATAATGATAATACATGTCTTTTTCCCTGTGAGTTAAGATCCTGTCAGTATGTTTTTTAACCCCTCATCTCATTGACCCTGTATGGTCTCTCAAGCTACCGTGACCGTTGGTGAGGAGGAAACAGCAGTAACCGCAATTGTTCGTGCGATTTCCGACATTGAAGACGCATCTCCCGACGAACTCTATCCGGTCGGATCAGTTGTCAATCCAACTCTCTTGAACTCGTTTGTCGACGAAGGGCAGAATACCGACATTGGCGGGCAGATTGAATTCCCGTATGGGGACTACACGGTCATCGTCAGAGCCGATGGCACCATTTTGATTTCCGTTGAAGAATCCAATTACGGAAACGTCTAGAGATCCGAGAAAAGGTTTTCTTCGCACGTATCGCAGACTGGAGAGCTGTGGATATGAGACGTTTCGTGATCTGACTCGCAGATTACACACTGGGTATTGCTGTGGGGTGAACCTTGCGGGGGAGAGGTACCAGTAATGGTGACTACAAACATAATACCGAAGGTGATCCCGAGCAGAGAGAGGGCTACGATCACCCCTAACATTAGTAACATGTAGTTGTATATGCGACAATAAAACCGTTTTGGACGCGAGATACTGGGGAAGATCCATTATTCTTCACGCGATATAAGCTATCATTGGATTTACCAGTACCGCAAAGAAACTGCAGACATGTCAGAACTCGCGGAAACACTGTATACTCAGGTCCAAGATCTCCAGAAGCGAACCACAGGCCTCGAGAACGCTGTTGACGACACTCATGAGACAGTGACCGAGATAGATCGACGACTTGCCGAACAACACGAACTGCTACTTGCTCTTGCCGAGGAATACGACCTCGACAGGGAGGATATCCTCGCGGATTCCAAGCCCGGTGATGCCAGTGACCCCGAGATTCTGCGACCGCCGATCCTCCGGAATAGAGGATGCAGTACGTTTATTGTGGTTCGGACCGTGTAGTCTACTGTATGAAGCTCATTGTTAAGGATGGCGACACGCGACGTGTTCGATACGGTGTTCGTGACTTTCAGGCGGCTGAGTCGTCGACTGTGCACGTGTTCTATCCGCCAGAAGTGGCTGCCCAACATGATATTGAGGATGGAGTCGAACAGCTCACTGGACAGGTTGTCGCGGGAGAAGATGAGGCCGAGTTTCGCAACGACCCCGACTACGAACTCGAGGATCTTGCGCACGAGCGGGGGGAGGCCGATGATCTGAAAGATTTTCGACTCTAAAAGGCGTCGGCCGAGGAGTAGCGCAGTCGATACGTTTATATGAAAGGAGAATAAGTTGAGGGTGAGACGAGGTAGCACTCGTCACCTCATATACCCGTGATCATCCATGCCGAGAGCGCAACACTATTGCTATGATTGCGACACTCATTTTGGCGGTCCGCCCAACAATATCTCCCCCGAAGAACACGCCGAGATAGCACACGATGGCGGCTGTTTCCGCGGGATTCGGAATGGGGATTGGAAAGATTGGAGACGACGAGACCAATTCCGCCGTGGGTGATACGACGCTGTTACGCGGAGGGTCAAAGTGGTAGTGATCCCTATACATTAGCTTTATTGTGGAGTGTCGTATATATCGCATATGGGCGAAACATCTCGTGAAATCGAGATCAGCGACCCCCACACTGGCGATTCTGACCTAGATCAGGCACTCCGCCACTACTATTGACGCTGAGCTTGAGTACGCGGAGTACGTTCGCAATCAGCGTGCCGAAAGACAGGATCAAGAACGGGCACAGCAGCGTTCTTCTGACCAACAAGAACAACGGGAGGAATACCTTGAGCAGTATCGGGATGAGCAAGAGGCAAAACTGGAAGCCGATGTCGCCTCTGATTCACTCGATGCCGAGCCGACTCTTGGTGAATTCTCCGCCCGCGTCGACGCGCTTGAGACAGTAACGACGGTGTCCAATCCGAACTCATGCCCGACCCATAATGATGTTGATCTGGAGTACTATGTCGACCGCGCAAAGCGAAACGGAGTAGAAGGAGTCCTCCATACGACAGTTCGCGACGATGGGCGCGTACATGTGTATGGTAAATACAATGACGTGATACTACCGCCCAGAGACAGTGACCTGATCCGCCAGTTCAAGATCACCCTAAAAGACAAAGACGGGGAGACGTTCACCGATCATATTGATTTCGCGCCTCCCGACGAGACAGGAAGCGACTGGGTACGTCTCTGTGACTGGGTTGGTGTTGACCCGGAACGTCCGGCGGATCTCAAGAACAAGATCCTCCCGATCAAACGCCCGCGCTCCAACTCGGAGCCGACGATCCATGTGCCGCCCGTCAAGGGCGGACTAAATCCTGCGGTGTTCTCGGGGAAGCGTGGGGTGCATAAACTACAGCACAATCAAGCCGTTCAAACAGTAGGGGAGCACACGGTACGGACTCTTCCATGGTGGGGAACGGCACTGGGGAGTATTGTGTCGGGGGGAGTCATGATATGGTGTCACGGAACTTCTGTATCGGGTCTACTCCCCCTACTGGCGATGGGCGTTCTCGTAGGCGGATCTGTCATGGGATTCTGCCTGTCGTTCCTAATAGGACTGTATTATTGGGGGATGGCAGCACGTGGAGCAATAGCTATTGGGTTCATGACGGCCTGTCGCCTCCTCTGGCGCGGCTGGTTGTCTGTGAAACCGTTCCTGTTCCCCGAAGAGTGAGACTCGGCGTCCGTCGATCTAGTCGTGATTTTGTTGGCGCGATGAACGTGCTTCTCGGACACTCCCGTTATCACGCATCAGGTCCTCGCAGTCTGGGCACACACGCGGTTGATCAACGCCTGTGGGGGTGAACACACGGGCATACTGTGCGGTTACAAAACTTCCGCAGTTCTGGCATTGGGGCATACGTGTGCTACGACCCACCCCCTCGTATTCAATGTGTCTATCTAGTCTCGTATTTCAGAGTTTCCCTTGAACCGACCCACTCACGCGACGTCATATACCAAACATACCGCTGTTTGATCCCACTCGACATAGAACGTGCCGTCTTCGCCTACGTACACTCTCCCGACAATTTCACCCGAGCCGAGAACCTGACCCATTTCGGTTGCCTCGTACGGGGCCGACGACACTCGTCCCATAATCCGCGCAATAGTCGGCCCATCTAGTGTGTTCGCCCCTTGTGTCGAAGATAACTCCGCAGTCTCGCGAAGATCATATGTCCATGTATTGGACCAGCGCTCTACAACAAGGTCGAACTGCTGCATGAGAGTTGTAATTTACTGGGACTTACATCAATGTATTCTCGTCAGGTAACAGTTAACGAATTGTGTAGATCCAAGGTATTAAGTAAATATTCGGTGTATGGACAAGCGCGATGATGGCTCATGATACTCTTCGGACGGAGATGCGTTCGGAATTGGCCCGTGAATACGAACGGGAAATGGACCGAATGCGCGACACCGATGCATCCCTGCCACAACCTGTCGACCATTGTCCTGCCTGCGCCTGCCCGGATAACACGTCTGGACGCAATGGATTGGTCTGCAGCGCCTGCAACACCTCATGGCCGACACAATAGCGGTTGGTACCCAGTTCCCTACGGACCCCCGGATTCGTCGAGGAATACCCGCGTATAGTGAAGATTGGCACTTGTTTCGACCAAATCGGATTCGACCTCAAAAAAGAGCCGTCGCAGGATGAATTTCTCGGCTGTCATAACAGCTCCGTTTTTCTCAGTTACGTAGGGCTTATTAAACCGGGCCAGATCGACCGCCTGCAGAAACGTTCGCATCTCCTGTGGATTTCGTAGTGTCAGGGCGTTTTCCGTGATGAATCGTCGTTGTATTGTCTCCGCTCGCCGCGCTTCTTGTTTTGGGAGTGACGCCGAGCCGCTATTATCCGCGGCTTCCAGAAACTTGAGCACACGGGGCGGAGGCGATCCAATCTGAGGTGAACCGTCCTCGTTCTCGGCGGTGCGGAGATAATACGTGGTGTGGCGCATCATATCTGCGTACTGCGTGAGCGCGGCGTCGGCTAAGACCCGCTCCCACTCCTTGACAGGGATCTCGCAGTGCTGCCACTCGCTCATATACCATGATATACGTGATTATTGTATTTATATTTACTCCGCAATATAGATAATCAGGTCTGAACGCTATGAGTTTCTTCGCTGATTGAGGATGGCACGTCGGCTAGTCTTCTTCCGACTCCTCAGTGTCTGTCCCATTCTGAACTGTTTCTTCCCCTTCTGCCTTCGGCTGTGGCTCAACGACCGTCGTGAACACGGTCGTATCGTGTTGATCGTCCTCACGTGTGAACACAAACGGGCGGGCTTCTTCTCCCGCCACTCGCTCGAGTATGGTTGTTATCTCTTCCGCTATCTCACTGAGAACGCCTCCGGTTTGAGTTGCGGTCTCCTCTAATTGAACATCAATTTCGGATTCGTCGAGGATTCGAATTGATACTCGATACCGATTTGGCTCATACGTCCCAGTCACGCAAAATTTTGCGTTCGCAACTCGGCGATGAAATCCCGTCAGGGTGCTCTGTTGGAGATCGTCGCCCCCCTCGGCGGTAACTCTCTCATGGAGTTGTTGAACGCGCGTTTCGATCTGTGCGGGGACGTCTGGTTGCTCAGACCGCGCAGTCTGGGTAGACTCAGGCTCCGTAGACTGTTGTGTGAGTACTTCCGTAAGCAATTGGGTTGCGGTTGTATCGATAGCCTCCAGATGGCGTGCATGCTCCTCTGGAAGTTCAATCTCAATTGTCTTAGTCATGGGTCAGATACAGGACCGTAGATATATAAATATTCGAGGATTCCGTCGCGTCACCACGGTGGCCCACGGGGGTGTGACTACCGGGAAAACGTGTCGGTTCGCTCGTTTCTCAGCGGCACACTCTAAAGCTATCCCTTGTTCGATAACCGAACATTGTTACTATAGGTATTTACAATATAGGTCTGGTATCTAGTCGCTACTTAGTAGGACCAATGTGATTTGGGAACACTGTTAATATCCCTACCTGTGAATGGTTATTTCGCATGACGGTGTCCCTCCCCCTTACCCTTGAATCGTTATTGTCGACCGATGGAAACGGCAAATCATCGCCTCCCCAAACAAGACACGCTTACCATACATGACGGAAACTGGCACACGCGGTAGCCCACGTAGCGATGTGATTCCAAACCCGCCAACGTTTCCTGCAGTTCACCCCCGTGACGAGACTCCGTCGGTGGAGGCGGTACATTCACATCGCGAAACCCTTCGCGACTGGCTCACCAAGAAGTACTCCGAACCAACTGCCGACTACGCGGTCAACACCTTGCGCATGTGGGGCAAGTATGGGCATCAGTCTCCGTATGTCGCACCCATCTGGGAGTACGCCCTCGTTGAGACGAACGCGGCACTTCCGTATACGGAGGAGGTTCAGCAGAGTTACTCCGCATGGAACGAGGAAAATCGGATGACACATCCCCATGCGGAGTCCGGGTCCGCGATCTCGTACCCGCGAGCACCGGACGCACTTCGGGCCGCAATTGAAGATATATCTATCATCTCGCGGCAGACACTCCACGACTCCCACGGCGAACGCATCCACGTTTACCGAGGGATCGACGAGCACGTCTGGGAAAATCATACAGACATCCTCCCCGACGGCGGCGTGCGAATCAAGCCGTTGGCCATGGAATCATGGACGCTGGACAAAGCGGTGGCTGAACCATACGGACGTTACACGCTCGAACGGACGATAGATGTCGAGGACGTCCTGTTTTATGGCGACATCTTCATGAGTGAGCGTCCAGAAGAGCGGGAGATGGCGATAGGGGGATACAACTCGTATGAGATCCCGTTTGAAGATCTTTCGTGGGACCGCCGCTAGCGGAAGTTCCGCTACCGTATTATCGGACGGAGGGTCACAATTTTGGGGGGTCGTGCAAGCACCCCGAATATACTTAGCAGATGAACCGTTAGAGGCCAGTATGTCGGAACCAACTGATACATCATCGGACAAGATTGCGATTGATACAGAACAGCTCTCTACACCGACGTGTCATACCTGTGGTCGCACCGAAGAGAAAAGCGTGGTTCTCGAGACGATCAGTATGGTTGGCGCGTACGATGAAGAAACGGGAAACTATGTCGATGGAGAATCGGCGCTTGATGGGGGATGGGAACTTATCCTTTCTGCGGAGTGCGAGATACAGGAGAGAAATGACCATGTCCGGGTGATTCCCGACGAGTTCTACGTATTCTGTCCCGACTGCCCAGCAGACCCAGATGTCGCCATTTGACCAGATAGCGTTCGAATTTCTAAAGAAGGCAGCGAGAGTTCCACGGGTCACCCGACCCGTGGTCGTTTACGGGGGTTGCTCTGTATTGCGGTCGAGATGCGTATGGTCTGCCAGTTGTTTCAGATTCAGACATATATCGCCAGTTCTATGCCGCGTCCGTTCAACTCGTTCATACGAAAGACGGGAGATAATTTCGGCCGCGACCATGTGGAGGAAGTCCAATGTATCCCATGGGATCTTGGAGACGTACAATATACTTTTACTCTCCTCCCTCATGTTATTATCTATGCCAAGTGACACGGAGTTGCGTGAAGCGTTTATCCGCAAGTTGACCCATGCTCTGCAGCAATATACTCGAATCACATATGAAGAGGTGGAATACAAATTCCAACGATATCCGGAGTTGCTGACCGGGGATGAGGGTGTTCCAGATATTCAGAGCGATAACCGATTCCGCAAACTAAGCCGCAAATTTAATGGAGAAGTTGATACTCTTGAAAAGTACGATATCCGCGACATATTCGAGCGCATAGCCGAGGAATTAAGAGAGGAATATGAGAACCAGCCCGATTCACACGACAACGACGAAACGGAGGAATCGGAGTCGAACGATGACAATCCGTCATCAGATGAGAGTGAGAGTGAGGACAGCGGATATAGCAACAATAATGACGATGATTCGGTGTACAGAAACACAGACCCGCGACCATCAGAAGAACCGCCGACTCGTCTTGATTCCCTTTGACTTCCCTTCACGACTGAAGTTGTGAAGCTCGCAGTTCCGTGCTGGGGTATTTTCCTACTAGGTGTGAAACGGAAAAGAACATATACATCCATCCTCGCTATATAATCAATTATGAGCGATACTTCGGACAGCAAATACTCCTCTCCTACTACGGACGGCCGACCGAATATTCTTCTGATTCATTGCCATGATCTCGGTCAACATCTCGGCTGTTACGGGCAGGATGTTGAAACCCCGCGAATCGACACGCTCGCGGACGAGGGCGTGCTGTTTGAAAACCATTTCACGACCGCACCCCAGTGTTCGCCGAGTCGTGGGAGTCTTTGGACGGGCCTCCATCCCCACGCAAATGGGTTGATCGGTCTCGAACACAGCGGGTGGAAAGTACGTGAGTCCATCACCACGCTTCCTCAGCATCTGGCCCAGCGCGGATATACCACGCATCTCTTCGGACTTCAGCATGTCACCGATGATCCCGAGGCGTTTGGCTATACGGATATCCACTCGGAGGAAGGGCTCAAGACGTCAACAACGGCGAGCTATCATGACGTGAATCGCGCTCACAGCGTCTCCAGTTCAGTGACTCAGTTCCTCCGCGACAGCCCGGACGATCCGTTCTTCGCGTCAGTCGGTTTCTTCGAATCTCACCGCGCAGACATGGGGAGCCGATTTGGATTCAACGAGGATCAGTATGACTGCCCCGATCCTGACGACGTTGCGGCACTCCCCTATCTTCCCGACCGCCCCGAGATCCGAAAAGACATCGCGGCGATTAATGGGATGGTTCGCGCCATTGATTCTGCTGTTGGCCAGATCGATGACGCACTGGACGCAACAGGACTGCAGGAGAACACGCTTATTCTACTAACCACCGAACACGGCATCGCGTTCCCCCGTGCCAAAGGGACGTGCTTTGATCCCGGGATCGAAGGCGTCCTTCTCGGCCGCCTTCCGGGTGTCTTGGACGGGGGCGAACGATACGATGAGCTTATCAGTAATGTCGATATCCTTCCGACTCTGCTGGACCTCGTTGCCGATGAGACGCCCTCGAACATTGCTGGCCACAGTGTTCTCCCACTTGTCACGGGGGACGACTACACGCCGCGCGACCGCGTGTTCGCGGAGATGACGTGGCATGATCGCTACGACCCGGTGCGGGCAATCCGCACAGAGAATTACAAGTATATCCGTACCTTCTGGCACCGTCCACCGATCTACATGCCGAACGATGTCTTCGCAAGTCGATCTGGGCGCGAAGTTCGCGAAGAGTACTACGAGGGAGTCCGCCCATATGAGCAATTATACGATCTTGAAGAGGACCCGCATGAACAGAATAACCTCGCCGATGACGATGACTACGCGGCCGTGAAAGACGAACTTAATCGGCGGCTGGTCACATGGATGGACGATACCGAGGATATCCTCCTCGATGGTCCCGTCCCCCCAGCGGACTTTGATGAGATTCAACCCGATCCTGCGAGTCTCCAATCCACAGAACCCACCCATACAGCTTCCACTGATGGCGAATCGTCCACGAATGGCCACTCTGACAGCAGGGTGAATCGGTCGGAGAGTCGCCTCACCAAAATCCGCTCCCAGTTGCAAAAACTGCTCCGGTGACGACCTCGCCCGCCGTACACGGCAGGATTTTCCCTCCTCTTACAGAACTTCGTAATTGAGGTTCCGCTGGCGGACGAGTAGTCCTTTGTCGGGATGAGCCATGGAGACGATAATCTCGTCGTGCTTCCGTTCGAACGCGTACACGGACCGGAGCACGCTGTCCCAGCCTGTGACCTTTATATACTCGCCGCGGTCGTTCGTTTTCGGCCACACTCGAAGGTGGGGACCGTGGGAATTCTCCTTCAACTCCGTAACGATTTTGCAATTGTGGTTGCTAGTCTCATTGCAATCCCACTCTAACTGCCGCTTGAGTGCCGCGAGCAATTCATCATCGGTAGATTCGGATTGAGTGTCGGTGGTAAGGTCGGACATGACTACTAATATGACCGCCTCATCAATAAAATGTCGTCCTCGTATTCCAGAGTATCACAGAGCACACACTATGTCATCAACTCTCACTATCGGGTCGTTTCCCATTTGAAATATACGCACTTTTTCGTGGGGGACTGCGGCTCAATGAGAACGCCAAGTGGCTGACTGTCATAGAGAGATCTCACATAGTCTTGAAAGTCGCGAACCATCATCCCATCAGTTGTATGTACGAGTGCGTACCGTTCTCGCCCTTTGCTAACGGTCTGTACAGTATCCACCACCTCATCGTCCGATTTGAGAACCCGTTGGACACTGATGGCAGTCGTCCATGGAGGGTCGCTGGGCGTGGTTAGGAAATCATGGACCTCCCAGTGATTGCGGGCAGCGTATGGGTTTATCTGCTGGCAGAGAGAGCCAATCGCTTTATTAGATGTAGTATCGTCTGGGCAGCGTTGCGGGGTTTCAACGGTGACTGTTTTGGTCTCTGACGCTGATCGTGGCGTCTCCCCCGTTGGAACAAAACGAACCGTATGAAGGTAGTTCATTGATTTTATGTACACATCAGAACTAACTTAAATATTGTGTAGTGGTGGGTTCTCGTGTCGTGACAGTATGGGAGGACCAGCGAGATCCGGTCAGTCAAGGCTTCGAAAACAGTTTTGGCAAAACGAGGCAAACGATGGATTTTCTACGGCACACGTTGGGCAAGGATCTGAACTCTGGTTCGGAGAACAGCTCGCGGGACCAGATGGGACGGCGACACTGTCCAGTGGATTGCAGTATGCGTCGATCACATCGCCCCACGTAACAACTGGAGTGTCAACCTCTGCTCGATCCGTTACTCGGGCGATGAAGGCTCCCTGCTGCAACTTGCACAATCCGTACCACAGTCCAAGAAATGCGATGGAGGGCAGGAGGCATAGCAGAGCAACTGTTCCGATCAGCACGAGGGTCATATGACGCCCGTTTTCGCCCCGCATATATATGCTTCTCCATTGCGCTCCGCGACGATGTATCGCTCGAGATGAGATGAGATGAGATGAGATGAGATG
>SDGW01000138.1_pt1 | contig 51276 bp, 48 predicted proteins | sample 2873831 | NCBI WGS metagenome assembly SDGW01 (sample SAMN08132700, study PRJNA421101) | hypersaline lake metagenome | isolation source: celular fraction 0.22 microns magnesium sulfate-rich crust from ephemeral... | place: Spain: Penahueca Lagoon, Toledo | collected 2011-07 | reverse complement strand
GATACCCAGTCTTTACCCACGTCCGACCCGTAGACGCGGTCAGATGGGACAGGGAACGGAGTTCGGACTGGTCGATCTCGAGGAGGTCGAAACTCCCGGCGACGAGTGGGAGGAGATCGACGTCTCGGATACCGAAGCGGACAAGATCGCCCGCAAGCGCGACCGCGAGTTCGAACAGTTCGAGGAGCGCATCAAGGACGCCGACCAGTTCAAAGTCGAGCAGTCGGTGTTCGACGACGCGACGTTCGCCGCGCTGTACAAACTCGTTCAGGACGGCTACGTCGAGGCCTTCGGCGGGCCGCTCTCGACGGGCAAGGAGGCGAATGTCTACCACGCGCTGGGCGACGACCGCGAGGTCGCAGTCAAGATCTACCGGATCAACGCCTCGAACTTCCGGCAGATGCGCGACTACCTCGAGGGTGACCCGCGGTTCGAGGGGCTCGGCGGCAAGAAGAAAGACGTCGTCCTCGCCTGGACGAAAAAGGAACTGGCGAACTTAGAGCGGGCCAAACAGGCCGGTGTACGGGTGCCCGAACCGATCGCGACCGAGCGTAACGTGCTCGTCATGGAGTACATCGGCAACGAGGACGGCCGCGCGAAACGCCTCGGCGAGGTCCAGATCGAGAACCCGCAAACCGCCTACGAGGTCATGCGCGAGTACATGCGCCGGCTCTACTCGGCCGGACTGATCCACGGCGATCTGAGCGAGTACAACGTCGTGTTCGACGAGGGCCAACTCGTGTTCATCGACCTCGGGCAGGCCGTTACCGTCCACCACCCCAACAGCCGCGACTTCCTCGAGCGAGACTGCCGGAACGTCGCCTCGTTTTTCTCTCGCCAGGGACTGGACGTGACCGAGGACGACCTCCTCGAGTTCGTCACGAGCCCGGAGCCGGATCCCTCGCGGGACTGAGCGCCGCGCGCTCGCCGAACGCCGTCCCGAACGCATTAGTGGCTCGCCCTCGCGCGAACGAGTATGCAGATCGGTATCATCTCGGACACGCACGACAACGCCGACGCGACCGAACGCGCGACCGAGATCTTTCGGGAGGAGGGCGTCGAGATCGTCATCCACTGCGGCGACTTCGTCGCGCCGCTGATGGTCCCCTACTTCGACGACTTCGAACTCCACGGCGTCCTCGGGAACAACGACGGGGACGCGGCAAATCTACAAGGGGCGTTCGACTCGCTCGGCGGCGAGAGCCAGCTGCACGGCCGATTCGCCGACCTCGAGTTCGACGGGCTCTCGATCGCCGTCCTCCACGGAGAGAGCAAAGCGGAAGTCGAGGCCATCGCCGCCGGCGAGACGTACGATTTCGTCTGTTACGGGCATCACCACCAGCGTGACCATTCCGAGGACGGCCGCACGACCGTCGTCAATCCGGGCGCACACTTCCTGACGAAGTCCGAGGCCGATCGGACCGTGGCGATCCTCGATACGCACACGGAGTCCGTACAGTTTCGGTCGGTTCGCGAGTAAGCGCCGTTCTCCAGTTCGATCGCACTGCGACTCGAGGCGGCCACGCGTATCGGTGCCACGACTCACCTGGTGCTCGCGGACCAAGCGCTTAACCTCGCCCAGCCAGTAGCGGACCGTATGCAGCACGTGAAGATTCCGCAGGACCGCATCGGCGTTCTCATCGGCGAAGGAGGCGAGACGATGCGCGAGATCGAGGCGGAAGCCGAAGTGCGACTCGACATCGACTCGGAGAACGGCTCCGTCGCCGTCGAGACCGTCGGCGACCCCGTGTCGGGGCTCAAGGCACCCGAAATCGTCCGCGCCATCGGCCGCGGCTTCGCACCCGAGGACGCCATGCGGCTGCTCGACGACGACATGATGTTGTTCGACGTCGTCGACATCGACGCCGCCGCGCGCAACAAAAACGACATGAAACGCAAGAAGGGACGGCTCATCGGCGAGGGCGGCCGCACCCGGGAACTGATGGAGGAACTGACGGGAGCCGACGTCGTCATCTACGGCTCGACGCTCGGCATCATCGGTGCGCCCCAGGAGGTCGACGCCGTCCGCAGCGCCGCCGAGATGCTCCTCGATGGTGCGCCCCACGGCGCGGTGTACTCGTTCCTCGAGGAGAAACACAACGAGATGAAACATCAGGGGATGGAGTACCACCGGTTCCCCGGCGGCCAGTCCTGACCGCTCGTCCCCACGTCACCTCTTTCTCTCGGCTCGTCGGCTCGCCGAATCGTTCCCACGCCTTGGTATAAATACCCACTCGCCGACGGGATCGAAAACACCGGACGGGGGTGTTATCGAGCGGTTCTATCTGCCGGATAACAAAAGGTTTATATAGAATAGCAAACAATCTCTCGTTTGACTATGGCTCAACAGATGGGCAACCAGCCCCTCATCGTGCTTTCGGAGGACAGCCAGCGGACCTCCGGCAAAGATGCGCAGTCGATGAACGTACAGGCCGGCAAGGCCGTCGCCGAGTCGGTTCGGACGACGCTCGGCCCGAAGGGGATGGACAAGATGCTCGTCGACTCCTCGGGCAACGTCATCGTTACGAACGACGGTGTCACGCTGCTCTCGGAGATGGAGATCGACCACCCCGCAGCCGACATGATCGTCGAAGTCGCCGAAACACAGGAAGACGAGGTCGGCGACGGCACCACGAGTGCCGTCGTCGTCGCCGGCGAACTCCTCAGTCAGGCCGAGGACCTCCTCGACCAGGACATCCACGCGACCACCCTCGCTCAGGGGTACCGCGAGGCCGCCGAGGAGGCCACCGAGGCCCTCGAGGAGATCGCCATCGACGTCGCCGAGGACGACACTGAGATCCTGGAGCAGATCGCCGCGACGGCGATGACCGGCAAGGGCGCGGAGAACGCCAAGGACCTGCTCTCCGGACTCGTCGTCGAGGCCGTCCAGACGGTCGCCGACGACGACGGCGTCGACACGGACAACATCAAAGTCGAGAAGGTCGTCGGCGGCTCGATCGAGAACTCCGAGCTCGTCGAGGGCGTCATCGTCGACAAGGAGCGCGTCTCCGAGAACATGCCCTACTTCGCCGAGGACGCCAACATCGCGATCATCGACGGCGACCTCGAGATCAAGGAGACCGAGATCGACGCCGAGGTCAACGTCACCGATCCCGACCAGCTCGAGCAGTTCCTCGAACAGGAAGAGGCCCAGCTGCGCGAGATGGCCGAGACGATCGCCGACGTCGGCGCCGACGCCGTCTTCGTCGACGGCGGTATCGACGACATGGCCCAGCACTATCTCGCCCAGGAGGGCATCATCGCGGTCCGCCGCGTCAAGTCCAGCGACCAGTCCCAGCTGGCCCGCTCGACCGGCGCGACGCCCGTCTCGACGGTCGACGACCTCTCCGAGGACGACCTCGGCTTCGCCGGTAGCGTCGCCCAGAAGGAGATCGCCGGCGACCAGCGCATCTTCGTCGAGGACGTCGACGACGCGCAGGCCGTCACTCTGATCCTCCGCGGCGGCACCGAACACGTCATCGACGAGGTCGACCGCGCCATCGAGGACTCGCTCGGCGTCGTCCGAACGACCATCGAGGACGGCAAGGTCCTCGCCGGCGGCGGCGCACCCGAGATCGACGTCTCGCTCGCGCTTCGCGACTACGCCGACTCCGTCGGCGGCCGCGAACAGCTCGCCGTCGAGGCCTTCGCCGACGCGCTCGAGGTCATCCCGCGCACGCTGGCCGAGAACGCGGGTCTCGACCCCATCGACTCGCTCGTCGAACTCCGCAGCGCCCACGACGGCGGCGACACGGCCGCCGGCCTCGACGCCTACACCGGCGACACCATCGACATGGAAGCCGAGGGCGTCTACGAGCCGCTGCGCGTCAAGACCCAGGCCATCGAATCCGCCACCGAGGCGGCCGTCATGCTGCTGCGCATCGACGACGTCATCGCCGCGGGCGACCTCGCGGTCTCCCACGACGACGATGACGAGGACATGCCCGCCGGCGGCCCCGGTGGCATGGGCGGCGGCATGGGCGGTATGGGCGGTGGCATGGGCGGCATGATGTAGGACTAAATTTTGCTCTGCGGGCCAGCGAAGCTGGCCCTCGGCAAAATTTAGTATAAATGCCTCCTCCCTCCGTTCCGGGACGCTTCGCGTCCCTCCACATCGGTCGTCGGTCCGAGCGCGCGGCGCTCGGTGAACGGCGTCCTCGGGTCTTCGGCCTTGCAGTGACGTGGAGGACGCTCCCGCTTGAACCGCTCACCTGAGTCGGCCCATACTCTCGTTTCGTCGTTTTCGTTGTCGCTTCCGAATCTGTTAGTCTGATCTGCGCTCCGCGTTTCGTCCGCCCGTTCGAGCGCGACCGTGATTCTGATCTCCTCTTTCGACCTCGAGTAATCGATTGCTTGCGGGGCGTTCAACGCAACCCTCATGTTTGATTCGCTACAACTACTGGCCGTGACGAACGACGCCGACAGAAAACGTGACGTCGCGAGCGCCTTCGGTGGTGCTACGGACGGCTATCTGGAGGGGGACGTGCTCAAGCAGGGCGCGGACCTCGAGCGACTCGTCGACTGGTGTGCCGATGCGACCCGTGCGCTCGACGTGGCGACCGGTGCCGGACACGTCGCCGGTGGCCTCGTCGATGCCGGCATCTCGCGAGTCGTCGCCGCCGATCTCTCCCCGGAGATGGTCCGGACGGCGACGACCGAGTACCCCCGTGTCGAGGGCGTGGCGGTCGACGCCGAGCGACTGCCGATCGCCAGTGATCGTTTCGATGCGGTTACCTGTCGCTTCGCCGCACATCACTTCCCGGACCCCGAGGCTTTCCTCGCGGAGGTCGAACGCTCTACGTCGCATTAAAACCAACTACAATTTCACCGAAAGTAATGGTGGTACCGAAGTGTGAGTCTGGTGCACTGGCGGCTGGTGTTGAGGATATCGTCGAAACTGCTGAAGACTACGGAAATACTGCCGTCGAAACTGGTGAGGATATCGCAGATGATGTCTCCGATGGCGTCGATTACGTAGTCAATGGCGGTGAAGACATCGCGAGTGATTTGACTGACGGCGCTGGCGATGTCGTCGACGAAGGAAGGATATAAGTGACGACGCTCTTGGCGGAATCGGATTCTGATAAGTCACCACCCGAATTATTTATAAGACTAAAGGGTAGTAAATATAAGACGATCAACTATGGATATGGATGGACTCAACGTTATAACTGTTTTCGTGAGTATGGCGTTCATCGTCACTGGATTCATCGTCACTGGATTCATCGCACTGACTAGTGTTACTTCCATGTTCAACCGAGCAGAGGGGATACTCTTTCTTGCGAGCGGGATCGCAGTGTTGCTCATCAGTTACTATCGGAGCTACAAAAGAGAACGGAACGCCAGCTAATTCGGACAAGTGTATCGTCTCACTCCTCGTTGATCGTTCGCTCTGATTCTCTGGTGCTCACCCGACCACCGCGAAGAGATTTACACTCGTAGATCGGGTCGTATCCCGACATATGTCTTGGATTTAGAGGTCGGTTTCACGACGAACTAAGTAGTCCCCCGCAATATTCGCTCCTATGAACACCCTTCTTCTGGAAAGCGACGACGTCGACGACCACGCGCAACTGGCGGACGTCATCGACGCCGTCGAGGCGGCCTTCGCCGCCTTCGAGCGCGGAGACACACAGATGCCCGCCAAGTCCTACATCGACCTCCCGCAGTACAACGGCGACTTCCGGTCGATGCCCGCTTACCTCCATGCGGGCGAGTGGGACGCCGCCGGACTGAAATGGGTCAACGTCCACCCGGACAACCCCGCCGACCACGACCTGCCGACCGTACTGGGGACGATGATCTACTCCGACCCCGAGACCGCGTTCCCGCTCGCGATCATGGACGGCACGACGCTCACGATGAAGCGGACAGGTGCCGCGGCGGCCGTCGCCACCGACTATCTGGCCGTCGACGACGCCTCGAGTCTGGGCCTCGTCGGAGCCGGCGTCCAGTCCTATACGCAACTCGAGGCGATCAGCGAGGTCCGACCAATCGAGGAAGTCGTCGTCTCAGATCCCGACGACGACCGTGTCCGGCAGTTCGTCGAAGCCTTCGAGGACCGGTTCGACGTCCGCGGCGGCTCGATTTCGGAGGCGGGGCACTGCGACGTGTGCTCGACCGTGACCCCTGTCGAGGAGCCGATCGTGGGACTCGAGGCCGTCGGCGACCACACGCACGTCAACGCCATCGGGGCCGACGCCGAGGGGAAACACGAACTCGAGGACGCGCTGCTCGAGGCGGCGACCATCGTCATCGACGACCACGAGCAGTGCACTCACTCGGGCGAGATCAACGTTCCCTACCGGGCGGGGACGCTGACGGACGCGGACATCCACGGGGAGCTCGGCGAACTCGTCGTCGGGGCGAAGGAAGGGCGGACCGACGAGACGGGGATCACCGTCTTCGATTCGACGGGGCTCGCGATCCAGGACGTAGCAGCCGCGCGTGTGGTCTACGAGCGGGCGTCGGCCGCTGGTGCGGGGTACGAGTTCGACATGGTCGGCGTCGGCGATCCGTCGTAACCAGGACCGTCGATCCGGACGCGGGCGCGTCACGCGCTCGGTGGCGGGGCGGGTCCGCGAACGCGGGTGGTTCGTTCGTGGGGGAATGTTTTCTACCCGTCGCTCGTTTTCTGAGACGGCATGGACCACGTCCGGACGCTCGAATGCACGCTCTGTGGCGAGACGTACGATCCCGAGCAGGTCGTCTACACCTGTTCGAACCATCCCGGCGTCCGGGGGATCCTCGAGGTGCGGTACGACTACGATGTCGTGCGGGACCGCTTCGACGAGCCCCTCGACGGGAACATTCCGGACCAGTGGAAGTATCGGGCGTTTCTCCCGGTCGATGTGGACGCGGAACCGGTGACGCTGCAGGAAGGCGGAACGGATCTCTACGACGCGCCGCGGCTCGGCGACGAACTGGGGGTCCACATGCGCGTGAAAGACGACGGCCGCAATCCGACGGGCGTCCTGAAAGACCGCGCGACCAGTGTGTCGGTGACGAAGGCCGCTCACGCCGGACGCGACGTCGTGACGTGCGCCTCGACGGGCAACGCCGCGGCGTCGCTGGCGGGCTACGCCGCTCGCGGTGGCCTCGACTGTCGGATCTTCGTTCCCGGTGACGCGCCCGAAGAGAAGTTGGCGCAGCCGCTCGTCTACGGTGCCGACGTCCTCGCCGTCGACGGGAGCTACGACGAAGCCTACGACCTCAGTATGGCGGTCACCGAGGCGTTCGGCTGGTACAATCGCAACGCCGCGGTCAATCCGTTTCAGGTCGAGGGGAAGCGAACCGTCGGGCACGAACTCGCCGAGCAAACGCGAGGCGACGTACCGGACTGGCTCGTGTTCTCGATGGGAGACGGCTGTACGATCTACGGCGGCTGGAAGGGGTTTCGCGAGTTCCACGACCTCGGATTCGTCGACGAAATGCCGAAGATGCTCGGCGTTCAGGCCGAGGGAGCGAGCGGCATCCACGACGCCTTCCACGACCACGATTCGACCGACGAGGTCGCGAACACGCTCGCCGACAGCATCGCGGTCGGCCGGCCGCGTAACACGGTGAAGGCGGTGAAAGCGCTGCACGAAAGCGGTGGGACGTCCGTCCTCGTCAGCGACGAGGCGATCCTCCGCGCGGAGAAGACGCTCGGAAGCACGGAGGGGATCTACGCCGAACCCGCCGGCGCGACGCCGGTCGCGGGAATCCGGAAAGCGCGCTCCGAGGGGATCATCGACGCCGACGAGTCGGTGCTGGCCGTCGTCACCGGCTACGGGCTGAAAGACACGAAAAGCGCCATGCAGGCCGCCGGAAGCGCCGTGGAGATCGCACCGGAGATCGACGAGGTCACCCGACGGTACGATCCGGCCGAGTGACGGTCCGCTGCTCGAACCGGCGACGATAGCGACGCCCCACGGTGACCCGGCGGCCGCCGGGTGACCACTCGATCCGTCCGTCTCCCTCGGTACCAGTCTACCGGCTTCAGCACCGTCATTTCTTGGCTTCCCGGGAAACGAACGCCCACGTCGATGCCGTTCTTCGAGTCGAACTCGACGACGAGCTCTCTCGCGTCGGCGAGAGCAGTGATCTCCCGTATCGGAGTCGCGCCGGTTTGTCGTTCTTCGGCCGAGATCCGTTTGCAGGTCGCGCGTGACTTACCTGCGGGACAGTCGCCGCGGAATCGAGCCGGTCATCGACAACTCGTCGACGTAGTGATACACCGGTTCGCCGGCCGGCGTCGGCAGACCGTTGGCCTCGAGCATCGTGTTCTCGTGGATCGTCGCGACCGCCGGCTGAAGCGGCCACGGGTCGTGTGCGAGTTCGCCGGTCAGGACGCGGCTCGCGGTCGGCGCGTAGATCCGTCGGCGAGCGGTGAGCCAGTACGCGAGCGAGTCCGGCTCGGCGGTGAACACGTCGCCGTCGGGGCGGTAGGTCGCTGCGAACCGGGCGGATGTCTCGCCGTCCGAGCGTCGTCGCTCGCTCGAGAAAGCGACGTGGTTCTCTTCGGTCGCGCCGACTCGCATGGTCGCGTCGTAGACCGGCAGACCGGTCGTCCGGCTCAGGGTCATCGCGACCAGCGAACTGCCGACATCGATGCTGAAGAAAAACAGGCCCGGCTCGTCCCGATAGCGAACGTACGTCCGGACGGCGAGTTCGGGAAACGCCAGTCTGGTGATCGACGGCGTCCCGCGGATCCCGACGTTCGTGAGCACGAACGGGAGTACGCTCAGCCAGGCGTGTCCGTCCCGGGTCTCGAGGTTCAACTGCCCCGGAACGTGCGGTCGAAGCTCGTCGGGATCGATTGGCCAGTGAGCAAACAATCCGTCGCGCCACGTCATCGAGGCGATGTGTGGTGTTTTCGACGCCGACCCCCCCGCGAATCTCCATCGAAACGGATCCGTACGTTGTGCGTTCATCCTCAGAACCAACAGGTACTGTGGACACCCCTACGACGTACTGACGTATAAATCAGATAGCCAGCTGTCAGATCCGGTGGTGGTTCGGTCGCCGATCACGGAGTCGCGATCGGGGACGCGACGACCGCTATCAGTCGGCCGGATCGACTGCGGCGTCGTCCGATTTCTCGAGGGTGACGCCGCCCGAGCCGTCGTCGTCCGATCCGCTCGATTGGATCGCCTCGATTACCTGGTCGGTGGCATCGGTCGCACGGAGCACCAACACCCCGAACCCGACGCGGGTGAGAACGTCGATGTAGACGCCCAGGAAGACCCCGCTGAACGCGTCGAGCAACCCGAGGTTTTGCCGCGAGACGATGCCGAGGACCAGATAGAACACCCAGATCAGGATAAGCAGGTTCCTGAGCTTTCCGTAGAGGAGGACGCGCTCGCCGCTTTGCTCGCCGGACCGTTTCGTGACCGGTCCCGCCATCAGATAGATGAGCACGACGAGACTCGCGAGCGTCACGAGGGTGCTCACCGAATCCAGTGGCGGCTCGAGGAAGTAGCCGACGGCCGTCACGCCGACCCAGCCCAGACCGAAGACGAACATCGCGATCTGCTGGCGCGTGCTCGCGCCGGCGACGAGGCCGGCGATGGCGATCATAATCGGCGTTGTGATGAAGTAGTCGACGTAGCGGCTCATCGGGATCGGTTGGCCGTTTGCCGCCGTGGCGGTCAACAGCTCCGCCGACATCCCGAAGTAGCCGAGCGCGAGCATCCCGCAGAGGATCGGAACCGGGAGATAGTACCGGCGCTTGCCCGTCGGCATTCGACTGACCCAGACGAGGAACCCGACGGTCGCAGCCACCAGCACGTAGAAGGCATACCGGTAGAGCTGGAGTTCGGGAATCATCGGCGCTCACCTCCCTGTCCCGCCGCGGCCGCAGTCGGATCCGCCGCCCCCGAAACGGAGAACTCGTCGACGGCGTCGGCGAGAGCCGCCGCCCGCTCGTCGAGTCGCGTCGCTTCGGCCGACACGTCGCTGATCGTCGCGGTCGTCTCTTCGGCCGCCGCGGCGACCTGCTGGGCCTGCGAAGTCGTCTCGTCGGCGACGCTCGCGACGTCCTGGACGATCGTCGCCAACTCCTCGGCGGAGTCGGCCTGTTCGTCGGTCGCCTGGTCGATCTCCTCGACGCCGGCGGCCACTTGCTCGATCTCCGTCGCGATCCGGTCTAACTTCAGCGAGAGGTCGTCGACCCGGCCGGTCGCGGAGCCGATCGTCGCTTCTGCTTCCTGGATCTGCGTTGCGCTTTCGGTCGCCCGCTGTTGGATCGATTCGATCATGGTTTCGACGTCCTCGACTGCCGCCTGCGTCTGCGCTGCGAGTTCCTTGACTTCGTCGGCGACGGCCTGGAACCCGCCGCTCTCGCTCGAGGCGCTCTCCGATCGCGCAGACTCGATGGCCGCGTTCAGTGCGAGCATGTTCGTCTGGCCGGCGATCTCGTCGATCAGCTCGACGATTTCCTGGATCTGTTCGGCCTCCTGATCGAGCGATCGGATGGTCTCGGCGACGGCTTCCGTCTGGTCGCTGGCCGCGTGCATCTCCGCGGTCGTCTCCTCGACCTCCTGCCGGCCTTCGGTCGCCAGTGCGTCGACCTGATTGGACTGCTCTGCGATGTTGCTCGTCGCGGCCGCGACCTCCTCGACGGTCGCGGACATCTCCTTGACTTCGGTCGTCGCCACCGTGAGGTCCTCGGCCTGTTTCGCGGACCCGTCCGAAATCTCTTGCACCGAGGAGCTGACCTCCTGGCTCGCCCGACGGATCTCGTCGGAGCTGGTCTGGACCTCGGTGCTCGTCCGGGCGACCTCGGCGGAGATCGTCTTGACCTGAGCGACCGTCGACTCGAGGTCGGCGATCATTTCGTTGAACGCCTCGGCGATCGAGACCATCGCCTCGTGGTCCGTCTCCGGCTCGAGGCGCTGCTCCAAGTCGCCGTCGGCACACGCCGCCATGACGTCGCTGTAGCGTTCGGCCTCGGCCTCGAGCTCGCGGTTGCGCTGCTCGGTCCGCTGCTGGGCCTCGCGGGCGCGCTCGCGTTGGTCCTCGAGATCGGACAGCGTCTCCTTGAGCGAGTCGCGCATCGAAGCGAACGACGTGTAGAGGATACCGACCTCGTCGATCCGGTCGGTTTCGAGATCGACCTCGAGATCGCCGTTCCCCATCCGTTCGGCCTTGTTCGCGAGCCGACGGAGGTTCAGCGAGATGTTGCCGCCGAGGACGACCCCGACGAGTCCGAGATGGAGGAAGAAGACCAGCAGCATCGCGATCACCGACGCCGACGCGGTGTTTTGCGGGGCGTAGACCGCCGCTTCGGTGTCGTAGGTCGTAACCGTCAGCGACGTCTCGCCGACGCCGATCGTTCCCGCCGTCGCCGCATACTCCGTGTCGGTTCCATCGGGGGTCCCGGTCACGACGCCCTCGTTAGACGGCGAGACGGCGGCGAGGACGGCAGCGTCGCCGACCGATGCTTCGTCGCCGACCGCTGCGATCGTCCCACCGTCGGCGTCGGTGACGACCGTTCGTGCGCCCTCCGTCTCGAGAACTGACGCGAACGCGTCGACGGGTGCGGAGACGGCTACGTACCGCTGGCCACCGCCGTCGCGCTCGACGCTCGTGACGAACGAGAGGACCGAATCGTTAGTCGCTACACCCTGGTGGGCAGTACTCGGCCCGTTCGTCGCCCCGTCGACCCCGGCCGTCTCGAAGAAGTTCTCCCCGGTCGCTCCGTTGTCGCTGCTCGCGAGAACGGTCCCGTCTTCGTCTATGTAGTGTATCGCTGCGATCCGCCCCTCGCGAGCGGATCGGGTCGTCGCGAGTTCGGTTTCGATCTCGTCGGCCGTCCCGCTCTGGAGGGTCGGGTCAGCGGCGAGGCCAGCCGCTGTCTCGCCGGTCGTTTCGAGCCAGACCGCGGCGACGTCGCTGCGGTCGTCGGTCCGGTCGCTGAAGTGATCCGCTGCGGCCGGGCCGACCGAACCCGAGACGTGGCCGAGAAAGAGCGCGCCGACGACGAGCGTCATCACCGCGACCAATACGAAAATCAATCCGATCTTTACACTGTACGTTTCTCTGAGCCGATCAGGGATAGTGTCCTCGAGTGCCATATTGTCACATTGTTCGAGCAACGCAGTGCTGCTCTCTACCTTCCTAATTGCTGTTTCTCCCTCCCCATTGAATGTATCGGTCGAATTGATTGTTTGGTGAGTCAGTCATTCACTATTCCTTCTGAATGACGTATACAGCCAGTCACGGGCTAGTATAATTCTATGAAAAATTATATAAGATAAACAAAAATTCGGTTTTAGTATAATGGTAACGGGCCGACTTCGTGGCCCACCGAATACGACGGAAATCGGCGATGAGGACGACGATATCGATCGTTGCGAGAGCTGAAACAGTACGTGAAAACGCTATGGACGGTGTGCCGACGACGAGTCGAGCGCCGCTAACGTCTCAATCGTCGATTTCGATCGCCGGCCGGCCGGGTTCGGCGTTCGCAAGCACGTCCGCCTCGGCTTCGTCGGCGCGAACGACGTGCACCGGCGCTTCGAACTCGCGTTCGATCAACCACGCCGCCGACTCGAGCGCCGCGTACTCCTCGTCGGGGGCGAGCGTCATCGACAGCGCTTCGCGCTCGGCCTGGAGGTCCTGCCCGTAATCGGCGGCGGCGTCACCCTGTTCGCGGATGTGCGATTCCTGCATGAGTTCGCCGATCAGGTTGTCAGCGTCGCTCTCGATAGCGATCTCTAAGGCGTCGTACTTCCAGTCGGGTGCGACGACGACGTCGATCCGCTGGGGGTCCTCGATGCCGGCCACCTCGACGATGTCGCGGATGTCCTCGCGCGTGTTCTCGACCAGTCGGCGGCGTTTGGCGACCCGATCGCGGTCGATTTCGGCGGTCGGCCACTCGGCCTCGGCGACGAAGCCGTCGCCGCCGAGGTCGTCGTACAGTTCCTCGACCAGGTGGGGTGCGACCGGTGCGAGCAGGCGGACGACGGTCGACAGCCCGCGCTCGTAGGTCTCGGCGTGTGGCTCGGTGTAGTCGGCGTACTGCCGCAGCGTCCGGACCAGGTCCTGGGTCTCGCGCAGCGCCTTGTTGAACGTCAGGCCGTCGTACTCCTCGCTGGCGATTGCGATCGTCGCGTCGATCTCCGCGTCGACGTAGCTCGCGACCGCGTCGTCGTCGCCGGCCGGTCCGTCCGTCACGTAGCTCTCGACCATCTCCTTCAGGCGGTCGAGGAAGGCGTACGTCGAGCGAACGCCCTCCTCGCTCCAGTCGAAGTCGCGCTCGGGTTGGGCGGCCTGCATCATGAACAGGCGGGCGGTGTCGGCACCGTACTCGTCGACGATTCGTTGGGGTGAGACGACGTTGCCCTTCGACTTGGACATCTTCTCGCCCTCGAGTTGGACCATCCCCTGGGCGAGCAGGTTGGTGAACGGTTCGCGGTGCTCGAGCCCCTCGTGGTCGGCCAGCACCTTCGTGAAGAACCGGGAGTAGAGCAGGTGCATCACGGCGTGTTCGATACCGCCGACGTACTGGTCGACGGGCATCCAGTCGTTGGCCCGCTCGCGGTCGAACGGGGCGTCCTCGAGACCCGGCGAGACGTACCGCAGGAAGTACCACGAGGAGTCGACGAAGGTGTCCATCGTGTCGGTCTCGCGGGTCGCGTCGCCGCCACACTCCGGACAGGTCGTCTGCTTCCACTCCTCGGCCGCATCGAGGGGGTTACCGGTCGTGTTGATGAACTCGGGGAGTTCGACGGGCAGCTCCTCCTCGGGGACCATCACGGGGCCGCAGTCCGAACAGTGGATGACCGGAATCGGCGTGCCCCAGTAGCGCTGCCGGGAGATGCCCCAGTCGCGGAGCTGGTACTGCGTGGCTTCGTCGGCGCTCTCGATGTCCTCGGTCAGCCGTTCGCGGGCCGTCTCGCTGTCGAGGCCGCTGTACTCGCCGGAGTTGATCAGGACGCCGTCGTCGGTGAACGCTGCCTCGTCCACGTCGGGTGCTTCGGGCTCCTCGCCGTCCTCGGGTTCGGGAGCGATGACCGGCTTGATGTCGATGCCTTTCTTCTCGGCGAACGCGTGGTCGCGCTCGTCGTGGCCGGGGACGGCCATCAGCGCGCCCGTCCCGACGTCCGAGAGGACGAAGTCGGCGATGTAGACGGGGATCTCCTCGCCGGTGACGGGATTGGTCGCGGTCAGGTCCGTTTCGACGCCGTTCGGTTCGTCGCCATCGGGGTCGGCCTCGTGGTGGACGAACTCGTGGACCGCGTCGTCTTCTTCGGCTAACTGCTCGCTGATCGGATGATCCGGCGCGAGTGCGAAGAACGTCGCCCCGTAGATGGTATCGAGGCGGGTGGTAAACGCAGTCACAGCGCCGTACTCTCGCGGCTCGCTCCCCTCGCCGCGTCCGTTCGAGGCGCGTGACGCCTCGCCGATCTCGAAGTCGACTTCACTACCGTACTGGCGGCCGATCCAGTTGCGCTGCATCTGGCGCACCGAGTTGGGCCACCCCTCGAGGTCGTCGATGGCCTCGAGCAGTTCGTCGGCGTATTCGGTGATCTTCAGGAACCACTGGTCGAGTTCGCGCTGTTCGACGGGCGTGTCACAGCGCCAGCAGAGTTCGGCCTCGCCCTCGACCTGTTCGTCGGCCAGCACGGTCTCGCAGTTCGGACACCAGTTGACGTCGGCGTCGCGGCGCTCGACCAGCCCTTCCTCGTAGAAGCGCTCGAAGAGCCACTGGTTCCACTGGTAGTAGTCGGGCGTGCAGGTGGTGACTTCCCGGTCCCAGTCGTAGCCAAAGCCCATCGCCTCCATCTGGCCCTTCATCGTCTCGATGCAGTCGAACGTCCAGTCCCGCGGGTTCGTGTCGCGCTCCTTGGCCGCGTTCTCGGCGGGGAGCCCGAACGCGTCCCACCCCATCGGATGGAGGACGTCGTCGCCCTGCATCCGTCGGTAGCGGGCGTACGCGTCCGTGATCGTGTAGTTTCGGACGTGCCCCATGTGGAGCTTGCCCGACGGGTACGGGTACATCCCGAGGACGTACGTCGGATCGTCGACGCCGTCGGGCGTTCGGTAGACGTTCGACTCGTCCCACGCCTCCTGCCACCGTCGTTCGACCGCCGCGTGGTCGTATCCCGCGTCGCTCATTTGCTTATATACCTCTAGACGGGGACGCCGCCCTATACCTTTCCATACACTAGCCTGCCGGGACGACGCCCCCGCCGTGGGGGACTGCGTCCGATCGCCCGCCACCCGACGATGCCGGTAGCCGAGCGTTTTTGTCCCCGGCTCGTCCCATCTCGAGCCATGGTAGCTGACACCACTGTCTTCGTCACTGGCGCGAGTCAGGGACTGGGCCGCGAAATCGCCGTCGCGTTCGCAAACGAGGAGGCGAACGTCGTCCTCGCGGCCAGAAGCGACGGTATCTACGAGACCGCGGAGGAAATCGGCGCGCCCGATCGGACGCTGACCGTCGAGACCGACGTGACCGACTCCGAATCGGTCGCCGACGCGATCGACGAAACGGTCGCGACCTTCGGCGGGCTGGACTGTCTCGTGAACAACGCCGGGATCGCCGGGCCCACCGCGCCCCTCGAGGAGACGACCGACGACGAGTGGCTCGAGACCCTCGACGTCAACGTCGTCGGCGTCGCCCGCGTCACCCGTGAGGCGGCCCCCCACCTCCGCGAGTCGGAGCAGGGGAGCGTCGTCAACATCTCCTCGATCGGCGGCAAGCGACCGTACGCCAACCGGACGCCCTACGCTGCCTCGAAGATGGGCCTAATCGGCGTGACCCGCGCGATGGCCGCGGAGTTCGGCGACGACGGCGTCACCGTCAACGCGATCTGTCCCGGTCCGGTCGAGGGCGATCGCATTCGAGGGGTCTTCGAACGACAGGCCGAGGAGGCGGGCGTCCCCGTCGAGGCGGTCGAAGGGGACGTCCTCGAGAGTCTCATGATCGACGACCTGGTCCCGCCCGAGGAGGTCGCCGAACTGGCCGTCCACCTCGCGAGTTCGGACTCGAGACACGTCACGGGACAGGACATCAACGTCTCGTCGGGCGGTGCCTGGTACTGAGCGGGACGGACCGGACCGCCCTCAGAGGACGCCGAGTATCGCGACGAGCAGGCCGAGCGCGATGAACACACCGCCGACCGCCTTTTGCATGCGGATTTTCGACCGCAACTGATCCTCTTGCGTCTCGAGCGTGTCGGTCGCGATCACCAGCGGCGTCTCGTCGGTGCCCCGGAGGACGTAGCCGTCGGCCGTCTCGGTCAGTTCCCCGCGAACTACCAGCTCGTCGCCGTCCCGGACGACGGTCCGCTGGTATTTGTCGGGCATGGTGGTCTTCCTGCCGACGCTGATCGTGACCTCCACATCGCTCAGGGCACCGCCCTCGCCGGCCAGTCCCGTCCGCTCGAGAAAGCGATTGACCGGGTCGAGATCGCCGAGATAGGTCTCCGTTTCCGGCTCGCCGAGAAACGACTGCGACGAGTCGAAGGGGTCGTCCACGTCGGCCGCGAGCGTCGCGGCGTCGACGCGGACGCGGTCCCAGCCGTGGTCGACGTCGAACTCGCCGACCGCGAGCTCGCCGTCGACCGTCCGCCATCGACTGCCGTTCTCCGTCCCCTCTTTCCGGCGGAGCCGCCACGCCCAGAGGGCGGCCGAATCGTCCCCGTTCGACTCGGGTCCGGTTCGCTCCGGCGACGCCGGCTCGACGACGGAGACCGGGCCCCTGACCGTCACCACCTCTCCCGGCTTGAGACGGCCCTCAGCCGGTGATTCGAGTTCGTCGATCGTCGTCTGCTGACCGCGGAGCCCGTCGACTCCGGAGAGTACAATCGCACCGAGCACCACGAAGCCTGCCGCGACAGCGAGGGCAAACAGCTGGACCATAGACGAGTATGTGTAACCGAAACATAATAAATGCCTGAAACCTTTCGGTTTCGATGTACCCTAGCCGGTGGCCGACTATCGCTTTCGCTCGTCGCGCGCCGGTCGCGTCTCGGCCGGCGATTCAGCGGCCGATAGCGAATCGGCGATTCGGATGGGGGATCGAGCGTCGCCGTCAGCGACGTCGCTATTCGATGTCGATGTGCCGTGTCTCGTCGCTATCCGACTCCTTCGGCAGTCGCACCGTCAGTACGCCGTTCTCGAAGCCCGCGGCGACGGCCTCCTCGTCGACCGGCTCCGGAAGGCGGATCCGCCGGCTCGCCGACGTTTTCGTCCGCTCGCGCCGGAGATATCGCCCGTCGGCGTGTTGCTCGTCGTCCGTTCGGTTGGCCTCGAGGCGCAACGACCCTTCCGAGAGCGTCAGGTCGATGTCGTCGGTCTCGTAACCCGGTAGGTCGGCGGTGACGACGTACTCGTCGCCCGTGTCGGCGACGTCGATCGGGACCGATCCGGGGACCTGAAGCCCGCCGGCGGTCATTCCCTCCTCGACCTGTCGGCTGACGCGGTCGAGCATCTCCTCGATATCGTTGAACGGATTGCGTCGCATGGCGGCATGTAGGTTCCCGAAGGGGATAAATTCTGCCCGCAGTGTGACGACAGAACGACCCGTCACTCGGGGAGGGTCACGAGGCCGTCGTCGAGTGCGTCGAACAGGACTTCCCGCGCGTGCCCGTCGGGGTCGACGCCCTCGTAGACCGCCTTCACCTCGCCGCCGACCAGCAGGAACGTCGTCCGCGCGGTCTTCCCGTCCCGGAGTTCGACGCCGAACGCGTCGGCGATCTCCGCGTCGGGATCCGCGAGCAGGTCGAACTCGAGGCCCTCGGACTCGCAAAACGAACGGTGAGAGTCGACGCCGTCGGTCGAGACGCCGTAGACGTCGACGCTGGCGTCCCGATAGGTTTCGCGCTCGCGCTGGAACTGGTTGGCTTCGACGGTGCAGCCGGGGGTATCGTCCTTCGGGTAGAAGTAGAGGACGGTCGGCTCCTCGAACTCGAGGCTGACCTCCTCGCCGTCCTGGTTCGGTGCGGTCACGGTCGGCGCGTCGTCGCCGGCATCGAGTGACATACTCGCCGTACCGCGGGACGCGGAAAACAGTTTTTGGTCCGACGTGGTGCCCCGCGCCGGCTCGAGGGCGCGCTCGGCCGAGGTCGTCGGGCAGTTTCAAGTATCTGTTCCCGATTTACAGCGCGTGCGGAGAGTCAGTACGCATTATAGAAGCACCGTGGTAACCGAAAGCGCAGTGAGACGCGGCGTGTCCGGGTTGGGGTAGTGGTATCCTTCAGCCTGTGCAGGCTGAGACGCGGAGTTCGATTCTCGCACCCGGACCTTTCGCGGCGCGTGGACGGTAGAGCGTCTCTCCGGGATCGGCGTTCGGATCCGATTCCGGCTACGGTCTGTTCTGTTGTATCGGTCCTGTTATGGTGGTGCTTTCGCGTACCTGATCGTATGGAAGAGATCATGCTTCACACCGGTACAGAACACCCGGATCTCCTGTGGGTCCTCGGACCGGCGCTGCTGGCGTTCGCCGCTGGACTCGGACTCGGCGCGGCCGCCTACGCCGACCGGATCAAATCGTGGTTCCGTTCCGACCGCGAACCGACGGGCGACTGATCACGTACTCGGCCGCCGCTCGCGTCGTCTCGCCCGCTAGCTAACGACGTGTTCGATGTCGTACGACCCCAGCCGCCGGACCCAGCCGTTCTCCGCGAGTTCCTCGAGCGCCGCGATCGCCTCCTGCGTTCGCGACTCGTAGAGGCCGGCCTCGAAGTCGACGTGGAAGACGTAATCGCCCAGCCGCTGCCCGCTCGGACGCGATTCGACGCGGGTCAGGTTGATGTCGCGATCCGCGAAGGGCTCGAGCAACTCGAGCAGCAGGCCGGGGTAGTTCGAGTTCGGGTAGACCACGAGCGAGGTCTTGCCGCCACCCGTCGAGCGCTCGTCGGCGGGCGCGATCGCGAAGAAGCGCGTCGCGTTCGAGTCCTGATCCTGGATGTCCTCGGCCAGCACCTCGAGATCGTCCTCGCCGCCAAGGGCCGGATGACCGATGCCCGCGACCGACGGGTCGTCCTGTGCGAACTCCACGCCCTGGGCCGTGCTCGCGACCGCCTCGAGCGTCGCGTCGGGGTACTCGCGCTCGAGATAGGTGCGACACTGCGCCAGCGCCTGCGAGTGACTGGCGACGGTGTCGAACTCCGGCCCCTGGGCGAGGAGGGCGTGTCTGATCGGGGTGACGATCTCGCGGACGACCGCGACGTCGTAGTCGGCGAGCGCGTCGAGACTCTCGGTGACGCTGCCTTCGATGCTGTTCTCGATGGGGATGACGCCCCGGTCGTACTCGCCGCTCGCGACGGCGTCGACGATCGCCGTGACCGACTGCCGGAAGTCGATCTCGCCGTCGTCGGCGATGGCACTCGTCGCTCTGTGGGAGTAGGTTCCTTCGGGACCGAGCGTGACTGCAGCCATTGTCCGCCGATAGCAGGCTACGGGTCAAAAGACCGTCGGGTTTCGCGGGACGCGGTGTCTGTACGTCGAGCGTCGGTCGGCAGTCGTCAGTCGTCGGTCGGCAGTCCGGCTCCGGACTCGCTCGAGGCGAGGAAGCCGTCGTCGGTCGCGCGGGCCGCGACGTGGGGCTGGAACACCCACGCGCAGAGCAGGACGATGGGGATCATCGTCGCCGCGACGACGGAGTAGCCGGTGTGGAGCGTCGGCATCAGCGGGGCGGCGTAGACGAGCGGGTAGACGATCCCGCCGACAGTGCCGACGCCGCCGACGACGCCGGCGACGCTCCCCGAACTGTTGGGAAACATCGCGGGCACCTGCGCGAAGATCGCCCCCTCGGCGAACGCACAGCTCATTCCGACGACGAAGCCGGCACCGACGGCCAACAACACCTCACCGGTCAGCCCCGCGAGACTCATTCCGATCATCGCGAGGACGATGCCACACAGCGTCACGAACGTCCACTGCTCGCGGTATCTCCCCGTGAAGATCGGCAAGATGTCCCTCTCGTTGCGAGCGAGCCGGTCGCTCATGTAGCCGCCGATCGGACGCAGCAGGCCGGCCGCGACCGAGAACGTCGCTGCGAACGTACTCGCCAGCACGAGGTTGTTCGTGTCGAACCCCTCGCGGTAGTAGGTCGCCAGCCAGCCGTTCATCGAGAGCTCGAGGCCAAAGCTCATCACGTACGCGAGCGCGAGGACGACGGTCCCGTAGCGGGTGGCGGTGTGGATCCACTGTTTGAACGTCGCGCTCTCGGCGGTCGCTTGCCGGCGCTCCTCGGACTTGGCGGCCTCACCGATGGAGTAGTAGACGATCGCGAGCAAGATCGAGACGATTCCGGTGTAGAAGAACGCGGCTCGCCAGTTGGTCTCGAACAGCGGCCCGCTCCACCCCTCTCCGAACACGCGCGGGAGGATCAGCGCGCCGCCCGCAGCGCCGGCGTTACCGACGCCGGCGTAGATCCCTTCGGCGGTGCCCAGTTGCTCTTCGTCGAACCACTCGGAAACGTGCTGAATGCCGATAACGAAGGTGATTCCGGCCGTCGCGACGATCAGCCGCTCGACGAAGAAGACGGCGTAGGACTGGGCGAACGCCGACGCCATCGAAAAGACGCCGACGTAGGTGAGCACGATGGCGAAGACGGTCGGCGCGCCCCACCGGTCGGAGAGCCAGCCGGTCAGGATGCGACCGAACGGCGCGAGCCAGATCGCCGCGCTCGCGAGGATTCCGATCTCGGCGAGCGACAGCCCGAACTCCTCGGCCATCGGCCCGGTAAACGGGGCAAACGAGAACCAGATCAGGAACGAGAAGTTGAACCCGATCGTCGCCAGTACCAACGTCCGCCACTTGGTCATCTTGACCACGCCTACTCACTCCCCTCGATGTCGCTGGATAGATGTGCAAATTCTCCTCTCGAAAGCGGCTCAGTGGGCACGTTCGTTTGGAAAAACCTCCTCTCGTGAGAACTCACTCTCACTATACTGCCGGTTATTTCGACGTACTTCCACATAGGTCACTCGAGTGGTGTAGCGATTCCCGTATAAGGCTAATTATTAGCCCCCTCCCCACTCTGGGGTAGAATCCTCACAAATACGTCCAGTATTATGCGCCTTATCTCTCGAACAAACGTTCGATTTGCGACCCTTATGCGCTGAATGTAAAAACAACGCCGGCGGCCGTCGTCGTTTGTCCGACTCGGTCGTCGACGGGCTCTCGTGACCCGTTCGCGACGGCGAATCGGGCTCGAGGGCTACTCGTCGGTACGCAATATCGCGCTCTCGTGTTCGAACGACACCCTACCCGACCGATCGCGGTCCGGAGAAAGCGACCGCGACTTACTCGTCCAGATGTTCGATTCCCTTCTTCGAGACGTTCGCTTCCGTAATCTCGTCCGGCATCCAGTCCGGCTTGTCGCTCGGTGCGGTCTCCTCCCAGGCCCAGCCGTCGTAGATGTGAACCTTGTCGGTCCCCTTCTCTCGGAGCTTGAGCTCGACGCGTTCCGCCTCGTCCTCGCTCGAGCCGGGCTCGAGCCGTCTGGCCGCCTTGAGCGCCGCCTGCCGGGGCGTGTTCCCCGAGAAGACGCTCGATTCGTCACCGCCACACTTAAGTATATCCTACGGCGAAGTTCGGAATAGAATCCCGCGATGGTACGGAAAAAGAAGCTGAGTCCAAGCGGTGCGAAAGACGAAGACGGTAACTACCACAACGTCCACCTCAACCTCCACGAGGATGAACTCGCAGTCGCGGGCATGGATATCGGCGACGAGGTCTTCGTCCGAGTCCGGGACGGGAAGATAATCATCCAGAAGGCCGACGAAGACGACGTCGAACACGAGTTCTAACAACGAAATTTTGCGCTGCGTTCTGAGCAAACGGGAGCGCTAATAACGCTCTCGTTTGCTCGTCACTCGGCAAAATCTTCAAAAGAGCGCGAAGCGCTCTTTTGGACCTCGCGGGATCGAAGATCCCGCTCAGTTTCGATTAAAAGCACTCCTCCCTCCGTTTCGGGCGCATAGCGCCCTCCACATCGGTCGTCGGCCCGCTCGCTCGGTTCACTCGCTCGCGGAACAGTGCACTGGATCCCTACCGCACCACCAGCAGCCCGGACGCGAAAAAACCGCTTTTCCTCAGCGCAGCGCCTCGAGGTCGAACTCGAACGCCGAGACCGGCACCTCGAGGTCGTGTTCGACGAGGACCTTCGGGTGGACCTCGCCGATGACGCCGACCTCCTCGCCATCGATGACGACGGCGGCCGTTCGACCCGAAATGAAGGTCGGATGGTCGGTCGGCGGCGTCTCGAGGTCGACGTCGAAGTTGCGGGCCAGCGCCTGGAGTCGCGCTTTGGCGTCCTCGTAGCCCGCGTCGTGGTGGGCGAGGACGGCCCCGACGCGCCGTCCCTCCGCGACGCCCGTGTTCTCCGAGTCGTCGACCGCGGCCGCGAAGCCGATCTCGGCGAGGTTCTGCGGGTACGCCCGGTGGGTGTTTCGCTCGAGAACCATCAGCAGCGACGGCATGACCCACGTTCGGAGCATCGTGAAGTCCTCGCTGTAGGGCTCTTTGATGGTCGCCGGTTCGCCCGCGCCGTAGGCGTCGTCATCGGCCGAGATATCGAGCCGGTCGTAGTTCTCCTCCTCGCTGATCATGTGGAAGTTCAGCAGGTCCTCGAAGCCCAGCCCGACGAGCTGTTCGCGGACCACTCGCTCGAGCCGGGAGCGTTCATGGCGGCCGCCGACGGTCCCCACGTCGGGGTAACGCGGCTCGAGGTCGTTGAACCCGTAGGCGCGCCCGAGATCGTCGATGACGTCCAGCGGGTGGAGCACGTCGACGCGGTAGGGCGGGATCGTCACCTCGTAGACGAGGTCACCCGTTTCGTCTTCGTCTCTTTCGGCCTCGAGTCCCGAGCGCTCGGCGAGGTCGATCACTTCCTCGGGGTCGAGTCCGATGCCGAGGATGGTCTCGATGCGGTCGTGAGCGACCGTCTTGGTCTTCGTCGAGAAGTCGGGACGAACGACGTCGTGATCCGGGTACTCGACCCGCACTTCCTCGAGCGTGGCCCCGCGTGCGGCGAGCGCGTAGCAGACGATGTTCAGCATCTTGTCGATCGTCCACTGGTCGGTTCCCGTCATCTCGACGAACAGATCCCGCGAGTCAGTCGAGACCTCGGTGCGCCGGCCGTTGATCACCGGCGGGAACGAGAACAGCCCAAGATCGTCGTAGATCGCCGGATACCGCTCGTAGTCGCTCACGAGGTCGGCGTAGGTCTGCCCCGTCTGATGCTCCTCAAGCACCTCCGCGGGCGTCATCTCCGCGTCCGCATCGAGGGGGACGAACCGGTCCTCGTCGGGTTCGACGCCGACGTATCGGATGGTCGGATTCCCTTCGGTCGCGGGGCTGCCCTTCAGCATCGTCAGGTCGTGGATGCCGATCGCGCCCTTCGCGCGCTTGCGCCCCATCGTCGCGTGGAGCTTCTCCTGGAGCTGGATGAGCGAGTCCAGCCCGTCCTCGTCTAAGTCCACGTCGCGGATCACCGCGCCCGTGACGTACGGCCGTTCGTCGGGGACCGACTCGTCGACCTGGATGGTCCAGTCGGCGTCGTTCGGCGAGGGAACGTGGATCCCACGCGCGTCGCCGTACTGGTAGCGCAGCGAGCGGGCGACCCCCTCGACGGAGAGCCGGTCGAGCCGGTCGGGCGCGAACTCGAGTTCGAACGTGCCCTCCTCGGTGCGGCCCTCGAACTCGAGGCCGAGTCCGAACAGATCGTCTTTCAGCTCCTCGTCGCCCTTCTCCTCGTGGCCGGTCAGTTCGCGCAGTTCGTCAGGGTCGATGTCGACCGTGGGCATCAGTAGGTCACCTCCGTCTCGCGCAGCAGTTCCAGGTCACACAGCGTCCCGTGGATGTCTCGGATGTCCTCGAAGCCGTACATCAGCATGAGGAGCCGCTCTAGGGCGAGCCCCCAGGCCATCACGTCACACTCCACCCCGAGGGGCTCGAGCATCTCCTCGCGGAAGATCCCCGAATTGCCGATCTCGACGAGTTCACCGGTCGTCGGGTGGGTGCCGAACAGCTCGAAGCTCGGCTCCGTGTAGGGGTTGTAGTGGGGCTTGAACTCGATGTCCGTGATGCCGAACTGGGCGTAGAACTCCTCGAAGGTCCCCATCAGGTCCCGCACCGAGAGGTCTTCGGCCATCACCCAGCCCTCGATCTGGAAGAACTCGAGCAGGTGCGTCGGATCGAGCGTGTCGTTGCGGTACACCTTCTCGACGCTGAAATAGCGCTGGGGCGGCTCGAGGTCACCGATCTCCTCGCCGGAGAGGTACCGCGTCGACAGCGAGGTGGTGTGACCGCGCAGCGCGAGCGCCCGCGCGAAGTCCTCGTCCCACGGCGAGTGATACCCCTCGCCGTCCGGGCCGACGCCCTCCTTGTGGGCGCGCTCGACGCGGTCGACGAGGTCCGCGGGGAGCTCGTCGATGTGTGTGGGGTTCTCGAGGGCGAACCGGTCCCAGTGGGTCCGCGCCGGGTGGTCCTGTGGCATGAACAGGCAGTCGTTGATCCAGAAGTCCGCGTCGACGTGGGGACCTTCCATCTCCTGAAAGCCCATCCCGACGAGGACGTCCTTGACCCGTTCGGCGGTCTGGCGCAGGATGTGGACCTTGCCGCCGTCGAAGCGCTCGGCGTCGGCCTCGACGTTGTACTCGGCGAACTCGACGTCCTGCCAGTCGCCGCTGGTGAGCAGTTCGGGCGTGACCTCGCCGACCGTTTCGGCGGTGTCGATCCCCGCCATCAGCTCCGTGACGGCCCGCTCGGTCAGGGTCGCTTCGCGGACCGTCGACTCGCGGCGATCGAGGAGACCGCGCCGCTCTAACTGCTCGAGCGTCTCCGAATCCACGTCGACGCTGTCGACCGGTGCGTCGTCGACGTCGGCCAGTTCGGCGAGCCCGTTTGCCTCCGCGTCGGCGTCGGGGTCCGCGTCCGGATCGGCCGTGAGCTCGCCGCTGTCGATGACGCCGTAGCCCTTGCGCGCGTAGTTCGAGAGCGCGATGTCGACCGCGCCACCCTCGAGTCCCGACGCACCGATGACCTGCCCCATCGAGACGGGGTCTGCGTCGGCTCCGGCTTCGAGGGCGGCCTCGTATAGTCGGACCTCGGGGAGTCCGTCCGCGACGTACTCACGCCCTTCGTCGGTGAGCGCGACCGTTTCGTCGACGCGTTCGCTGACGGCGACTAGCCCCTCGTCCTCGAGTTCGAAGACGGCCCCGGTGACGGTTTCGGGGGGGAGCTCGGTCGCCGCGGCGAGGGCGTCGACGGACGTTGCCTCGTCCGCACTCGCGGCCTCAAGGACCGCGACCTGTTGTTCGGGGAGTTGCATTCGCTTGTTCGTATGCCTGCGTGTCGGTCAGTTAGCGGTTCCGATACTGCCCGGGAGCAGCTTCCCGGACGGCGCTCGAACGGTCGGTTTCGCCGTGAGTGCCCGGTGTGGGCGCACACGGGTCCACCGGCCCGGGCTCACCGGGCGAAAAAGAACTCGAATCCCGTCTGCGTTCGCCGCGGCTGCCTATTCGACGGGACACCGGCACGCGCGTGGGATTCGAGTGCCATACGGGAGACGACTCGCGGTCGACGCAAAAACCTTGCGGGTCGGTCCCACGGCATCCGTCAGGCCGGTTCCGCACTATCGGGTCGTCCACGAACGGCCGCTAGCGGTCGAGAAAGTAGCCTCTGTCGATTGGTTATGTTGCAAGGCTGTAACCCATACTTACATCAGCTTGAGATATATGGATTGAACGAAGGGCGACCACTAAACAATCGCTCTCGAAAGCTAACAAAACTATGGGACGGAAAAATCACGCGCTCTCTACGGAGAGCACGACGGTACCCCTCCGCAGTACGTTGCTCGCTTGGCTCCCCGCCGGTGTGGAACGGTTCTGGAACGCACTGGTATACAGTTCGGCGTATCTGTCGCTGATCGCGATGGCAGAGGTGGCCATCGTTTCGACGCTCCTCTCGCTGCCGCCGAGTCCAGCAGCGATCGGCGGACGGGATCTACGTCGCCGGCGTTCTCGAACCCGTTTTCGACAACCTCATCGAAAACGGCGTCGAGCACAATCCGGATCCGGCCCCGACCGTTCGGATCAGCGTTCGGACCGACGACGACTGGGTTCGCGTCCGGATCGCAGACGACGGTCCCGGAATCGACGCTACCGAACGGTCGACGCTGGAACGGGGAACCGAAACGCCGCTGGACCACGGGAGCGGGCTCGGCCTCTGGCTGGCCAAGTGGGGCGCCAAGATCGCCGGCGGCTCGATAGCCTTCGAGGCGAACGAACCGACGGGCTCGGTCGTTACCGTCGAGGTGCCGCTGTTGTCCCCGTCCGACACCGACGAGGTACGGCCCGAGTCGAGCGAGATTACGCCGTAACCCTACCCGTTCGAGACGCGCGTCGACTCGAGCGAGCCGGAATCGACCCACTCGAACCCGGATCGTTCGGCGGCGACCGTCGTGTCGGGGACGTCGACCGGGCCACACCCGTCGGCGAACTCGATACGGACCTCGTCGGGCTCGGCGGCCGGCAACGTCGGCAGGAAGTCGTCGTCTTCGAGCAGTCCTCGAACGGAGACGGTGCCACCCGCATCGAGCGCCGCCCCGAGCGCACGGAACCGGTCCGCTTCGGACTGTCGCTCGAGGGTCGCTCCGAACGAGTCGTTCGTCACGCGCGCCGTCGAACTGGTTCCGGAGAGCCTTCCGAACTCCCCGGTGCTCGAGCCGTCGCGCGGTCGGTCCCCCGTGTATTCGGACGTCTCGCTCCCGGTCGGCCGAACGTCGTCGGTGCGCGTTCTCGAAACGTCCGGCGTTCCGCGCAGTTCGAAGCCATCGATCTCACTCGAGGGAGCCGACGTGGACGAGCCCGTCGTGTCGTCCGCGGGCGGTGTCGCGACCGTCGCGTCGCACGATCTTTCGTCGGACGCGGCGACGTCCGATTCGGCCCGCGCTGCCGGCTCCGCTTCGTCGATCAACGACGTGACGGTCGTGCTCGATGTCGACCGCTGGGGGTCCTGCTCGAGCGCCCACGGCGGCCACGGTTCGCCGTCGTCGTCGATCCCGCCGTCGCTGTCGGTCGTCGCAACGGGGACGTACGCCTCGAGACCGTGTTCGGGCAACAGCGGCCGATCGACGACCTCGATTCGCGGGCCGTAGCGCTCGCGGAGCCGCTCGAGTTCGCTCGCCTCGACCAGCGCGGCCCGCCAGCGATCGACGCCGGACGAGAGCAGGACGAATCGCGCGTCGGTTCCCGCGAGCACGTCCTCGGAGATCGCCCACAGGACGGCGGGGAGGTTGTCGGTGCCGAGCGGCGTCTCGGGATACGACACCGACCCCTTGCGGCGGCGGCCCCGCGGATCGGTCGCGGCGAGTTCGACGCCATCGCGGGTGTGCGTGACGACGAGCGACCAGCCGATCGACTCGAAGACGGCGACGAGTTCGGACTCGAGGTCGCCCGCCGAGTAGCGGGCCGGACAGGCGAGGCCGCGGTCGCTTCCCGCGATCGTTCGCCGCAGCACCGTCGTCCGGTCGACGCCCGCCGCGAGCGCGTCGGCGAGCGCCGCCTCGAGGCTGTCGCCGTCGGCGGGTGCTCGACCGATATCCGACGGCGTGACGCCGAACGCACCGAGGACGGCGGCGGGAACCAGCAGGTCGTCGGTCGACTCGCGGTGGGACCGGGTCATCGATAGCTGCGGCTTCCACGAACGGCCGTATATATCTACGTCAGACGCGAAAACGTATGCCGGACCGGCTCCGCAAAAACGGCGACTCGAGGCGTCAGCGACGCCGCGGCGACTCGAGTTCGATGTCCGTTCGCTCGAGGAGCGCTTCGACTTCCTCGCGTTTCTCCTGGTGGTCCTCGAGGAACTCCTTCATGAGTTGGGCGGCCTGCTCCTTGCAGTCGCCACAGAGGCGCTCGCCGCCGACGCACTCGTCGTAGACGCGCTTGGCGAACTCGTCGTCGTCGCCGGACAGCAGGTAGGCGTAGAGTTCGTAGACCGGACACTCGTCGGCCCGACCGCCCTTCTCGCGCTGTTCCTCGGCGGTCTCCCGGCCGCCGGTCGTCGCGGCTTTCACCTTGTCGTAGCCGTCCTCGGGGTCGTCGAGCAGCGAGATGTGGGAGGCCGGAACCGACGAGGACATCTTGCCGCCGGTCAGGCCGGTCATGAAGCGGTGGTAGATCGACGAGGGCGGCTGGAAGCCGTAGCCGCCGTTGTCGACTTCGACTTCGCGGGCGAGTTCCTCGGCCTCGTCGCGGTCGACCTCGAAGGCGTCGACGTGGCTCTCGTAGACCCGCTTCTCGCCCTCGATGGCGTCGATTAGCGCGTCGAAGGCCTCCTCGGTGGCCCGCCGGTCGAAGAAACGGGTTCGCGGCCGGACCGGTTCCATGCCGGCTTCCTCGAGCTTCGTGAGGACCGAGCTCAGCGTGTCGGCGTCTGCGTCGAGTTCCGACAGCGGCGTCTCCTCGAGGGCTTCGGCGACGTGGACGCAGCGCAGCGTGTCGTCGTCGAAGTCGGCGGGATCGAGGCGCTCGTAGAACTCGGCGACGAGTTCGCGCTCGTCGTCCGCGAGTTCGAAGCTGGCGTAGGCCTCGCTCACCTTGAAGAAGCGCATCCGCTCGGCGAGGTCCCTGGCCAGTCGGACGTGGGGATCCTGGTCCGGGCCGACGGGGATGACCGTCGGTTTGGGCTCCTCGAGTTGCGGGTAGAGGATGTCGGCCATCTGGGTGACGACCGACTGCATGTGCGAGACGTCGGTCTCGCCGTCGAAGCCGTAGATCGCCTGTAGCTCCGAGAAGTTCGCTTCCGCGCCGAGTTCGAACGCCAGGTCCTGTAGCTCGCGGTTGGTCGACTGCCGGTAGAGCGTTCCCTCCTCGGGATCGAAGCCGAGCGCGAGGAGGGAGAGCAGGTAGTCCCGGGAGTGTTCGTCGATCTCCGCCCACGACATGCCGCGGGCCGAGTTAGCCTCGAGGTCGGCGATCAGCGCGTAGGCGTCGGCCCCCTGCTGCTGGTGCCAGATGATCTCGTCGAAGACCAGCTTGTGGCCGATGTGGGGGTCGCCAGTGGGCATGAACCCCGAGAGGACTGCCGCGGGCTCGTCGTTTCGCAGCGCCTCGGCGACCGGCCGGTAGTCGCGGTGGCCGAAGATGACCCCGCGGCGCATCAGGTAGTGGGGGTTCGGCACCTCCTCGAGTACCTCGTCGAACTCCTCGATGCCGAACTCCTCGAACAGCTTGCGGTAGTCGGAGACGCTCGAGGAACCCCAGGGGTCGAGCGCCACGTCGTCAGCGCCTGCGGCTCCGCCGTCGGTGCGAAGCGCCGACGAGGATCGCGATCCGGGGGATCGCTCGTCGCCATCGGCCAGCGGTTCCCCGGTGGTCGGTTCCCCTGACTCGGACTCCTCGAGTGGCTCGTCTCCGGTCATTAAATGTCTGTTGCCGCGCCAGCGCGCAAAAGCCTTCGGCTTCGCCGTCGCCGAAATCTTCGCTTCGGCCCACGAGCGTTGATATCCCGTCGGCCCGAATCGAGAGGCGATGCACGCCGAGCTATTCGGGACCGAACTGGCGATCGACGAGTCGCGGATCGACGCCGATCCGGCGACGATTCGCGAGCAAGTGCGGGAGTACAAGGCCGGTCAGCGACGAGATTTCGATCTCGAGGTCGAACTCCCCGACGGTTTTACCGGGGCCGTCATGCGGGCGATGACGGCGATTCCGGCGGGCGAAACGCGGACCTACGGGGAGATCGCGACGGAACTCGAGAGCGCGCCGATCGCGGTCGGGCAGGCCTGCGGTCGCAACCCGGTCCCCCTGATCGTTCCCTGTCACCGGATCGTCGGTGCCGACTCGCTCGTCGGCTACGGGGGCGGGCTCGAGTTGAAACGGCGGCTGCTCGAACACGAGGGGGCGTCGATTCCGGGCGAACCGTAGCGGCTCGCCGCCCGAGCGGGCACCGCGCCGGACCTGTTATGGTCCCCCCGGCAGATGCAGTGAGCATGACCGAGTTTCCGATGCTGACGGACGGCGACGTCTACTCGCAGTTCGACTACGAACAGGTCGTCGATGCGATGCGAGACGCCTTCGCCGAACGCGCGGCGGGAACGCTCGAGGCCCCGCCGCGTTGGCGAGTCGACGCCGGCGAGGGGGACCTCGTCTTTACCGCCGGGTCGGCGACCGGGCCGGCGAACGCGACCGGCTTCCGCGTGTACACGACCCATCCTGGATCCGACGACGATCTCACGGAATTCGTGGCGGTCTTCGACGCGACGACCGGCGCGTTCGAGGGCCTGCTCGTCGGCTACGCCGTCGGCGGCCTCCGGACCGGCGGCATCGGCGGCGTCGCGATCGACGCGCTCGCCCGCGAGGACAGCGAGACGCTGGGAATCCTCGGCTCCGGGTTCCAGGCTCGAGCGCAGGTCGGCGCCGCCTGTGCGGCCCGCGACTTCGCGGAGGTAGCGGTCTACAGCCCGACGGCCGAGAGCCGCGAGTCCTTCGCCGAGACCGCGGACGGCGAGGTCGAACCGCCGGTCCGCGCGGTCGACGACCCCGAACCGGTCGTCCGCGCGGCCGACGCGCTCGTCTGCGCGACCGACAGCGAGGAACCCGTTTTCGATCCCGACTGGCTCGAGTCCGGCACCCACGTCACGACGATCGGGCCGCGATTTCGGGACGCCCACGAACTCCCCATCGCGGTGGTCAACCGCGCCGACAGCATCGTGACCGACTCGCTCCCGCAGGTCGACGCCTACGACCGGCCGTACGTCGCGTACGGCGACGACCGCGAACGGATGGTCGAACTCGCGGATGTGCTCGAGAACCCCGACCTCGGCCGGCAACACGCCGACGACGTCACGCTGTTCTGTTCGGTCGGGCTGGCCGGGACGGAGGTCGTGCTCGGACGGGAATTCCTCGAGCGGTTCGCGTAATCTCTCGGTAGCAGACGACCTGTTCGGCTCACACCGATCGATCGGCCGCCGCTCGCAACTCCTCGAGTCGGTCGACCGGCGCGACGTCGGCGAGGACGACCGTCGCGAAGACGGCGTCGCCGTCCGGACGCGAAACGGTGCCACCGAGCGTTCGCGCCCCGTCGACGGCGTCCTCGAGCGTTCGCCGCGCGTCGGCGATCGCCTGCCGATCGAGCCAGGCCGGCGGCCCGCCGACGACCAGGAGCGCTCGCTCGGCGGCCTCGCGCTCGCACTCGAGCGTGAGTTTGCCGTGGATGCCGTTCCGGGTGACGGTCTCGACGGCGCTGACCGCGCCGGCCCGCTCGACGGTCCGGTCCGACGAAAAGAGTCCGAGTCCGAACCGCGAGCCGCCCGTATCGACCGCCTGCTCTCCGTACCCGATCGTTACGATGTCGGTCGTGCTCCCCATGACGCGCCCGATATCGTCCGCGTCGATACCGCGTTCAGCGCCTTCGCTGTTCGAGTCGGCCGCAGCGAAGACGGCCGCTATACGCGTGGCCAACTCCCGATTGCACCGATCGCGGCCCTCGGTGATGCGCTCGCCGGTGCGAAGCCACCGCTCGTTGTCGAAACAGACGACGGCGTCCGCGCGTCCGTCGAGTCGCTCGAGCGCGTCGACGGCGTTAGCCGGGGCTCGCGGTCGCGGTGGCGTCTCCGGCGCGTCTGGACCGCCGTCCGAACCGGCCGTCCGCGGGCGGTGATCGGTCCCGGCGGGGCCGTCGTCGACGGGTGCGAACTCGCCGTCTGCCGGGAGCGTCCCGAGGACGTACACCGGCACGTCGTACCGTCGTTGCAACGTCGCGACCAGCGGGGGGACCGTCCCACCGCCGGTCGCACCACCGAGGCCGACCGCGACGAGGATCGCGTCTGCGGCCGCCGGCGTCCCCCGATTAAGAACCTCGACGAGTTCATCAGCGTGCTCCCGTCCGCACTCGAGGCCGCGTTCCAGATCGCCCTCGAGGCCGTCGTCGCCGTCCGGTCCGTACCGATACCGATGGGGGTCGGACACGTCGTCGAGGGCCGCCAGCGCGTCGCCGTCGGTATCGAACGCGAAGACGTCTCCGACGAACGAGTCGGTCGTCGGGTCTGCAGCTCGAATCGCCGACGCGATCCGACAGCCCGCGCCGCCGACGCCGATCACCGCGAGTTGCATACCCCCATGCTCTCACGCCGCCCCTTTTATGTTTCCCTCAGGGTGGAGGATTCTAGTCGGCGACGGTACGTATCTTCGTGGTACTCGCCTTCTCAGGGAGTCAGCCGCTCGAGCGACCACCACTCGATTCCACCGTCCACGTCACTACCGGCATCGCCGCTCACGAGCGCGAACACCATCGTCTTCCGGACGCCGTGGGCGAGCCGCACGTCGAGCGCGAGGTCGCGCGGTTCGAAGACGTAGTCGGCCGGATGTACGCGGACGAGCAGTTCGGAGTGGCCGAGATCGTCGACGGACGTTACGTCCGCGTAGGTCCGGAAGTCCGCGCCGAACTTGTACCCCGTCTTAGGGACGACCCCGCGCTCGCGCAGTTCCGTGTAGACCGTCAGCCGCCGCTCGAATCGCTCGCCCTCGACCTCGCGACCCCGCTGGCGGACCGCGTCGGGCTCGAGCGCGATCGCCCCTCGCTCGGCGAGGTAGGTTGCCTCGAGCAGCGAACACTGTAGCGTCGGCTCGTCGTACTCTCGCCCCTCGAGGGGTTGGCCGTAGAACGACTCCTCGTAGAGCTCGAGCGGGGGCTCCCAGACGACGACCCGATCGGCCAGCAGATCTGCCTCGCAGTTCGCGGGGAGCGCCGCGTCGGTCGACGTACCCGTCGGGTCCCGCCGGTCGACCTCGAAGTAGGTGATCTCGCTCTCCTCGTCGACGACCGCCAGCACGCCCTCGCGGAGTTCACTGACGGGAACGTCAGTCCGTTCGCCGATGACCCGCAGCGCGTAGGCGATCTCGCCGTCGTTGGGCCCCTTCCCGCGGGGGAACACCGCGAAGTCGGCCTCGCCGCCCGGCGGCTCCGTGAGCCACGGCTCCGCGGCCGGAGAGAGATAGAAACCGCGCTCGCGCAGGTCCGCGTAGACGAGAAACCGAACTCCGAAATCTTCGCCGGGCTCGCGGGCCACGAACTCCCGGAACTCGAGCCGTTCACCGTCGCTGCCGACGACCGCCTCGAGGTCGCCCCGGTACAGCAGGTGGGCCGCTTCGACGGGCGCGAGGGCGATCTCGTTACCTTCGAGCGGATAGCCGTAGCCTCGCGAGTCGTGATACCGCTGGCGCGCGTCGCCGCCGACCCGGACGACGCCGTCGTCGAACCGCCCCTCGAGTGTCATAGCCGGCTGTTTGCCGGCCGGGACTAAGTGGCTGCGGATCGATCCCTTGTTTCGACTCACACTGCCGATCGGCTTCGGTGACTTTCCGCTGTAAACACCGCGAAAGCCCCTTTCAGTCCCACCCACCGCAGCGGCGGCTGGTCGGGGTGCGGTCGCGGATCGGAACTCGAGCAGCTGCGGCCGGGACGAACCACTCAGTCATCGGCCGCGGAATCGGCCTCGAGCGCCCCCTCCAGTGCTCGGTCACACGTGGCATCGAGACAGCGGATTCCGCTTCCGGTTTCGAAGGTGGGGAGTCCACAGGCGCACTCGCCGTCGACGACGCCGGCGGGGATGGCGAAGCCGACCTCGCAGTTGGGGTAGTGTTCGCAGCCGGCGATGAGGCCACCGCGCCGGAGGATTCGGAGGTCGCCGTCGCAGTCCGGTTCGGAGCAGTCCCACTCGCGGTCGAAGGCCTGTTTGACCGCCGCGTCGAGGGACTCACAGGCGCGGTCGAGGCAGACGTTGAACGCGAGGCCGCGCTCGATGCGCATTTTCGGGAGTCCGCAGTCGCAATCGCACTGGTTGTCGCGGATCGTCGCATCTGCAGGGACGCCGTAGCGGTCGCCACAGGAGACGCAGGTGACGCCGCTCGAGCGCACGAGCGCCCCGCCGCAGTCTGGACAGTCGCCGACGGGCGTGCCGGCCGCGGAGGCCGGGTAATGAGCGAAGCCGTCCTGATCGTGAGCGGCTATTCGCAACGTCTGGGTGTCCTTCTTCACGACGAGGGTAAAGTCGCCAGTGCGGTCGCTCGAGACGCTGTCGGCGCGGGTGAGCCACGCGACGGGCTGGTAGCCGTCGATATCGTGGACGAGGACGGTGTTGTCGGGTTTGACGATCGTCGTTACTCGGCCGCGGTACTCCGATCGGTCTGTGTCCTCGGCGATGACGGTGCAGTCGCCCGCGAGCACGCGGATCGCGTCGTCGATCATAGGGCCGTTGGCCGCGGTTTCGTACTTAAACCCGCGCCTACCCGCTGGTGTCACACCCCCCATCGGTGCGTGGTGCGATCAGTCGATACAGATGTACGTTCGGGTCGTTCCGACGCCCTCGAGCGGCCGGATCGCCGTCGTCATCGTCTCGAGTACGTCGTGGGGCGTCTCGCCTTCCAGTTCGATTATCACGTCGAAGTCGCCTGCGATGACGTGCGCGTCGACGACGCCCTCGACGTCTGCGAGCGCCTCGCACACCGCCTCGGACGTGCCGGTCGCAGCGTCGACCGTCGTATATGCGTACACCATTTCTCCACGCTTCGCTTCCGAGAGTCAAAAAACGGGTGTGCGGGCGGATCGGTGCTACCGGGATCGAGTCCGGTCGGTTGTCTCCGTCGCCGTCCCGTTCTCGTCGCTCGTGTCGGGGCCGCCGCGTCGGTTCTCTCCGGCGATCGGGTCGCCCGGAGCGCGATCGCTCCCGACCGATCGGCCGACGTCGTCGCCAGCGACGGACCGAGCGATCGCCGCGGTCTCCGGTCCGCCGAGCTCTCCGGCGCGGTCGCGTAGCGATCGGATCGACTCGAGATCGACGCCACGGTCGGCGAGCGCCCGCTCGGGCAAGCCGGCCGCGGTACGCTCGAGCGCCACGGCCTGCCGCTCGACGGCCCCGATCCGGGCGACGACCGTTGCGACCTCCGCACGGTAGCGCCCCTCGTCGATCTCGCCGGCCGCCCGGGATTCGTTCAGCGATTCGAGTCTCGCCTCGAGGCGCTCGAGGCGCGCGCCGGCCGCCGCCAGTTGGTTGTCGACGATGGCCGCTTTCGTCTCGTTCGTCTCCGCGTTCGCGATTCTGACGCTGAAGGCACGTTCCGAAAGATCGCCGCTGACGTCGGCGTTCTGGACGCCGACCGCGGCGGCGAACTGCGCGCCGGGTTCGATCGAGTCGTTCCCCGCGGCGTCGGTGTCGGCCTGCGCGGTTCCGCTCGAGACGACGCTCGCCGCGGCGAGGGGGACCGCGACCGCCGCGGCGACGAGCAACACTGCCAGCGTGATCGACGTGGTTCGGTTCATTGGTGGATTTCGTATTCGATTGCTGCCGTTTACGCGAGTCGATGACTTGGGTTCAGCGACGGTTGACGCGGTTCAACGCCGTTTTCGATCCGTTGCAGTCCGTCGATTTCGCCGATTTGTACGCTGTCTGCCCCGCCCGCCGAGTCGGTCCGCCGCGTCCGAGAGCTCGCGTCATTCCGCTCCGTCACCGTCGGCGTCCGCGACGATCTCGTCGTCCGCGTCGGGCAGCGAGAGGACGTTCTCGCGGCCGAGTCGGAACGACTCGAGTTTCCCCTCCTCGCGGAGTCCACTGACGACCTTGCTGGTCTTCGCGTCGGTCCAGTCGAGTTCTTCGACGACGGTCTGTTGTTTCATCCGGCCGCCACGGTCCCTGACGAGGCGGAGGACCTGCTCTTCGTTGCTGAGCAGTTCCGGATCCGGCGAATCGGTCGCGGTAGCGGTCGGCGACTCGTCACCCGCCGTTGCGGACGGTGGTGAGTCGGATCCGGATCGGCCGGCTCGAGGCGACTCAGCCTCGGGAGCCGGCCCGGGATCTGGACCCCCGTCGTCGGTTCGTACGCGACGGGTGTAGTACCACCAGCCGCCGATGACGCCGAACAGGACGACCGCGACGGCCGCGAGGGCTGCCGTCGGCAGCCCCGATCCCGCGGCGGTAACGACGACGCGGGGCTCGCCGGAGACGAAGTCCGTCTCGCCGCCCCGCCAGAGCACGGCTCGGTCGCGTTCCTCGTCGGGCTCCGGCGCGACCGACGTTCGCTCGTAACCGTCGGGCCACGCGATCAGCAGCCGCGTTCCGTCGTCGAGGTAGATCCCCTCGAGCGCGTCGCCCGCGCGCAGTTCGTCGCCCTCGACCGCGGCGAACCCGTGCCAGCGGAAGGTGTACCTGACGACGCCGTACTCGCGCGCGAACGACTGTCGATCGGTGGCCACCGCGAAGCCGTCGACGGACATCTCGCGGCCCGTCGCGTTGCTCGCCGTCGAGACCGTGTCTCGCATCCGGTCGGCGAACGCCTGCGTGTGATTCCCCGGATCGTCCCGAATGTCGTCTCGCAACGACTCGAACGCCGTTGCGCTCTCGTTGTCGTCGAGACGCATCCAGAACTCGACCGTCCACTCGGCGGTCCCGTTCGGCCGGAGCGAAACGTCCATCCGAACCTCATCGGCGTCGATCTGATCTCCCTGGAGCGCGAACGGGCTCGCCTCGGTTCGTTCGGTCTCGGACGAAATCGGTTCGGCTGCGGCCGCGATCGGCCCCGCGCCGACGAGAAGTGCCGCGACGACTGCGACCGTGACGCCGACGCGAACGTTCATATCGCCCGATGCTCGTGCCGTCGCTTAAACCACACGAAACGCTCGATCCGTGACCGTTCGTTGTCAGTAACGACTGTCCGACTCGGCGATCGAAAAATTCGGTCTGCAGCGCGAGAAGCGGGAGTGGAGGGTTCGAGTCGGAAGCGCCAGCGGGACTCCGTCAGGCTCCCGGCACGCCGAGTGCCGAGACCGAGCCGATACCGACCAATTCGAGGGCCGCGAGGACGACCACCGCGGCCGCCCAGGCGGCGACGCCAACCCCGGTCGACCGCAGCCAGCCGAGGTCGTAGCGCCATTTGACGACCGCGACCCAGGCGACGATCGCCAGCAGCCCGCCGATCAGCGGCACCGACTCGAGGACCGCCCAGGCCAGTGCAGCGAGGAGCGCGGTCACTACCGCGTGGCCGTAGTCGCGGGCGTCCGCGACGATGTGGGTACCGGCGTGGAGGGCCGCGCCGCCGATCAGCAGACTCACGGCGAACGCGAGCAGCTGGTCCTCGAGACCGATCGTCGCCGGCGGAGCGAATGGGGGCATGGGATTGGTCAGCTAGTGGGTCGTCTATTCGTCGGTCGATTCGGTGTCGTCGTCGGACTGGTCGTCTTCGTCGTCGCTGGTATCGTCGGTACTGTCTTCGTCATCATCGTTGGCTTCGTCAGCGTCACCAGCATCGTCGGCTTCGTCACCATCGTCCGGCGTCACGTCGCTGATCGCGTCGCCGAGCGATCCGTCGAGGGTCCCGCTCAGGAACGACGAGATCCGGTCGTGGATTTCGGAGACGTGGTCGGGGACCTGATCAGGGAGGTCGACGTTCGGCCCCTGTCCGTTCCGGTCGTCAACACCGTTGTCGGCGGTGGCTCCGTTCTCGCTTCGGTCGTCGCGTTCGTCCGCTGACTGTGCGCGTTCGTTCGCGGGCTGTTCGTCCGTGCTGTCCGCGTCCGTATCCACGGACACGGGAGCGTTGCCGGGTGCCGCAGCGGCGAACCCGGTAATCATGAGCAGTGCGGCGAGTGCAACCGCGATGAGGGTCGTTCGTTTCATAGCTCGCAGTCGCTTCTCGGTGGTCCGATGGCCTTGAAGGGGTGCTGTCGTGAACGCGCTTTTCCACCGTTTGAACCCGTTTGAGGGACGTTTTCGCCCGTTTGTGACCCGTTCAACGCAGATCAACCGAGGCTGAGTCGGCGACGCCCGCTCGCATCCGACTCGAGTCGCGCCGACGGCTCGGGCGGGTCGACCGACGAATCGCCACGGACGATCACGGCCCGATGGCTGGCGTTGGCTGCCCGAGTCGCAACGGACTTCCCCGCCGCCAGCGACCACCGTATATGATCGATACGACCGCCGAAATCGTGCTGTTCGACGGCTTCGACGAACTCGACGCCATCGGCCCCTACGAGGTCCTCGAGAACGGTGCCCAGGCCGGCGCGCCCCTCGAGACGCGGCTGGTGACCCTGGAGCAGACCGATCTCGTGACGGCGAGTCACGACCTCCGGGTAGAGCCGGACGGGACGCTGGGCCGGCCGGACCTGCTCGTGGTCCCCGGCGGCGGCTGGACCACCGAGGGCGGCGTCCGGGCGGTCGTCGAGGACGGCGCGCTCCCCGAGGCCGTCCGCGATCGGTACGACGACGGGACGACGATCGCCTCGGTCTGTACCGGCGCGATGGCGCTCTCCGAGGCGGGGATTCTCGCGGATCGGCCCGCGACCACACACGCCGTCGCGCGGGACGATCTCGAGGCGGCTGGCGCGGACTTGATCGACGCGCGTGTCGTCGACGACGGCGACGTCCTCACCGCCGGTGGGGTCACCTCGGGGATCGATCTGGCACTGTGGTTCCTCGAGCGCGAGTTCGGCCCGGACGTGGCGGAAACGGTTGCGACCGAGATGGAGTACGAGCGACGCGGCCGGGTCGCCGCGTAATCGCACTCCTGCCAAACGGCTATACGCGGCCGTCGAATAGCCCGACGCACATGACTGCTGTGTTGTTCGATATGGACGGCGTACTGGTCAACAGTGAGGACTTTTGGGTCGACTTCGAGCGCGAGGAACTCTTCCCGGCGGCCGTCCCCGACGAGGACGTCGATCTCGCCGAGACGAGCGGGATGAATTTCCGCGAGATCTACGACTACCTCGAGGAGGAGTACGGAACCGAGATTTCCCGCGAGGAGTGGATCCAGCGGTTCAACGAGGCCGCCGAGGCGATCTACACCGAGCGAGCCGACGCGCTCGAGGGACTCCACGATCTGCTGGCTGAACTCGAGGGCCGCGGAGTTCCGACGGCGCTCGTCTCCTCGTCGCCTCACGACTGGATCGGGATGGTCGTAGAGCGGTTCGACCTCGAGGGCGAGTTCGACCGGGTCATCAGCGCCGACGATATCGACGCCGCGAGCAAGCCTGCGCCCGACGTCTTCGAGTACGCGACCGACGAACTCGACGTTCCTCCCGAGGAGTGCGTGGTCGTCGAGGACTCCGAAAACGGGATCGAGGCGGGCGCTCGATCGGGCGCGATCGTCGTCGCCTACCGGATCGACGCCCACGGCGACATCGATCGCTCGTCGGCGGACGAGATCGTGGATTCGCCGGCAGCGCTTCGAGACGCCGTGCTCGAGCTGGTCGAACGGGCGTAACGGGCCAACGGGCCGTTTTCGCTGTTATCGAACGTCGACCGTCCGGCTCCCCTCGATCGGCAGCAACGGCTCCTCGGGGAAGGCCACGCTGACGGTGAACTCGAGTTCGTCGGCGTCGGCACCGAAGACGCCGACCGGGAGGGTCTCGGTGTCGCGGAGATAGGTGCTCGTACTCGTCATCTCCACGCCGTTGACGGTCACGCGAATCCCGGCGCGGGCCGGCTCCCCGACGTTTCGGACCGTGACGTCGCAGACTTCGTTCTCGCCCGTCGCGATCGAATCGGGGAACCGCCCCCACTCGAGGTCGATCGAGGGCAGCGACTGGGCCCCCTCGTAGACGCGTTCGGCGACGCCCTCGGAGAGTCCGGCGTCGACGAGTCCCGTGACGCCCGCGCCGACGATGTCGCCGGGGGTCGACAGCCCTTCTTTGGCGAGTTTGCTCGCCCGACCCGGACCGACGCCGTCGATGGCCGTCAGCCCGACCGCGTCCTCGGCGACGCCGTTCTCGATGCGGGCCTCGACCCGGCGCGCGAGGTTCGCGGCGTGGGGGCCGACGAAACGATCGAGGAAGGCCCCGAGCGCCGAGAGGAGCCGCGTCGCGTTCCGTCGGATGACCCAGGCGTCGCTGCGCAGTTCCGCTGGCGTCGAGCCGCTGGCCGCGCCGCGGAGGATCGCGAGCACCTTCCGCTGGCCCGCCTCGAGACCCTCCGTGTCCTCGCCGACCAGCACCGCGTTGACCGCCTCGCGCTCGTCCTGCCGGGCCGAGACCGAGTCGAACTCCTCGGCGGTCGCGATCGCCTCGAGGATGTCGCCGGCCGTGAGTTCGTCGCTTCCCTCCCCCACGCGGTCGCACAGTGCTGCGAAGCGAGCCGCGGTGTCGAGCCGCAGATAGTACTTGGAGGTCAGGACGCCCCGCGGCGTGGCCTCGATCGAGAGGTCCGCGCCGGTCTCGACGAACCCGCGCTCGACCAGCCCCTCGAGGCAGTCCCGGACCCGCTGACGCAGGTTCGGGAAGTCGTAGTCGTCGGGCTTCGACTGGCCGCGGACGTAGTAGAAGGTCGTCTCGAGCCAGTCCATCACGTCCTCGAGATCGGTAATGGTCCCCATCGCGATCTCGGCGTTGAGGTGGGTCTCGAGGCTCTCGGCGAGGCGGGACTCGATCTCCTTGCCGTCGCGGAGCAGCCGGCGGTACTTGTCGGCCTCGGCCGAATCGCAGACGACCCAGCCGTAGCCGACGTCGTCGTAGCCCGGCCGGCCGGCGCGGCCGAGCATCTGGAGCACATCGAGCGGGCTCATGTCGACCTCGCCCTCGAGCGGGTCGTGAAGCTTCGTATCGCGAATTACCACACAGCGGGCGGGCAGGTTGACTCCCCACGCCAGCGTCGAGGTCGAAAAGAGGAGTTCGACGTGGCCCTCCTTGAACCACTCCTCGATCAGGTCGCGGTCGTTCTTCGAGAGGCCGGCGTGGTGGAAGGCCACGCCGTCTAACACCGAATTGCGGAGGGTGTCGTTCTCGAGTTCCTTCGACTCGGTGTGGAAGTCGTAGTCGCCGCGCGCGCCCATCGGGATATCGCGCTCGGCGATCTCGTCTCTGGCCTTCTTCGCGGCCCGGACGGTGTCCTGCCGGGAGGAGACGAACACCAGCGACTGGCCGTCCTCGCGGAGATGGGGTTCCGCGAGGTCGAGTGCCCGATACAGGCGGCGGTACTTGTCCGCGAACGAGTTCTCGCCGTGCGTGTAGGTCTTGACGCCGGCGTTGAGTTCGACGGGTCGGTACTCCTCGCCGAACTCGAAGGTGTTCTCCGCCGGGGCGTCGAGCCACGCCGCCACGTCGTCGACGTTGGGCATCGTGGCCGACAGCGCGACGATGCGGGGCTCACAGAGCCGCCGCAGGCGGGATATCGTCACCTCGAGCACGGAGCCGCGGCGGTCGGCGTCGAGCAGGTGGACCTCGTCGATGACGCAGACGTCGATGTCGGTGACGAAGTCGTACCGGCGCGAGTCGTGTTTCCGGGTCGCCGAGTCGAGTTTCTCGGGGGTCATCACGAGGATGTCCGCCCGGCGCGCGCGCCGCGGGTTCAGGTCGCGCTCGCCGGTGACGACGTAGACCGAGTAATCCAGGCTCTCGAAGCGATCCCAGTCGTCTTCCTTCTCGTTGGTCAGCGCTCGCATCGGGGCGATAAACAGCGCCGTCCCGCCGTCGGACAGCGTCTTGCAGATCGCCAACTCCGCGAGCGCGGTCTTCCCCGAGGCCGTCGGCGCGCTCGCGACCACGTTCTCGTCGGTCTCGAGCAGTGCGGGCAGTGCCTCGCGTTGCATCCGGTTGAACTCCTCGAAGGCAAAGGCGTCGGCGAATTCGGGGAGAACCTCGGCGACCTCCATCACACGGAAACGGGGGGTGCCGGGTCAAAGGCGTTTCCCTCGAGTCCCACCGCATTCGTCGCGCGCTCGTCGATCGCGCGTTCACTGCATCGTGACCGCGACCGCGGCCGCGAGGACCGCGCCGGCGGTGGCGAACACGAGCGGGTACAGCACGCCACCGAGAACGATCGCTGGCAGGAGCTCTGGCCCGGTCGAGGTGGTCGCTTCGATCCCGAACGCGGACCCCTCGGCACTGGCCTCCGCGACGAGCGCACCGAGGCCCACGACCGCACCGTAGCCGATCGCCACCGGTGCGCCGACGACGACGGCTTCGCCGAGGTCGGTCGCGTTCCACCGGACGGCCAGCAAGCCGCCGGCCGCGACCAACACGAGCGGCGGGAGCACGTACAGCAGGCCCGCACCAGCGCTTTCCGACTGGGCGATGAGGTCGAGGGTATTCGTCCCGCCGATCGAGCCGACCTGGCTGCTGGCCCGGATGTCGACCAGGTGAGCCTCGTAGAAGTACCAGGCGACCCCCTTCCACGTCGCGACCTCCTCGCTGAAGATGTCGCGGACTTCGCCGCTGACGAGCAGGTAGGTCACGAGGTAGCCGACCGCGGCGGCGAGGACGCCGGCCCCGGCGCTCGCTGCGAGGCTCGAGCGACGCGTTCCCGGGACACGATCCGACGCGGACAGGTTCGAAGCCATTGTATCGGTCCCGAACTACACTTTATCTAATGTGTCTTGTGGGCCGTCCGTTTCCACTTCAGACGGCTGACTGATCTGGTGCGACGTTCTCGAGCTGGTCGCTGAGCCGACTACTCGCTCGTTCGGGCTGCGGGACGCGTTCGAAGGTCAGCTCCGGATCGCCCGATCCGGCGGTATAGACGGTCAGATCGCCGTACCCCAGCAGGCGACCGATCCCGCTCTGGCTGAGGCTGGTGTTCTGGACGCGCTCGAGTCGAAACTGGGTGACGTCTCTCGAGACGATCCCTCGCTTCTTGTAGAGCTCCGAGGAGGTGATGACGTAGCGGGTGTTCGTCCAGACGAGGTAGCGACCGACCGCGACGGCCGCGCCCACCACCGCGACCAGGACGCCCAGCAGCGTCAGGAGGCCGACGCCGTCGGTACCGCTCCAGCCGGCGACGAGCATCCCGGCGAGCGCGATTCCGACCCCGACCGGTAGCTCGCGTCCCATCGTGATCGGATGGGGGCGGCTCTCCCAGACGACGCTCTCATCGTCGCCGATGTGGAACCAGTCGGGCGTCGTGCTGAAAGCCATCGGGGCCGCCTATTCCATTCCCGTCCGTAAAGCTATCGGGGGAATGGGGTGGTTACCCCCGGTCTCGCGGAAAGTCAGGCGTGTTGACGGTGACCTTGACCGCCTCGCCGTGGAGCCGACGGGTCGACTGCGAAGCGAGGTAATCGGACGGCTACGACCGACACGGTTTTTCACTGCTCGGTCCGATACACGACTATGAGCCGCGCCCGAAAGCCCGACTGGCTGAAGAGTCGGCCGCCGTCGGGGCAGGAGTTCGCCGGCATCCGCGAGACGCTGCGCGAGCACGACCTCCACACCGTCTGTGAGGAAGCCAACTGCCCCAACCTCGGGGAGTGCTGGTCGGGACGGGCCGGTCCCGGCGGGAGCGGCCCGTCCGACACCGAAACCGGCGGCGGGACGGCCACCTTCATGCTGATGGGCGACCGCTGCTCTCGAGCCTGCAACTTCTGTGACGTCCAAACCGGCGGGATGGAGCCCCTCGATCCGGACGAGCCGGAAAACGTCGCGAGCGCCGTCGCGGAGATCGGCCTCGACTACGTCGTCCTCACGAGCGTCGACCGCGACGACCTCCCCGATCAGGGCGCGGGTCACTTCGCCGAGACGATCCGCGAGATCAAAGCCCGCCACCCCGGCATCCTCGTCGAGGTCCTCATCCCCGATTTCCGGGGCGAAGAACGGCTCGTCCGGAAGATCGTCGACGCCGAACCCGACGTGATCGCCCACAACGTCGAGACCGTCGAGCGCCTCCAGTTTCCCGTCCGCGACCGCCGCGCCGGCTACGAGCAGAGCCTCTCGGTGCTCGAGCAGGTCGACCGCGAATCGGACATCTACACGAAGACCTCGATCATGCTCGGCCACGGCGAGTACGACCACGAGGTCTATCGCACCCTCGCGGACCTGCGCGAGCGCGGCGTCGACATCGTCACCCTCGGACAGTATCTGCGCCCCTCGAGGGATCACCTCGAGGTCCAGCGCTACGATCACCCCCACAAGTACGAGACGTGGCGACGCGTCGCCGAGGACGAGTTAGGGTTCCTCTATTGCGCGAGCGGACCGATGGTCCGCTCGTCGTACAAGGCCGGCGAACTGTTCGTCGACGCCGTCCTCCGGGAGGGCAAGAGCGTCGCGGCGGCGAGGGCCGACGCGCACCGATCCGCCTCCCGGCAGACCGAGTCCTGAGAGGCAGTCACCGACCGGACGGTTTCGACCCGGACTCGATCACACTTCTCTTTCGTGCAGTCTCGGCTCGGAAACCGAAGCAAAATACGACGTCCATCAAAAAACGCCCATTTTCGATCGGTCATGTCCAGTACTGTCGCGTATCGCCCGATAGTTAGACAGCTGTGGGGCAATACTCTCACCAATAGTAAACTATTTTGGGAAACTCCTTTACGGTGAGCGATAGTCTGGTAGGGCATGTACAGGTGGGTTTCCCCGTGAGTACGTTACAGCGCGATCCCGACGAGCGAGTACAGGTACTCGACGACGCCGGTCGGGTTCGCGAGGGTGCCGACGTGCCCGACCTCACCGAGGACGAACTCGTCGAGATGTACGAGCAGATGCGACTCGTGCGCCGCTTCGACGAGCGGGCGGTCAGCCTCCAGCGCCAGGGGCGGATGGGGACCTATCCGCCGCTGTCGGGCCAGGAGGGCGCACAGGTCGGCAGCGCCCACGCGCTGGCCGAGGAGGACTGGGTCTTCCCCAGCTACCGCGAACACGGCGTCGGGCTGGTTCGGGGCCTCTCTCTGGAGCGCACGCTGCTCTACTGGATGGGCCACGAGCGAGGCAACTACATCCCCGAGGACGTCAACATGTTCTCAGTCGCGGTGCCGATCGCGACCCAGATCCCCCACGCGACGGGCGCGGCCTGGGCCTCGAGGCTCAAAGGCGAGGAGAAGGCGTTCGTCTGTTACTTCGGCGACGGCGCGACCTCGGAGGGCGACTTCCACGAGGGGCTGAACTTCGCCGGCGTCTTCGACACGCCGAACGTCTTCTTCTGTAACAACAACCAGTGGGCCATCTCGGTGCCGCGCGAGCGCCAGACCGCGAGCGCCACCCTGGCCCAGAAGGCGACCGCCTACGGCTTCGAGGGCGTCCAGGTCGACGGCATGGACCCGCTGGCGGTGTACAAAGTCACCAAAGAGGCCGTCGAGAAGGCGAAGGACCCCGGCCCTGGCGAACTGCGGCCGACGCTGATCGAGGCGGTCCAGTACCGCTTCGGCGCGCACACGACCGCTGACGACCCCTCCGTCTACCGCAGCGACGACGAGGTCGAGCGCTGGAAGCAAAAGGATCCGATCCCGCGTCTCGAGACCTACCTCCGGTCGATCGGCGTGCTCGACGACGAACGGATCGACGCAATCGAGGCGCGGATCGAGGAGGCCGTCGCCGACGCGATCGAGGCTGCGGAGTCGTCCGAACGCCCCGAACCCGAGGAGATCTTCGCCCACGTCTACGAGGGGATGCCACGACGGCTACAGAAACAACTCGAGTACTTCGAATCGATCCGCGAGGACCACGGCGACGACGCGCTCCTGGAGTGATATCATGGCAGCAGAATCAAGCTCGGAAAGTCTCACGCTGGTACAGGCGGTACAGGACGGGTTGCACACCGAAATGGAACGCGACGACGATGTCGTCGTCATGGGCGAGGACGTCGGCCGGAACGGCGGCGTCTTCCGCGCGACCGAGGGGCTGTACGACGAGTTCGGCGAAAACCGGGTGATCGACACGCCCCTCGCCGAGTCCGGGATCGTCGGGACGGCGATCGGGATGGCCGCCTACGGAATGCGGCCGGTGCCCGAGATCCAGTTCATGGGCTTCATCTATCCCGGATTCGACCAGATCGTCTCGCACGCCGCGCGCCTGCGGACGCGCTCGCGCGGACGATTCACGTGTCCGCTGGTCATTCGTGCTCCCTACGGCGGCGGTATCCGCGCGCCGGAACACCACTCCGAGTCGACGGAGGCGATGTTCGTCCACCAGCCCGGACTGAAGGTCGTCATGCCCTCGACGCCGTACGACACTAAGGGGCTGCTCACCAGCGCGATTCGGAGCCCGGATCCGGTGATCTTCCTCGAGCCGAAGCTCATCTACCGGGCGTTCCGCGAGGACGTGCCAGCGGACTCCTACACCGTGCCGATCGGCGAGGCGGCCGTCCGCCGCGAGGGGAGCGATATCTCGGTCTACACGTGGGGCGCGATGACCCGGCCGACGCTCGAGGCCGCCGAAAATCTCGCCGACGAGGGCATCGACGCGGAGGTCGTCGACCTGCGAACGGTGTCGCCGTTAGACGAGGAGACGATCGTCGAATCGTTCAAAAAGACCGGCCGCGCAGCGGTCGTCCACGAGGCCCCCAAGACGGGCGGACTGGGCGCGGAGATTACCGCGACCCTCCAGGAGGAAGCGCTGCTGTACCAGGAAGCGCCGGTCGAGCGTATCACGGGCTTCGACACGCCGTTCCCGCTGTACGCGCTCGAGGACTACTACCTCCCCGAGGCGGCGCGCATCGAGGACGGCATCCGAGACGCGGTGGGGTTCTGATATGGTCAGGGAGTTCGAACTACCGGACGTCGGCGAGGGGGTCGCGGAGGGTGAACTGGTCACGTGGCTGGTCGAGGCGGGCGACGCGGTCTCCGAGGACCAGCCGGTCGCGGAGGTCGAGACCGACAAAGCGCTCGTCGAAGTACCCGCCCCGGTCGACGGCACGGTGCGCGAATTACACGTCGAGGAGGGCGAGGTCGTTCCCGTCGGGACGGTGATCATCTCGTTCGACGTCGAGGGTGAGACGAGCGGCGACACTGCGAGCGAGGGAGAGTCGAGGCCGACCGAATCCAAACGGGAGCTGACGAGCGAGCCCGCTGGCGTCGACGAACCGGGCGACGGCGGCGAGTCGGCTGGCAGTCCTGGCGCGACCGGGGCCGACACCGAGGCGGTCGCGCCGCCCGACGACCGGGTCTTCGCGCCGCCACGCGTCCGTCGGATGGCGCGAGCGGAGGGCATTGACCTCTCGAGGATCGAGGGCAGCGGCCCCGGCGGTCGAATCACCGCGGCCGACGTTCGGGCCGCCGCGAGCGGCGGGGGCGACGACGCGGCGGGTCGAGCGCAGTCCCAGGCCGTCGGTGACGAGTCCGACGGGATCGAATCCGACTCGGCCGACTCGAGCGCGGCCACTGCCGGCGAGGACACTATCGCGGACTCGAGAGCCGGCACCGAGGCGGCCTCGGGTCCACAGCGGACCGAGCCGCCGGCGAAAGCCGAGTCCGCTGATCGCGACAGGACGCTGGCCGCCCCCGCGACCCGGCGGATCGCCGAGGAGGAAGGGATCGACATCGACGCCGTCCCCGCGACGGAAGAGCGCGACGGCGAGGCGTTCGTCACGCCGGAAGCGGTTCGCGAGTACGCCGAGACGCAGCGCCGAGCGCAGGAAACGGACAGGGAAGCGATCGAAGCCGGCGGGCAGGCCGGAACGAAGGGAACGCAGTTCGCCGACGGCGAGCGCGAACGCCGCGAACCGTTCCGGGGCGTCCGAAAGACGATCGCCGACGCGATGGTCGAGTCGAAATACAGCGCGCCCCACGTCACTCACCACGACGAGGTCGACGTAACCGAACTCGTCGAGGCGCGCGCGGACCTGAAGCCCCGCGCCGAGGAGCGGGGCATCCGGTTGACCTACATGCCGTTCATCGTGAAGGCCGTCGTGGCGGCGCTGAAGGAGTTCCCCGAGATGAACGCGGTCATCGACGAGGCGAACGACGAGATCGTTTACCGCGACTACTACAACGTCGGGATCGCGACCGCGACCGACGTCGGACTGATGGTGCCGGTCCTCGAGGACGCCGATCGGAAGGGACTCCTGCAGCTCTCCTCCGAGATGAACGAGCTCGTCCAGAAGGCCCGCGATCGGACGATTAGCCCCGACGAACTGCGAGGATCGACGTTCACGGTCACGAACGTCGGCGGTATCGGCGGCGAGTACGCCACGCCCATCCTCAATTACCCTGAAGCAGGCATCCTCGCGATCGGCGAGATCAAGCGCAAGCCGCGTGTAGTGACCGACGACGACGGCGACGAATCGATCGAACCCCGTTCGGTACTGACGCTGTCGCTGTCGTTCGACCACCGGCTGATCGACGGTGCCGTCGGCGCACGGTTTACGAACACCGTCATGGAGTACCTCGAGAACCCGAGCTTACTACTGCTCGAGTGACCCTACACTGAGACACTGACAATGAGCCCGAACACGGAGCCAACGGACGCGAGAGGAGGCGCTTACTGATGGTCGTCGGAGACGTCACCACCGGCACGGACGTACTGGTCATCGGCGCTGGCCCGGCCGGCTACGTGGCCGCGATCCGCGCCGGACAGCTCGATCTGGACGTGACGCACGTCGAAAAAGACGCCTACGGCGGGACCTGCCTGAACTACGGCTGTATCCCGTCGAAAGCGCTGATCACTGCGACCGACGTCGCCCACGAGGCCGCCACCGCCGAGGAGATGGGTATCCACGCCGACCCCGCGATCGACCTCGCCGGTATGATGGACTGGAAGGACGGCGTCGTCGATCAGCTCACGAGCGGCGTCGAGAAACTCTGCAAGGCGAACGGGGTAACCCTCCTCGAGGGAACCGCTCACTTCGTCGACGAAAACACGGTTCGCGTCTCTCACAGCGGCGAGGGCCAGGGCTCGGAGAGCCTCGAGTTCGAGCACGCGGTCGTCGCGACCGGCTCCCGCCCCATCGAGATCCCGAACTTCGACTTCGCGGACGAGCCCGTGCTTGACTCCAGACAGGCGCTGTCCCTCGACTCCGTCCCCGACTCGCTGGTCGTCGTCGGTGCCGGCTACATCGGAATGGAACTGGCGAGCGTCTTCGCCAAGCTGGGGACCGACGTGACCGTCCTCGAGATGCTCGACTCGATCCTGCCGGGGTACGACGACGATCTCAAACGCCCCGTGAAGAAGCGAGCGAGCGATCTCGGGATCGAATTCGAGTTCGGCTACACCGCGTCAGACTGGCACGACCGAGAGGAGGGCGGGATCCGCGTCGTCGCCGAGCCGGCGGAGCAAACTGCCGCCGACGGCGGGAGCAAGGCGGAGCAAGTCGCGGACGACCGTCTCGAGCTGGACGTCGAGAACGTGCTCGTGGCCGTCGGCCGCGAACCGGTCTCGGACACGCTCGATCTCGAGGAAGCGGGGATCGAAACCGACGAGCGCGGATTCATCGACACCGATTCGCGCGCACGCACGAACGTCGACCACATCTTCGCCGTGGGTGACGTGGCCGGCGAGCCGATGCTCGCCCACAAGGGCAGCGCCGAAGGAAAAGTCGCCGCGGAAGTGATCGCCGGCGAGCCCGCTGCCCTCGACCACCAGGCGATGCCGGCCGTCGTCTTCACCGACCCCGAGATCGCCACCGTCGGCATGACCGAATCCGAAGCCGAGGAGGCGGGCTTCGAGACCACCGTCGGAAAATTCCCCTTCCGGGCCAGCGGCCGAGCGCTGACGACCGGCGATTCGGACGGCTTCGTCAAAGTCGTCGCCGACGAGCCCGACGGCTACCTCCTCGGTGCATCGATCGTCGGCCCGGAGGCGTCGGAGCTGATCGCCGAACTCGGGCTCGCGATCGAACTGGGGGCGACGCTCGAGGATGTCGCCGCGACCGTCCACGCTCACCCGACGCTTTCGGAATCTGTGATGGAAGCGGCCGAAAACGCGCTCGGTCACGCGATCCATACGTTGAACCGGTAACGGCCGGCGACGCCGTCGGAACACGACTTCCCGTCGCTACGCGGTGAACCGTGTTCCTCGTGACGACACGAAGCGGAGTCTTCAGTCGCGAACTCACTGTACGTACAGCGAGTAGGCGATCACGACGAAGCCGACGAGCACCAGACAGCTCTCGAGTAGAATGCCCGTCGCGAGACCGACGCCGAGTACTTCGTACAGCATGCCGGCCAGGACCAGCCCGAGCGTGACGAGCCCGAAGCCGGCCATGAGATAGCCGAGTGCCGGCTGTCGGGTTCGACGGTACGCTTTGAACGCGAAGTACGTAATGACGCTCCCGACGACGAGCACGAGCGTCTTGACGACCGCCAGTGCGAGCATCGTCTCGGCCGATCCGCTGGGAAATGGATTCATGTTTCCTTCCGCACCTCCGACCACAGCTCCGCGAGCCGCTCGTCCGCCGTCCGGGCCGGCCGCTCGATCTGGACCGCCAGCGATCGATCCTCGTCCAGCGAGAGCGTGATCTCGTCGAACGCGACCGAATACTTACTCGCGTGGTGGCCGTCCTGACGGATCTCGGTCGACTCCTCGAGCAGGGTCGATTCGGTCAGTAACTCGAGCTTTCGGTACAGCGTCGACTGCGGGATCTCACATTGCTTCGTTAACTCGGACGCCGTCATCGGTTCCTCTAGCTTCCGGATGATTTCACGGCAGTCGGGATCGTCCAGCGCAGAGCAGATCTCCTCTGCGGACGGCGTCGACTTCGAAGCGAACGGGTCCCGGACCATTCGTCTGCCCCTTACAACGCACGTGGTTTATCGGCATCGATGCGTCTCCCGCGACACGACACCTTCTTGCGCGTGTGCGCTCGAGTGCGACGCACGCGGGTATCATCCGGCCCGACCGTACCTTCGAGGCTGGGATGACCGGCCGACCTCCGCCCGCGTGACATTCTGCCAACCGAGATCGTCGCTCGAGCGAACTACTCTCTTTATTAGTGTCATCCACCCTATCTTCTCGTGGAAAACCGTGCCATGGTAGCGGGTTCCGATGGCCGACCGAGACGACGGCCTTATATAATAACCCGGCCTTCCACACTAATGCGAACGACGTGGCGCACGCCGTCACGTTCCCTCCGGCCGAAACCCGGCGCGGAGGTAGGCACAACATCCACCCTCTGACGCGCCGTCGGTTCGATCCGATGGCCTTATCAGTATACGGGCGTTCCGAAAAAGATGTGCTCGCGGCCGGCATCGCCGGCCGCAGCGATCCGACGCCTTTATACGTATCAGGGCGTTCAGTTCGGATCGCACACACCCTCGCCGGATGCGGTTTCTGGCGTGGGAACGATCCGACGCCCTTAAGTGTACGAGGGCATTCGGATGTTAACGCAACGAACGTGCGATCGACGGCTCGACTCGAGCTGTCATCCCGTTCTCGGACGGCCGTAGTCCGAAGGGGTTATGTACCCCAGACGGCTTACGAATACGTCCGAAGGAAATGAGGATCCTACCCCTGCGGTCCGCCGTACAGATGGGATCTGATGTTAGCCTTGGTAGTTCGGTGACGCCCGACCGGTCATCGCGACCGACCGTGTGTCATCGAACGTGGACCATTAGCAACAAGTGTGAGTGTGTACCAACATTCACCGCCAACCTCCCCAGCTCCGCTGGGGAAGAGCATTCCGGTTGATCCTGCCGGAGGTCA
>SDGW01000197.1_pt1 | contig 51439 bp, 52 predicted proteins | sample 2873831 | NCBI WGS metagenome assembly SDGW01 (sample SAMN08132700, study PRJNA421101) | hypersaline lake metagenome | isolation source: celular fraction 0.22 microns magnesium sulfate-rich crust from ephemeral... | place: Spain: Penahueca Lagoon, Toledo | collected 2011-07 | reverse complement strand
ACCGCGCCGATCGGCCAACTCGAGGACGAGATGGACGCACTGACGATGGACGAGGAGTCGTTCGTCGAGCTGATCCTCTCGGACATGCCGCCGCGGCCGGCCAACTACGAGGACATCATCGCGACGAACCTCGGCCAGCAGGAGGCCGACGACGACGAGGCGTTCGAACTCGAGCTCGGGCCGAACAACTGCGCGGCGAGCCAGGAATCGCTCGCGGGTGACTGATCGGGCCGATGGTCGCTGATCCAGTACCGCTCCAGCTGGCCGCCGAGCTGTTCCCCAACGGGATCAGTCGCTACGCCGTCGGCGGAGCCCTCGTCGGCCTCGGCACGGTCGTCATCTACGTCGGGACCGGCATCCCCGCCGGCGCCAGCACCTTCCTCGAGTCGACGCTGTCGTACGTCTCCGAGCAGTCGCGGTTCCAGCAGTACGTCGCCTCGCGTGACTGGCGCGTCGTGTTCACGCTCGGGATCATCCTGGGCGCGCTGGCGTTCGCCGCGACGGTTCAGTCGGGCGTGATCACGACTGCGCTCTACGAACCCGGGACGACCGGCACCCTGTACGAGGTCGGCGGCGTGACGCTGTGGACGACCGACGTCCAGGCCTGGCGGCTGCTGGTCGGCGGCGTCTTCGTCGGCATCGGCACCCGCATCGGCAAGGGCTGTACGTCCGGCCACGGCGTTTGCGGCGTCGGCTCGGCGTCGAAGACCTCGCTCGTCGGCGTCGTGACGTTCCTGACCGTCGCGATCGCGACCGCTCAACTCGTCGCCGCACTGGGGGTGAGTCCGTAATGGCGGATCGCCACCCGCTGTTCATGCCGCTGGTCCTCGTCGGCGGCCTGATCTTCGGCTTCGGGCTCGGATTCAGCCAGATGGCGCGTCCGGAAGTCGTGTTGAACTTCCTGCAGTTCGAGGACTTCGGGCTGCTGTTCGTCATGTTCGGCGCGGCGATCGTCTCCGGCATCGCCTTCGCGATCATGCCCAGACTCCGCGACAGCGCGCCGTTGACCGGCGACCGGTACGAACGCCGGCTGAAGCCGTTCGACCGGAACGTGCTGGTCGGCGGGGCGATCTTCGGCGTCGGCTGGGGCCTCTCGGGGATCTGCCCCGGTGCGGCCTACGCCAGCCTCGGCGTCGGTAACGTCACCATCCTGTGGGCGCTCGCCGGCATGTTCATCGGCGCCTACCTGCAGGGCCGGTGGCGGAGCCGCGCGTCGAATCCCGACTCCGTGGCCACGGGCGCTGACTGACCCGCTTTTTTGTCAATGGAACCGACTCTCATCGCACTGTTCGTCACCGCCGGGTTCGCGAGCCTGTTCATGGCCTGGGTCATCGGCGCCGGCTCGAGCGGAGCGACGCCGTTCGCCCCGGCGGTCGGTGCTAACGCCATCTCGACGATGCGAGCCGCGTTCATCGTCGGTGTCCTTGGGTTCGCTGGAGCAGTAACACAGGGGGCGAACGTCTCGGAGGCGATCGGACGCGGACTGGTCGGTGGCGTGAGTCTGCCGGCGATGGGCGTCATCGCCACCTTGCTGATCGGTGCCAGCCTCATGGCCGTCGGAATTCGGACCGGCTATCCCATCGCGACGGCGTTTTCCGTCACCGGTGCGGTGATCGGCGTCGGCCTCGCACTTGGCGGGACGCCCGTCTGGGCGAAGTACCAGCAGATCGGGACCGTCTGGGTGCTGACCCCCTTCGTCGGCGGCGGCATCGCCTACGGGATCGCGAGCGTGCTTCCCCGATCCGACGTTCCGGAGCGGGTCAGCATCCCGCTACTGACCGGACTGGTCGGTGCCGTCCTCGCGAACGTCGAGTTCACGTTTCTCGGTCCCACCGGCTCGACTGGCTCCGTCGCGGGCTCTCTCCAGCGACTCGTCGGACTCGAGAGTCAGTTCGCGCCGGTCGCGCTCTCTCTGGCGGTCGCGACCGCAGTTGCAGCTCTCGTGTACTGGGACATCCGTCGAGACGAAACTGGCGGACTCAGACGCGTACTGTTGGCGCTCGGCTCGCTGGTCGCGTTCTCGGCCGGCGGCAGTCAGGTCGGGCTCGCCGTCGGGCCCTTGCTGCCGTTGCTCGACGAGATCGAAGTCGTCTCGACGATCGCCGTTCTCGTCGGCGGCGGACTCGGCATCCTCGTCGGCTCGTGGACCAGCGCGCCGCGGATGATCAAGTCGCTCGCCCGGGACTACTCGTCGCTCGGGCCGCGCCGCTCGATCGCGGCGCTCGTCCCCTCGTTTCTCATCGCACAGCTCGCCATCCTGCTCGGCGTGCCCGTCTCCTTCAACGAGATCGTCGTCAGCGCGATCATCGGAAGCGGAGCGGCGGTCGGCGGGAGCGATGCGATCAGTCCGCGAAAAATTCTGGTGACGATCGGAGCATGGGCGGCGTCGTTCGCCGTCGCGTTCGTCCTGGGTTACGGCTCGGTCGTAGTAGTGCCGGCGATGTAGCGAGGGGAGCTCGCGGCTCTAACTGCTCCTGTGACGAGAGTCGTGGGTCGGCACGACCACTGCACCCTGCAACCGAGTCTACGACACTCTGTGCCAATGAACCGCAGACCGCAGTCGTCGGTGAAGTCGAACTGCTTTTCGCCCCATCCCGGTTCGGCCGATAGCGTCGGCGACGATTCCGGGGCGTGATCGATCCGAACCGGTTCGCGCGCGACCGAATCCGACGCGCGATCGAGCCGATCTCGAGGGGGTTGGCGAGGGCACCGTATCCACGTAACGTATGCGTATATCTCGGTGGGATAGCCGTGTGATCCGCCGCACCAATATTGTGTGTACCATCCAAAACCGTTAAGAGCGTCTTTGGATTACGGCTCACCGAAGAGGAACACATGATATATTCACGATCATACAGAGCCAGTAGTGAAAACCGATGATCGGGGTCGTAAATATTGCCGCCATCGCTGACGCCGGTGCGCTGATCGGGACGGTGTTCGGCGAAGCCATCGCCCTGTACGTTGGCTACGGCGCGCTCGAACAGTCGATCGGACATCGAATGGTCGACAGAATCAAACACGAGTAAGATGGAGGTACTCGGACTCAGCCTCGTACTGATAGCGCTGTTCGTCGGATTCGGTCTGCTCATCGGAATCCTGTTCGGATTCTTCGGGATGGGCGGGTCGTTCCTCGTCACACCGGCACTGCTCGTCATAGGGTACCCGTCCCGGGTCGCCGTCGGGAGCGGGTTGGCGTTCGTGTTCGGAACGAGCGTCATCGGCGCGCTCCGCCACCGCGAACACGGGCAGGTCGATTACAAGCTCGCGGCCATCATGACGGCGGCCATGACCGTCGGCATCGAAGGCGGGAAACGCGTCGTCTTCTTCCTCGACGCGACCGGTCGGGCCGACCTCATCATCAGCGTCGCGTACGTCGGCCTCCTCGGCGCCGTCGGCCTATTTACGCTGCGTGACGCGTGGACGACCGACGACACCGCCGATGCGAATACGCTGGAGCTCGCGGAACGAGTCCAGTCGCTTCGGATTCCCCCGATGGTCACGCTACGCGGTGACGTCCGCGTGTCCGCGACCGTCATCTTCGCCATCGGACTCGTCGTCGGCGTCCTGTCCGGTTTCCTCGGCGTCGGTGGCGGGTTCCTGCTGATGCCCGCGATGATGTACGGACTCGGCGTCCCCGCCGCCATCGCCGTCGGAACGGACATCCTCCAGATCACGATCTCCGGGGCGTTCGGCGCGTTCGTCTACGCCCAGTCCGGCGCAGTCGCGCTGCCCGTCGTCGGATCGCTGCTCTTCGGGAGCGCGCTCGGTGCGCGGATCGGTGCCGGCGCGACGCAGCTCGTCGACGAAGACGATATCAAGGGCTACTTCGCGACGATGCTGCTCGCGGGGAGCGTCGCGGTCGCGACGAAGGAGCTCGGAACCGCGTACGGAATCGACGTGCTCAGTACGGTCAGTATCGCGCTCATCATCGGTGCGACGGTGCTCGTCAGCGGTGCGATCGTTCTCGCTGCCGTCTGCCAGCTTCGCGCTGGTTCGGGGACACTCTGCCGGCTGACGACGTCGTGATCACCGAGGATTGATCTACCGGCCTGCAAGACCGTATCGGGTTACGAACCGATTATCCGTCGTCCAGAACAGACGGAGCCACCCAGGATTGTGTGATACCTACACAAGTCTTTTAACTGCATGGTCCCTACCTAGCGGTGATTCCAATGCCGGATTCGATGTCTGAACAACTCCAGCAAGATATGCAGTGTGAGGGTCTCCTCGAGTGCTTCCACGGTCTCAAACAGCTCGACAAGGAGTGCTTTCGGGCCCTCGTCAACGCCGAAGAACCGATGACCGTCGACGAGATCGCCGAGACCGTCGACCGGGAGCGCTCGACCGCGTACCGGTCCGTGCAGCGACTCCTGCAGACCGGCTTCATTCAGAAAGACCAGATCAACTACGATCAGGGCGGCTACTATCACGTGTATTACCCGACCGACCCGTCCCAGATCGCCGACGACATGCAGCGAATGCTAAACGATTGGTACGCGAAGATGGGCCAGCTCATCCAGGAGTTCGAAACCAAATACGAGCAGGCCGAGACGCCGACGCCGATCGAAAGCTAAGGCAGGCGGTCCGATGCCGTTCTTTCCCCTCTCTCTTTCATCCCTCCCGTAGCTGAAATCGTTCTTCTCCACCCTTCCCTCGCAGATAGCAGAACATGTTTCCGCTATCTGTGGCGAGTTCCAGTCCATTGTACCGTCATCCCAGTAGTGCGACTACGATTTTCGCTCGTCGCCGCTCTGTCGAGGCGGATCTCGAGCGTCGAGTGTCCCTCTTCACCAGCTCAGCGTATATCGGCCCTATAGCCGCTATACTGGCCTTCAGCGATGCGTTCTTCCTCACATCGGTGACGATGCAGCACCGCGGACGTGACAACTCCCTCTCGAGATAGCGACGGTAGCTGTGTTTAATAATGTTATTATTCCACAATACTAGCTGCCGCATTTGCCGGCTGAAAAACCCATGTGAACGGAGGGCACGATATCCGACGGCCGTCTTCGATCACATACTTCGTCAGCGAAACGGGATCGTACCTCATCCCGCTCGAGACGCCGAGATTCGGGACGACGACGAGAATCGCTGTCGGACGGCGACCTCGAGTCGATCAGCCGGAACCATCGTCGGCCGATTCGGTCGCGATCGGCCGCGGGACGAACGCTGACCGCTATCGCTCGCGGCGGTTCGTCGATTCACCCGTTCGTGTCCGTACTCCGGTTAGATCGCCGACTCGGCAGTGACGGACGGGCTCCGACGGTGTTTCGAGTGGTCCCCGTGGTCTTTAATACCGATTAGTAAGTACGGGCATGCATGAGCGATATACTCGCTGAAAACCTCTCGGGGAAGTCCGTCATGGGGTCTGACGGCACCGAGCTCGGACTGCTCTACAACATCACGATGGATCTCAAATCCGGCGCGCTCCACGATCTCGTCATCGAACCCGACGAAGAACTGTCCCGGCGCGCCGTCGACTTCGACAGCGACGACGCCGGCCGCTTCCTCGTCCCCGTCAACCGCGTGCAAGCGGTGAAAGACTACATCGTCGTCCAGCGCTAACGGTATGTACGTTCTCGACTCCTCGGCTTTTATCCACGACTTCCATACGACAGAACAGACCGCTACCATCCCGCTCGTCCGCGAGGAACTCGAGGACGAGAGCGCCTATCGCTACGACGCGATGGAAGGCTCCGGGATGCACATCCATATTCCCAACGACGACACCACCGAGAAGGTCCAGCGCGCAGCCAAGGAATCCGGCGACCTCGACGTGCTCTCGGACACCGACGTTCGCCTCGTCGCGGCGAGTTTCGAACTCGACGGCGTCCTCGTGACCGACGACTACGCGATGCAAAACGTCGCGGAGAAGTTGAACGTCGACGTCGAAGTGATCGCCCGCGACGGCATCGACGAACAGCGTCACTGGCAGTTCCAGTGTCAGGGCTGTGGCCGCGAGTTCGACGAAGAGAAGGACCGGTGTCCGATCTGCGGATCGGCGCTGGCTCGAAAGAACCCCTCGTAACGGAGCGCTGGCGATTCGTTTTCGCTGACGGAGGGGTTAGCTGTAGATGAAATAGAGGTTCGCGAACGTCACTGCGTTGAACACGCCGTGGATCAACGCCGGCACGACCAGGTTGTCGGTCCGTTCGTAGATCACGCCAAGAACGATCGAGAGGCCGAAGACGGTGCCGAGACTGGCGATCACCGCCCCGAGGCCGGCGGTCGCGTATGCGAGCACGTGCACGCCAGCGAAGATGACGCTCGCGACGGCGACGGCACCGAACCGCGAGAACGTTTCGTACAGCGACTTTTGGATCACGTTCCGGTAGAGCAACTCCTCGAACGGGCCGATGATCAGGATGGCGATCGGGATCAGCAGCAACATCAGTTCGGGGCTTTCCGCCGCCCGATCGGCGGTCGCGTGCTCCGCGCTCTCGACGCCGGTCGATTGCATGAGCAGGGAGATCGCGTAGACAGTCCCGATGAGAACGATCACGCCGCCGACGGTCCAGCCGATCTCGCGCAGCGTCGGCCAGCGAACGTCGATGTAGGACAGGTCGCGGTCCGTCGTCCGAAGGAAGGCACCGACGACAATCGCCGTGCCGACGATGACGCCCACCTGGTTGACGAGCTGTTCGGCGACGGTCCGCTCGATCTCCGGAAGCGTCTGGATGAACGGACCGGCGAGCAAGTAGAGGACTGCCCCCACGAACAGGGGGGCGAGAAGCCCCGCGAGCCCAACGATCGACATGCTCAGCGTCTGGTTGCTCCGGCGCTTGAGGCCGGCGAGCCCGATATCGTAGTAGTCCGCGACGCCGATACCGGCGGTGAGCCCCGCCGTCAGGAACGCGACGAAGACGATCGGTATCGACACCGAAATCGCCGGGAGGGCGGTCGACGCCATGACGCCCTGATTCAGAGTGTAGCCAGCGAGCAGGACGACCGCGGCGCTCGAGACGGCGGCGATCGGTGCGGCGATGCGGCGCCCGATGTCGGCGTGACGACGGGCCAGAAAGGCGAGGACGGCCGCGACGGCGAACGCCGCTCCCGCCCAGACGACGGGGTCGTCGACGCCGCGGCGAACGGGGACGAGCATCGCGACCATCGTGATTCCCGCGAGAGTGGTCCCGATTCCGGGGACCACGTCGGACGCGATCGGGCTGGCGTCGTCAGCCCGTGCAGTCTCGGTCATACGTGACTGTTCGTGCGAGGACCCATAGGCGCACCGCAACCGAACGACGCCGCTCGAGCGAGAGAGTCGCGAGCGGCTCGCCCGACTATCGCTCGACTCGGAGCTCCGTCTTCTCGGCGACCGCCTCGGCCTCCTCGAAGTCGCCGCCGCCCAGCAGGCCGCGGGTCGCCTTCTTCGCCCACTCGACGGCCGGTTGCTCGAACGTGTTCACGCCGTAGAGTTCGCCCGCAAGCACACAGGCGGCCTCCATCCCGTACAGCAGCCCGCCGAGTTCGTACTCGTCGACGCGCTCGAGTTCGACGCGGACGTTCGGCCGGCCGGCCGCCGCGAGGCTGGCCTCCGTGGCCTCGAACTCCGCCTCGAGGAGTCTCCCGAGCGACGAATCGCCGAGGTACGCCAGCTCCTCGACGTCGGTGGCGGGAATCTCCCGATCGCCGCCGTCCCGCGGCGTGACGAAGGTGACGAGCTTGTCACGCGGGCCGGCCCGATACAGCTGGAGTTGCGAGTGCTGGTCGGTAACGCCGAGCGCCCGCACCGGCGTCTGGCCGAGGTCGTCTTTCCCCAGGCTCTCGGCCCAGAGCTGCGCGAACCACTCGGCCGAGGTCTCGAGGGATTCCGCGTACGGCATCATCGCGTTCACGCCCGCACCTCGCTGGTCCAGCGCGTAGGTTGTCGCGCCGTAGGCGTACGCCGGACAGTCGAACAGCGAGCCCGACAGCGTCTCGGCCTCGGCCGTCGCACCCTCGAGCAGCGCATCGAGGTCGTGTCCGCAGACCGCGGCGGCGACCATGCCGACGGCCGACAGGGCCGAAAAGCGGCCCGGAACCCCGTCGGGCACCTCGAGCGAGGGCAGATCGTGGCGATCCGCGAGATCGCGAAGCGGACCCGCTTCGCCGGTGGTGACGATCGTCCGCTCGGTCCAGTCGACGCCGGCCGACTCGAAGGCCTCGCGGACGACCAGGAAGTTCGCCAGCGTCTCCGCCGTCGTCCCCGACCGCGAGACGACGTTGATCGCCGCGTCCGCGAGCGAGAGGCGCTCGAGGTGGCGCGTGACCCACTCGGGATCGACGTTGTCGAGGAAGACGGTCTCGGTGTCGGACTCGAGCGCGTTCGCGATCGTCGCCGCGCCCAGCGAACTGCCGCCGATGCCGACGGTGATCAGCGCGTCGGCGTCGGCGACCGGCTCGACAGCCGCGCGAATCGCGTCCGGGTCGGTCCGCTCGGGGAGGTTCAACGCCTCGTAGCCGTGTTCTTCGTTCGCCATGCCGCGCTCGATGCGCTCGTGGGCGTCTGCCACCTGCTCGTCCAGCCGCTCGAGGGACTCCCTCGAGACGCCCGGCGAGGCCACGGACGCCAGTGCGTTACCGATATCGACGTTCATATCTCAGCACGCACCCGCCTGGGCTAAAGGCGTTCCTGACTGCATCGGTCGGTCCACCTCCTCCGACCGATCGGCTGCGCCGTATCGGCCCGCGGGTCAAACCACCGCCGGGCGGGACTGAAAGGGGCTTTCATCGTGTTTGTGGTAGCACGACGATCGGTGGCTCCGACGCCAACCGGTCGCACGGCGGATAGAAGCCGAAACCCGGAAACCGATCCCCCGCCTACGAGCGCCCATGACCGACAAGACGGGCACGTTCGTCGTCACGCACGCCGAAGACGAATCGGCCGTCGTCCGCGACGTCGAGACCGCACAGGTCCACACCCTCGCGTCGAATCCCGGCCTCGAGGTCCACGACGTCCTTGAGGCGACCGTCGCGCCGGAACCGCCGCTGGAAGTCGCCTGGGAGGTGATCGACGTCGCGGAGCGGCGATCGATCGACCTGGTCGACAGCGACTTAGAGCCGACCCAGCAGGAGAAGGAACTGGCGGCCGACAGCGACGTCGGCGACCTCGTTCAGGAGGAACGAGCCGGCACCGGCGAGATTCACGTCTTCCGCGTGCCCGAGGACGACGTGGAGCCCGCAGCGCGGGACGTCCTCGAGGACGAGGAGACGATCGCGCGGGCGGCCCGGCTCGAGGCCGTCCGGGTCGAGGTGCGGCGCTCGGTCGACGACGGCGTGTTGAGCGTCCGATATCTTCCGGACTGAGCCGTTCCAGCGCCGCTCTGACGCCGAACCGAATTCCCGGAACCGGCGTCCTTCGGAGCGTCAGCCGGACGGGCTCGAGGAGCGGTCAAAATTGAGAAGGCTTACTTCGGGCGGCTACAAGTGTCCGGTATATGGCGTATTTCAACGTACCGGAGATCGATTACACCCGGTACAGTAACCGCCAGCTGGCGGCGGTTCCGCTCGCGGTTCTCGCGGTGGCACTGCTCGTCCTGAGCGGTTCGTTTCTCGTGTACGGGACGCCGGTTCCGCTGGGAATGGACTTCGCCGGGGGGAGCGAGTTGACCGTGCAGACGACGACGCCGCAAAGCGAGATTCCGGCGGCGTTCGACGAACAGCCCGAGTCGGTGACCAGCGCGGGAGGCAACGAGTACATCGTCCGGTTCTCCTCGACCGACGCACAGACGCTGGGGGATCAGGCCGAACAGAACCTCGCGCAGGACGGGAACGCCGATATCGTCCAGTTGACCTCGTCGACGTCGGCGAGTTTCGGCCAGCAGAGTCAGCAGACGGCCCTGCTGGGGATCGTCGTCGCGTTCCTCGGGATGAGCGCGGTCGCCTTCCTGCTCTTCCGGACGTTCGTTCCATCGATCGCGATCGTCATCTCGGCGTTCTCCGACCTGATGATCCCGCTGGCGTTCATGCGGCTGGTCGGGATCCCGCTCTCGCTGGGGACGGTCGCCGGCCTGCTGATGCTGATCGGGTACTCCGTCGACTCGGACATCCTGTTGAACAACCACATCCTGCGACGGAGCGGTGACTTCTACGAGAGCACCCACCGCGCGATGCGGACCGGCGTCACGATGACGGTCACGTCGATGGCCGCCATGCTCGTCATGGGAGTCACGGCGTTCGTCTTCGGCATCGACCTGCTGGCGTCGATCGGCATCATCCTCTTCGTCGGCCTCGCAGCCGACCTGATGAACACCTACATGTTGAACCTGAGCCTGCTTCGCTGGTACAAGTTCGAGGGGATCCGCTCATGAATCCGATCGAGGCGATCAAAGGCAACTGGCGCGTCCTCCTGCTCGTCCTGTTCGTCGGCTTCGCCACCGTCGCGCTGTTCGTCCCCGGCGGGATCATGGCCGACGACGGCCTCGCCGCCGACAGCGTCGAGAGCGGGCCGACCAACCTCGAGTTCGGCCTCAGCCTCGACGGCGGCACCCGAATCAGGGTCCCCGTCAGCGGCATGACCGCCGAGAACATCGCGCCCGACGCGGTCAGCGAGAACGGGCAGGTCGACCAGCAACGTCTCGACGAGATCGAATCGACGCTGTACCAGGAACTCGACCTCGAGACAGGCAACGCCAGCGTCGACGTGCAAGAGGACGGCACCGTCACCGCAGAGGTCTTCACCGACAACGTGAGCGAAGCCGAGTTCGCCGCGGCGCTGCAAGCGGCGAACGTCGATGCTTCGGAGGACGACATCCGCTCCGGCGTCACGCAGAAGACCCGCGATCAGATGATCAAAACGATCCAGACGAAGATCAACGCGGCCGGGCTCTCCGGCGGGACGGTCTACGAGGCGTCGACGGTGAACGGCGAACACTACATCGTCGTCGAGGTCCCGAACATGGGGGCCGACGAACTCCGCAACCTGCTCTCAGAGCGCGGTGTCGTCGAAGTCGTCGCCTACTACCCCAACGAGAGCGGGAACCAGACGAATACGACGGTGTTGACCGGCGAGGACATCGCCACGGTCGATCCGCCGGAACAGCCCGAACGAGGAACGGGATACGTCGTCCCCGTCCAGGTCAACGATCAGGCTGCGTCCGGGTTCCAGCAGCAGATGAACGACCTCGGCTTCACCGGCGAAGGGGTGGGGCGGTGTAACCTCCGCGGCGACGGCGAGACGATCAGCTTCGACCACGAAGGGCAGCAGTACTGTCTCCTGACGGTCGTCGACGGCGAGGTCGTCGATGCCCACAGCATGGGGCAGACCCTGGCCGATCCGATGCGAAGCGGCGAATGGGCCGAAGATCCGACGTTCCAGATGGGGGCACAGAGCCAGCAGGACGCTCAGTCGCTCTCGGTTAACCTCCGCGCTGGCAGCCTGCGCGCGCCGCTCGATTTCGAGGAGAGCCAGATCTACTCGATCGACGCCTCCCACGCCGAGCAGTTCAAGCAGTACTCGCTGCTGATCGGCCTGCTCTCCGTGATCACCGTCAGCGGCGTCGTATACACCCGCTACACTGACACCCGCGTCGCCCTGCCGATGATCCTCACCGCGATGGCCGAGGTGGTGATCCTGCTCGGCTTCGCCGCGATAATACGCATGCCGCTGGATCTCTCCCACGTCGCCGGGTTCATCGCCGTCGTCGGGACCGGGGTCGACGACCTCGTGATCATCGCCGACGAGGTGATGGACGAGGGCGACGTCAGCTCCGTTCGCGTCTTCCAGTCGCGGTTCCGCAAAGCGTTCTGGGTCATCGGCGGCGCCGCGGCGACGACCGTCGTCGCCCTCTCGCCGCTGGCCGTGCTGAGCCTCGGCGACCTCCGCGGATTCGCCATCATCACCATCCTCGGCGTCTTCATCGGGGTCCTCATTACCCGGCCCGCCTACGGCGACATCCTGCGGCGGCTGCTGACCGACCGATAGCGGTCGTTTCCCACCGTTTCTACCGCCCGTTCTGACACCGTGGACACCAGTCTACGCGCTCGCCGTTACCGTGAGCATGGGCGAAATCGTACGACACGGGATTCTCGCAGGACGTACAGATCGGCATCGCGATCACCGGCGTACACACCAGCCCGACGGACAAGAGCGATCGGCCTGCAATCGCGTCGCACTCGAGCAAAACCGACGAGACGCCCCCTCTCAGTTACCGCCATGATCGCTGTGATCACCACTATCACTGCCATCGCCGCCGAGCGCGCTCGTGAGTCGTTCGTTCAACGACAGCAGCTTTTGCCGGACGGTATCCGACTTTTCCGACGGCGGGTCCGCCAGGGCAGATTGTCCGCTCGGCGCGGGAGTTCCGACGATGACGCTGCCGATCATCCCGCCCGTCTCGTGGGGCGTGCAGTAGTAGTGGTAGACGCCCTCGGTTTCGAACGCGTGCTCGAACGCGGTACCCTGTTCGGAGAGGACGCCGCTATCCCACGCCGCCGCTCCGTCGGGGGCCAGTTGCGGTTCGCCGTTGTCGGCGTGGTAGGCAGTCGTCGAGTGACTGCCGCTCTCGTTGGTCCACGTGACGCGGCCGCCCGTCTCGACCCAGACGACGTGCGGGTCGAAGTGCCGTTCCGAGTCGGTCATGACCATGGCCACCTCGGTCGTTTCGGACGGCCCCTCGAGTGCCGCGTCGTGGCCGTGGCTCTCGTTGCCGCCGTGGGACTCGTTCTGACTCGTCTCGTCGCTCTCACTCTCGTTTTCGTCGTCGCCGTCGTGGCTGTGATCGTCGTCGTGGTCGTGCTGGTCGGTCTCGCTTTAGCCGCCCAGACAGCCCGCGAGCCCGATTCCGATCGCACCGCTCGCGATTCCGAGCACCGTTCGCCGAGGCGGCTGGTCGTTCGGCGTCATTCCTACTCGAGCGATGCCGACCGACCGGTTTTCTTATCTACCAGCTAGAACAGTCGGGCACCGTCTTAGCCAGCGCATAAGACCCGTTCTGAGACGGAGTCGAGCGCGCTCGGGCAGACGAGCCTCGAGACGATGTTGGTACTCGGACTCGAGGAACGAAAGGAGTCTAGGCCGGGATTGTCTGTTGATTTTGTGAGAGCTGTACCAAGATCACTGACAGTCCGAGTAGCGATAGCTGACAGAATAGGGGACACCGATGGGCGATTATCGTGCTGCACACTCCAACTCGACTGTCGAACTGATCGACCCTTGCGAGATAGATCTCACTGCTCCATCTGACTGTCGAGTGGCGTAGAATCCGCTTTGACCGACGCGTAGACCCGTTCGGCCCACTCGCGGGCCATGGGCGAGTCCGTATCGACGAACACCTGCATCAGCCCTGTGTCATCGTCGTATCCTCCGAGCCCGACGCGTTCGTCGAAAATTGCGAGTCCGTAGGGGAGTTTCTCGCGGGTTCGGAGGGTCAACTGGCCGCGATCGATCGCCTCGGTCACACGGAGCGGATACGTTTCACACAGTTTCTCGGCGATGTGTGGCGTGTAAATCAGTTCGGCCTCGGTACCGTCGAACACTCGCTGATAGAACTCACCGATCATCAGTGGCGCCAGATGTGTCGTATTGAATCCCCGGAACGTCTCCGATTCGCTGACGAGCGAGATGAATCGCTCGGCGGGCCGGTCCGGAACGGTTGGTTCAGCGACCGTCACGGTTGAATCGATCAGCGGTTCGATAGCGAACTCCGCATGATGCGGACAGATCGTGTCCAACAGCGGCCCCATCCGGTGGACGGTGCTTACGTTCGCCTCGAACCGGAGTACTTCGTCAGTAACTGCCTCGCCACGGCCCGTCAACTGGAATCGACTATCAACCTTCTCGACGAACCCCTGTTCGTCGAGCCACTTCGTCAAGCGGTGGCTCGTCGCCCGCGAGACATCGAGGTGTTCTTCGATTTCGCGGCGATCCAGTGGCTTCGCTCGGAGCGCTTCGAGAACCGGACCATGCCGGACGATGTCGCCGAGATGGTCTGGGTCGGCGCGGGTACCTGCCGCGTTGAGACGCTTGCCGAGATATTGCTGGTTCCGCGCGTTTTGCATGACGGCCTCCACGATCGGCGATGCCGGTGGATTGAACGCAAGTCGGTCATTTTCAGATGTGTCCATGTCATCCACTATCTCGATAGAGGGTGGCACAGGTAGTAGTTCTATCCCGTACGCGACGCGAAAACCCCTCTCACGGGCTGAAACGCGATTCAATCCGTGAAACGGAATCTCCGTGAATGAGGCCAATATGGCTGCTGCCCACAGTCCAGATATGGCACTACCGACTACCGCCGACGAACCGGTTGACGAAGAAAAATTGGACGAACTGGTCGGAATGGCCGTCAACGAACTCGGGGCGGCCTATTACGCACCGCTAATCGTCATCGGCGACAGGCTCGGCCTCTACGAAGCGCTGGCCGACAGCGGGCCGCTCACGCCCGACAAGTTAGCCGAGCTGACCGACACAGTGGTACCATACGTCAACGAGTGGCTTGCTGCTGGAGCGGCTGGCGGTTACGTCACCTACGATGCCGAGACGGGTCGCTATGGCCTCACACCCGAACAGGCGGCGCTGCTGGCCGACGAAGACAGCCCCGCCTTCCTCGCTGGCGGGTTCCAAGGGTTACTGGGGTATCAGCGGAGCCTCTCGGAGATCGAAGCCGACTTCCGAACCGGCGAGGGCGTGGGCTGGCATGAGCAAGACGAAGACGTGTGCCACGGCACTGAGCGCTTCTACCGGCCCGGGTACGAGACGTATCTGGTAGACGAGTGGATCCCCGCACTTGACGGAATAGACGCGAGACTCAGGGAGGGTGCGCGCGTGGCCGACGTGGGCTGTGGTCACGCTGCGTCGACGATCACCGTGGCTGAGGCCTACCCCGATTCGGAGTTCGTCGCCATCGATTACCACGATCACTCGATCGAAGTGGCCCGCGAGAGAGCCGAAGAAGCTGGCGTCGCAGACCGTATTAGCTTCGAGGTAGCGACCGCGAAGGAGTTCAACGGGGCCGACTACGATCTCGTGATGATGTTCGACGCGTATCACGACATGGGCGATCCGGTCGGCGTGGCGTCACACGTCCGAGAGACGCTCGCCGACGATGGGACGTGGATGTTGGTCGAGCCACTCGCCACTGATCGGGTCGAAGACAACCTGAACCCGATCGGCAGGGCGTTCTACTGCGCCTCGACGCTGGCCTGTGTCCCGAACTCGCTTGACCAGGGTGGTGACCCAGTTTTGGGAGCACAGGCTGGCGAAGCGCGTCTCCGGGAGGTGATCACTGCGGGCGGGTTCACGAGCGTCCGCCGGGCGACCGAGACACCGTTCAACCTCGTGCTCGAAGCGAAACCGTGACGACGCGCTTTTCGCCGTTGGACGCGAGTCTCGGTGGCACTTACTCCCCTATTCTACTTTCGAACGAATCTCCCGTTCAGGCGTCAGGCGGCCGAAATTGGCCATCTCAAAGTAGTCGTTCTGATGAGCGTTCACGCGAAAATGGCTCGTGAGGTCCGAACTGATCTCGTCGATCGCGCACCCGGACCGTCCCTCGCCGACCGTCCGACCCTCACTTTGTCTTAGTTGTCCGGAACGCGACCGGCGCCTCGGTGAAATTCCGACGCGTGCCGTGTTGGTCGTTACCATGTGGTAGTAGTTTGTATGATTTTGGTGGAAACCAGCAATATTGCTGCAGAAGTTACGACGGACCGGCGGGTAGTCTACCGTTCGGACCCCAGAATAGTATCAGTCGAAGCTATGCCCGTAGTTAGTGGGTCCGTGGCGACCCATGTTCTCGATTCTTTCTGAGCGAATTGACCGACGTGTGGACGACTGCAGCACTGACCAGAACTGCAGTTACGAAGATGAGAACTACACTCACCGTCTCAAGCGTCTCAACCCCGTATACCGCACTCACCTGCTTACTTGCGGTGGCGACACTCCCAGCGAGCAGCATACCAGCGAAGTATCCCTTGATGTCAGCTTCATTTACGAGACGCGTCGCACTTGCACCGATTCGAGCACCGAGAGCGCTCCCGACGAGCAACGCGGCGACAGCAGGGATATTGACGGCGTTCGACTGGGCGTAGACGAACGTTCCGAACGCACCCGTAATCGAAATCTGGAGGATGCTGGTTCCAGCGGCGATTGTAGTGGGAATGCCGAACCCGTAGACCATGACGGGGAGCAGAAGGAATCCTCCACCGACACCGAGGCATCCGCAGAGGATGCCGATACTCGACCCAACAGTGAGGATAACCCACACCGAGACGGTCGCTCCGCCAGGTAGCGACACCATTGGCAGGAGCGTGATGGACTGGACTTCGGTAGCGACTCGGCCCGTTCCCACTTCGGTACCGTCAGTACGAGCATCTCGGAAGACAACGAGTCCGACAACTCCGAGAAGGCCAACGTACACCGCGCTGATGACGAAGTCAGCGCTGCCGAGATCCGCAAGCAGGAACACGATCCGGGTGCCGACCTCGATGCCGAATGTCATTCCGAGAATCATCACCGCCGCCAGCGTGTAGCTGACCTGGCCGTGATCTCGATGTCTGAGCGCACCAATAACACTGGTGCCGAAGACGAACGCGAGTCCGCTTCCGACAGCTACCGGAGCCGAGTATCAGATCACTAACAGCATTGGCGTCACGAGGAACGAGCCTCCCATCCCGAAGAACCCAAAGAGGATGCCGATGAGCAGGCCGAACCCGACGAAGAGACCGACCATTGGGATACCGAGGCCGAAAGGTTCCACGGTCAGGTACTCACGAGTATTTTACGAGCAGCCGGGTTAGCAACCCACGCCAGTGCCCCGTATCCGACGTATAGCACGAGTGCTTCAGCCAGCACGTAACCAACCGTGGCAACAGCCTGCCCGGACTCACCGAGGATGGGAGCGACCAAGAGGAGGCTCAGGGATACCACCGTTAGACTGATTAATACGACCTAGCTTGCTGATACCCGGCACCCGGTGGCCGGAGATTCCGCATCCCGATCAGTCATGGCACGCCCCTCCGTTGGCCTCAGCGCTTCCGGACGGCGCGATGTTCTGGTTGAGGCTGAACAGATTCGTCGGGTCGTACTCGTCTTTCAGGACGACTAACCGCTCGTATGTCGGTCCGAACGTGGCCCGCATCATGTCGTCGCCCTCTTCGAGGAACCCCGGGAAGTTCAGGTACACAGAACCATCCGAGAACTGGCGCATATCGTCGAGACAGTCACGCACCCACTCGACGTTCGCATCGTCGTCCTTCGGGCGCTCCCAGTTCGCTTCGACGCCGAGCAGGAAGGGAGCATGCCGCCCCGCGAACGCACTGTTCTCGATGTCAACCTGGGCGACCGCACCACCCAACTGCCAGATATCGACCGTCGAGAGCGGGGAGGGTGCCACATCGGACCAGTAGGCGATACGGTCGATGGCGGACTCAGATAGGTCATCGAGGTACAGCGATTTCCAGTAGTAGCGCATCCCATCGGGATAGTCCTCGTCGAAGAGTTGCTGGAACTCCACGTACGGCATCGGTCCGCTGAAGTCCGCGACCGGCTCGTCGATCTTCCGCAGCGGTGCGAGCGCATGTTCGCCTTTTTCGACTGGCCCCGCGTAACAGCCCACGATTCCGATCTTCAGGTCGTTCACCGCGTCCGTGGGGAAGAGTTCCTCCTGGGGCATCACGCCCGACATGGTAAGCGTGCTGATTTCGTCAGGTGCTGATGCGACGTACTTGCGGTACGCGCGCAGACACTCGGCCATCCGATCACCCGGATAGAATACCACGCAAGTCGCCACCTCGGGTCCGACCGGGTGGAGGTCGAACTCGAAGCCGGTGACGACCCCGAAGTTCCCGCCGCCACCGCGAAGGCCCCAGAAGAGTTCCGCGTGTTCGTCTTCGCTGGCAGTCAGGAAGTCACCGTCTGCCGTAACCAGATCTACGGAGGCGAGGTTGTCGCAGGTTAGACCGTACTTGCAGCGGAGATGACCGATGCCACCCCCAAGCGTCAGTCCCGCGACGCCCGTCTCCGAGACGACCCCGCCGGGCGTTGCGAGACCAAAGCTCTGTGTCTCGTGATCGACGTCGGCCCACGTGGCACCCGCCTGGACCCACGCTGTCCGATCGCTAGGATCTACCCACACACCCCGCATCTCGGAGAGATCGATGACGAGCCCGTCGTCGCAGACGGCGGTCCCGGCGACGTTGTGGCCTCCACCGCGAACCGCCACCAGCAGGTCGTTCTCGCGCGCGAAATTCACCGCGCTGATGACGTCGCCGACGCCCCGACACTGGGCAATTAGCCCCGGACGCTTGTCGATCATCCCGTTCCACACCGCACGCGCGTCGTCATAGGCAGCGTCCTCAGAACGGCTGCGCCGTTCTGATGGGCCCGAAAGCGCTCCGCTCTTTCGAACGTCGCCAGGACGAACTAGATCGCCGTGGAATCCGGCTTCGAACTGTTCAACCTGTTCGGCGGAGATGGCGTGTTGTGCCATACAGAAGTAGACGACAGCACGGATGTTGGCCTCACCCATCGAGTAGCATTCGGCATCGAGAGTGCCGTTTCAGGTGGTGAGACGAATTTCAGACCGGGTACGAGATAGAGTTACTATCAGTGCCATCCTCTGTCTAGAGAGTGAGTCACATGGTGCCTGATCAAGACGACCGATCGGACGGACACAGTCGTCCACCACCGGGCTCGCCGGTCCTGGAGGCGATTCTAGAAAACGAACGGAACCGTCGTTACCTCGGCCAGCGTCTGGACGCCGCGGGTGATCGTATCGATACGGACCTCCTCGGCGACATCGTCAGGCACGGCCCCGTCCTCGAAGCACTGCTGGAGGAACCGCTCGAACGGCGGGAAATCGAAGCGCGCCTCGACGTCTCGCGGGCGACGAGCCACCGGTACACGCAGTGGCTCGACGAGCAGGACTTCGTCGAGAAAGTCGATGGCCGATTCCAGTTGACCTGGCGCGGCGAGGTCGTCGCGGAGGAGGTGCTCCGGTTCGAGGCCAACGTACGGACCGCACACAGACTGACCCCGCTACTCGATGTCATCTGCGAGGACCACCGAGAGTTCGTCATCGAACCGTTTGTGGACGCGACGATCACCGTCGCCGAACCGGACGACCCCTACAAACCAGTCGAGCGGTTCATCGCGCTCGTCAACGAGTCGGAGACGTTCCGGGGGTTCAACACGACGCACATGGCACCGCTGGTTCTCGGCGAATTCCACCAACGAGTGTTCAACGAAACCGACACCGAGATCATCTACCTGCCGCACATCGCCGAAAAGCTCTTCCAGGCGTACCCCGAGCGTGCCCGCAAAGCGATCGACCGCGGACACTTGACTCTCCGAACGCGTGAAGACCTGCCGTACGGCCTCGCACTGTTTGACGACCGCGTTGGGATCGGGGGCTACGATGAGACCACCGGTCTGATGCAGGTGTTCGTCGATACGGACGCGCCGATTGCGCGCGAGTGGGCCGAGCGCGTCTACGCATCGGTCAGAGCGGATTCAAAATCACTCGAAGAGCAGTCGGGTCTGATCCGGTAACACTGAGATCAATCAAATTGACAGCCATGAAGATCAACCAGCTGTGAAGAAACGCCTCCACTATGGACCGCGAAAACAGCGTCACCCCAAGCAACCACCTACTCCCATCGCTCACGACAGGGTCACTACGTTCGGTGGTGCGGCGACGAAGGAATAACGAATCTAAACGAGCTGTCTAGACGTCAGCTTCACGAGTTCAGAATCTGGCGGAAAATGAGGAGCGGTTTCTCCCTAATAACTGAGAAGAATGGATACACTGCGGGCGCGGTCCAGTTGTTGCCTCTCATGAGAAGGAGTTCGTTGAACACCTCAACTAATTCCCTCATAGGAATGTGGATGTAGAGAACATCCACAGCTGGTTCTGGGCGAGATTGTAAGCAAATTGATAAGAGTCTAGACCGTGATTGTCTGCTGATTTTATGAGTGCTGTACCAAGGCCGCTGACAGTCTTGGTGGCAAAACATAACAGAATAGAGTACGCCGGCGGCCAATTATTGTGCTGCAAGCTCCGATTTGACCGTCGAACGAATCGTCATTTGAGGCGTAAGGATGCCAAATTTAGACGGTTAAAGTAGTCTTATTTGATATGTACAGTATGGGTTCGCGGGCTCGCGCTGAATACAGGGCGCGAATGTACTACGGAGTTTCCTCTCAGATGCGAGGTAACTCTTAGTGTGGCACTGTCTAGTTGAGTCAGTTTGAGAAGTGAGCAGGTCGTTGAGTTTCTTGTCCAAAGATGCTCGCAGACCTGCTCAGTGAGAGTTATGCGGCGGATTTAGAAGAATCTTGGGAGAACGAGCGGACGGCGACGCCCGTCAGGGCGTTCGCCGTCCGTCTCCACGAAACAGGTTGTTCTCTTCGGGAGACAACAACGATTTTAGCTGAATTAGGCGTTGAACGCTCGCATGGAGCGATCTGGAATTGGGTACATCGGCTGGCTGACAGCGGATGCGACCCGCCGACGGCGAAGCCGTCAAGGGTCGCGGTTGACGAGACCGCTGTCAAAATCAATGGCGAGTGGTCTTGGTTGTACGCTGCAATAGACATCGAGACAAAGTTGATTCTCGACGTCGCGCTGTTTGGTCGGCATGGCATCGATCCAGCGGCTGCGTTTCTGCATCAACTCAAAGAGAAACACGATCTTTCAGAGGCTATGTTTCTCGTCGATCAATTCGGCTATCGGACTGCCCTTTCTCGATTAGGTTTGAGCGGTCAGGTCAACTATACCGAGCGAAACCTCATCGAAAAGTGGTTTCACACCCTCAAAATGCGAATCGACCGCTTCCATAACTCGTGGGTGGGCAGTCGGTCGAGCGTCCGCGAGTGGCTTGAACAGTTTATGCACTACTATAACCGTCAGAGACCACACCAGGCTCTCGACGGAAAGACGCCGATTGAGGAGGTTCAGAACTAGACAGTGCCGACTGGAGATATGATAAAGTTAGCGTGACACTCCTAATAGCATGGCATATGGTAGATGTGGAGGATTGAGGCCGACGCTTCCGGTGGATTGACGGCACTTGCAGAAGCGCCTTTTTCAACTATAGATCGGACAGAATTTTCTACTACGTATATTTGCGTATTTCTTGACTAACAAAGTCAACTATGCCCCTGCCAAAGAGATATCACTATTCCGGATGAATCTGTATATATGACTGCGACTCGGCACCTACATAGGGTTCAGGATGATTTTGGCCGGATTCTTGCTCTTTGGATCGTCCTCACGGGCATTGTCACCACGATGGTCCTCAATTCTTTATTTCCGTTTCCTGTCTTTGGCGATGTGAATGGATGGAATACGTATAATTATGTGATCGGACCGGGGCTTCTCCTTCTTGTCGGCTCCTATGTTGGGTGGCTCTCGACTCGCCCGTGGAGAGCCACTATTGGAACGGCGTTCCTCCTCTGGGGCGCTATGACGTTATTCCTCGCATGTCTTGGCGGAGGGTGTCGAATACCCGAAAACTACGAGCATTGGCGGCATATCAAATTCGCCATTGACGCAGGAATGGTTGGCCCGACTCTACTCGTGGACACTCAGCCGGAACCCTGTGCATTTTCCTGCCCCTATCGAATCAGATTAATTCCACTCGCTATCGGGTATGGATCGCTGGCTTTCGCATTACTCGCAGACGGAAATCAGAGGTAGTCTGATTGAAACCAACAGCGATGTTGGCCGACAGATCTTCTATAGTCAGCAGAGCACTCCTGACAACATCCGGAGAGGCTGAGTCCCACCCTGATAACTACAACTCATACTTAGCGTTTGAGTCCTTCTGGTTGTATTCCGGAGTTCAAGCAAGAGCCATCAGATCCTCAAGCGGCAAAGGTGAATTCCGTTATCTGGTTTTAAAAATTACAAAATTTGGGAGACGAAGCTACGTTATACAGCGGATACCCCTTCGATCGAGTGTCACAACCACCATCTTTACCGCAGGTACTTGGCACTCGCCTTCCGGTCTTTTATCTGCGATCGTGTCCGGTCCTGAGGATCTACGTGAGCCGTCAGCCGTTTTCCGGTAGTCAATAGGTGAAAACCCGTAGTACTCCCAAAAGGCGGTCCATGAACACCGTGGCTCCTCGAGCAGTACGACGACTGGTTGACTAAGCTGATCATTGGTCTGGGTCTGCTGGCGAGATCGGGGCCGGCGGTTCCGGCTGAAACTCCGTCATTTTTGAAAAGCCGTAGGCGACGTCGGGTGGTTGCGCGCACGGGTATCCATTACCCGGGGTAGTTGCCGGTAAGATACGCCGAAAGACGGGTGGGATTTCTGTCGCTGAAGGCCGGAAAAGTTATGCTAGAGTGGCGCTGTGTAGGAATTACAGTCTGCGCCGCAGGCGCAAGCCTAGGCCGGGATTTGAACCCGGGCTCTCGTCCTTACCAAGGACGCGCTTTACCGCTAAGCTACCCAGGCGCGCACTCGTTCGTTGACCGGAGTCGTCTTTATGGGTTTCGATTCGGTCGGGCCGTGCGGCGGATTGTCTCGGTCTCGTCCCGCGGTCCCGATCGGCGATCAGGGATCGGTCGCCGACGTCGCGCGATCGGTCGGCCCCTCCTCGAGCGAGCGATCGCGGGCCCGCGCGTCGAGATCGCCGAGACAGTCCGCAGCCGCGGGAAACGAGGCGCCGACGAGGTCGGCCAAGTCCTCGGCGACGGCGAGCAGGCGCGGCGAGGGCGTCTCGCCGACGGCGACGGCGCCGGTGAGGACGGCGAGTTCGAGCACGTCGCGCTCGAGGTTGGCGTCGATCGCTGCGGAATCGCCGTCGGGGATGGCGGTGCCGGTCTCGAGATCGGTGCGGCGGGTCTGGTCGCGACCGAACGACTGGACGGTTCGGACGGCTTTGCCGGCGGCGTCCGTGCGAGCGAGCAAGTAGAACCCGCGGGCGACGAGGATGTCGGCGGCGAGGATCGCGAGGTCGCCGTCGCTCGCGTCCGCGTCGGTCGTCGTCCAGGGTTCGTCGTGGGCGAGCGAACGCGTCAGGCGGAGCCCTTCGTAAATGAGCTGGACGCCGGCCGCGTGGGTGACGACGCTATCGGGTTCGGTATCGGCGTCACCGCTGGATGCGGTCTCGCGGTCGGCTTCGACGGCGTCGGTCGGTCGTGAGACATCTTCGAGAACGGGTCCATCGGCGGCCATCGCTGCGGCGCTCTCTATGGTGAGCGTCCCGGGGACCATCGACGCTCGATCGAGAACGGATTCGAGGTAGTCGTGTAGCTTCGGTGGTTCGACGTCCGCGACGGCCTCGACGGCGGCACGCCGACAACTGTCGGCCTTCTCCATTAGCGGGGGGTTACGACGGGGGAGCCAAAGACCTTTGGAAACGCCCGATCGACTGCTGCCATGATCGACGTTGACACGAACGGATCGGTTCGCACCGTCACGATCGACCGCCCCGAGGCGCGCAACGCGCTCACCGTCGACGGACTCGAGGCCCTCGAGGCGGCGATCGCCGACGCCGAGGAGCCAGTGGTCTATCTTCGCGGGCACGGGCCGGCCTTCTGTGCGGGCGCGGACCTGAACGCGGTCGCGGCGCTCGAGGGAGACCGCGACCGCGCCGCGGAGTTCGCGCGCCTGGGCCAGCGCGTCGCCCGGACGATCGAGGACTCGCCCGCGGTCGTCGTCGCGGGGATCGACGGCCCGGCCCGCGGCGGCGGCCTCGAGCTCGCACTGGCCTGCGACGTTCGCGTGGGTACGCCTGAATCGACCTACGGCGAGCCCGGCGTCAGCTTCGGGCTGTTCGGTGCCTGGGGCGGCACCGTCCGGCTGCCCCGCGTGCTGGGCGAAGGCGACGCCCTCGAGTTCGCGCTCTCCGGCCGGTCGATCGACGCCGAGGAGGCGCTGCGGATGGGGCTCATTTCGCGGCTCGAGGACGAGCCGCGAGCGGTCGCCGAGGAGATCGCCGAGAACGCGAACGACGCGCTCACAGCCCTCAAGCGGCGGATCCGAGACGACGGGGAGCGCGCGACCCAGGAGCGACGCGAGGCCGAGGCGTTCGCCGACCTCGTCGCGGCCCACGCCGACGATATCGACGCGCTGCTCGAGTGAGCAGCGCGTCGGCGTCGCTTGACGGCGGGAGAAACACTATATCCGGTGACACGTACTGGGTGAGTATGCCCGGACCGGTGTTTCTCGAGGCCGACGGCGTCACGCTGCGGCCGATCGAGGAGGAAGACATCGAATTCCTGCACACACAGGTCAACGACCCGCGAATCTGGCGAGCGATCGGCCGCTCGAGGCCGATGAACCGCGAACAGGAGCGCGAGTTCTTCGAGAACGACGTCTGCGGCGACGACACCGTCGTCCTCCTGATCGTCGCCGATTCGACGCCGGTGGGGACAGTGGGGCTCCACTCGTTCGACTGGGAGGCGGGGCGTGCCGAACTCGGGTACTGGGTCGCGCCAGAGCACCACGAGCAAGGCTACGGCTCCGAGGCGGCCGAACGCCTCGTCCGGTACGCGTTCGACCAGCTCGGCCTTCACCGGATCTAGGCCCGCGTCTTCGAGTTCAACGAACCGTCGCGACGGCTACTCGAGTCGGTGGGGTTCACGCAGGAGGGCGTCCACCGCGATGTCAAATTCATCGACGGCGCGTATCAGGACGCACACTGGTACGGATTACTCGAGACCGAGTGGCGAAGCGGACGCCGTGAGAGCGGCGACGATTAGTCCAGCGGTTCGGGCGCTGGCGGCGCGTTGCGTTTGTGCTCGCTGCGTTCGTACATGCCGCGGACCCGTTCGACGGTCGCCTTGTCGACCTCGAGCAGCCGGGCAGTCGCGGCGACCGACAGCGGGCCGTCGATATGAGTCGCCAGAATCGAGTCGAGGGTGTCGTAGCTGATCCCGAGTTCGTCCTCGTCGGTCTGGTCGGCCCACAGCTCCGCGGTGGCGGTTTTGTCGACCAGTTCGTCGGGAACGCCCATGTACCGGGCGAGCTGGCGGACCTGCCCCTTGTAGAGGTTTCCGATCGGATGGCAGTCGACGGCGCCGTCGCCGTACTTCGTGAAGTAGCCGACAGTGGCCTCGCTGCGGTTGCCGGTTCCGAGAACGAGTCGGCTCTCGTGGTTGGCGACGAGGTAGTTCATGACCGCCCGAACGCGGGCGCGTGCGTTGCCGACGGCCTCGTGGTCGCCCTCCGCTTCGGGATAGGCCGTCAGTACCGAATCGACGATCGGCTCGATTTCGATCACGTCGTAGGTGATCCCCAGATCCTGTGCGACCCGTTCGGCGTCGCTCATGTTGTCGTCGCTGCTGACAGTCGCCGGGAGGACGAGCCCGTGGACGTCTTCGGAGCCGAGAGCCTTGACAGCGAGGTTACCAGTCAGTGTGCTGTCGATCCCACCCGAGAGCCCGAGGACGACGCCATCGGCTCCCGCAGCGTCGACCCGATCACGAACGAACTGCGTGATGTGATCCCGCTGCAACCGCGTCTCAACCTGCACAGGTTGAAGGATGACCACTACCCCAACCCGGACACTGACCGCGTCTCGCCGCAGCTATCGGTACCACGGACGACCCATAATAAGCACTGAGAGTCTGCAGGAATTGCAACTCGATGTCGGATGTGGTGTCATCGACGGAATGGAGGCGCTCGAGAGCGCTACGTTCAAGTGGTGCCGGGCGATATATCGGAACGAGCGTCGGTGGTCTAGTGGTAGGACATGAGCTTCCCAAGCTCATAGCCCGGGTTCAATTCCCGGCCGACGCATCCTGTTGCGTCCCGTTTTTCGGTCGGCTGTTATCACGACTCGATCCTCGCTCACTCGATCTCCGACGGACGGTGTTGGGTGTTACGCTGTGAAACATAGTATCGCTTCTATAGTAATCAGCCGACACTGAGCGTCGGGAATCGGCAACGGTATGAAACCGACGACAACGCAGGTCGCTGTGGTGGGAGTCGCTCTCGCAGTGGTCGGAACGACTGCACCGGTGACCCCGGCGGTGGGGCGGCCGTCGAACTCCGCGGAAACACCTTTGCGGCCGGCGGATCCGCGGCGAACGACTACGGCGTGCTGAACGAAGACAACGAAATCCTCGACGCCACGAACAACTACTGGGGTGTGGAAAGCAGCCCGTCGAGCCCCGACGGCGAAACCGTGACTGATCCGAGTACGGGGACCGTCGCCGATGGAAACGGATCGTCCGTCTCTACGGGAGTTCGCTTCGATCCCTGGCTGCGCCAGCAGCCGTCGCCCCGGCCCGCTCACTGAGGCGAGTCAGTGACACGGCAGTGGGCAGGACCGACGCGAGCAACCGGGCCATCGGTCACGTTCGGTGGGAACGATCGCAGGGAACAGCGAACAGCCGAGTCGAGGGCGCTAGTAAATGCCCATCGCTTCGATCTGCTCCTGATACCGGTTCCGGATCGTGACCTCGGTCACCTGCGCGACGTCGGAGACCTCGCGCTGGGTCTTCTTCTCGTTACAGAGTAGCGAGGCGGCGTAGATCGCGGCGGCGGCGTAGCCGGTCGGCGACTTGCCCGACAGGAGCCCCTGTTCGGTCGTCGTGTCGATGATTTCGTTGGCTTTCGCCTGGACTTCCTCGGAGAGTTCGAGTTCGGAGCAAAAGCGGGGGACGTACTTCTTCGGGTTGACCGGTTCCATCTCGAGGCCGAGTTCCTGAGCGACGTACCGATAGGTGCGGCCGATCTCCTTGCGCTCGACTCGGGAGACGGCGGCGACCTCCTCGAGGCTTCGCGGAATGCCCTCCATCCGGCAGGCGGCGTAGAGGGTGCTGGTCGCGACGCCCTCGATCGAGCGGCCGCGGATGAGGTCCTCGTCTAAGGCGCGGCGGTAGATGACGCAGGCGACCTCGCGGACGGAGCGAGGGATGCCGAGCGAGGAGGCCATGCGGTCGGTCTCGGAGAGCGCGAACTGGAGGTTTCGCTCACCGGCGTCTTTGGTACGGATCCGTTCCTGCCATTTTCGCAGGCGGCGCATCTGACTGCGCTTGTCCGAAGAAATCGAGCGACCGTAGGCGTCCTGATTTTTCCAGTCGATGGAGGTCGTCAACCCCTTGTCGTGCATCGTCTGGGTCGTCGGCGCGCCGACGCGGGACTTGTTCTGCCGCTCGGAGTGGTTGAACGCGCGCCACTCCGGCCCGTGGTCGATGTTCGTCCCTTCGATGATCAGCCCGCACTCGTCGCAGACGAGTTCTCCCTGATCCTCGCTCTTGACGAGCGTTCCGCTCTCACACTCGTCACACGCCCGCTCACGCGTTTGTTCCTGGGTTTCGTCAGTCGTTTCAGGGGTACGTTCGCGCTGGCGGGGTGGGCTTGCCATATCATGTAGACAACAACGGTGCAAGGACTTAAGGCCTCGCCACAATTGAGGGGCGGGTTTTGAGCCAGAATCCAGTTCCGGTCACGCAGCGAAGCGACGCCGCAGTACCTCAGAAGTAGCCGAAGAGCGTTCCGGCGAGCACCACTACCCACAGTGCAGTGCCGACCAACAGCATATCGTTGACCTTCGAATCGCGCGCCGCGCGCTTTGCCGCGCCACCGGCGATCAAGCCGAGTGCGACGACGACGAGCATCCGCTGGACGATGACCTCGACGGGGAGCGCGTCCACGCCGAGCATGCCGTAGTCGAGCCAGATTGCGACCGCGAGCGAGCCCGCGGCGACGACGGCGGCGTCGAGGCGGCGCGTGAGTCCGCGCGCGATCAGGTAGGTCGCTACCGGGATGCCGACGCCGATCACCGGATACAGCAGCGCGGCGATCTGGTGAGGCGTGAGGAACGTCGCCTGCCGCTCGAGGAAGATGCCACCCGCCCGGACGCCGAGCAACAGCGCGATGATGGCGACCGCGAGCAGGAGGTGGCCGGCCTCGAGACGATCGGCGACGGCGGCGATTCGGCGACGGTCGACGTCGGTCAGGTGATCGTCGATGGCGGCAGGCGTCCGTTGGCCGACCCGCTGACTGGCCTCGCTCGAGGCGCTGGTACCGCGTCGGCGGGCGCGAACCCCGACGAAGGTCGGGACGACGATCAGCCCGGCGAGTTCGACGAGGGTCGCCCAGCCGTCGGCGTCGGCGGAGTTGCTGTTGTCGAGATAGATGCGGCTGACGTCGTCTTGGACGTCGACCGCCGGGTGGGCCATGAAGTTGGACTCGACTTTCTGCTGGGCAGCCTGCGAGCCGTGGACGCGATGGCGGAGGGTGAACCAGTCGAAGTGTTCCGAGTGCGTCTGCATGGCGACCCAGTCGTCGTCCGCGTTGGGACTCTCGTAGAGCCGAATGTGGTAGCGCTGACCGTAGTAGGTGCCGTCCTCGAGCTGGAGCGTCTCGGTCGTCCAATAGCCGCTCTCGTTCGGGCCGGGGTCGACGTAGGCGTAGCGGACGCCGCCGTCGGCTTCGCCCCAGTCGAGGTCGGGAAGGCGGCCCCTCGACGGCTCCGATTCGGTCCGATTTTCGTCGGTCACGTTGGCCGACGAGTCGTTGGTCTCGTTCGGCAACGAATCGTTGGCGGCCGTTCCGTTCTCCGCCTGCGTCTCGTTATCGGAGGCGTTCCCGCCGAAGAGGGCATACGTATCGGGACCCGCGGCTTCCTCGGATTCGTTGATTTCGGACCACTCGCCGCCGTCGGCCTCGGTCAGAGCGCGCTCGACGTCCGCAACGTCGCCGCGGACGACGACGTTGATCGGACTGCGCTTCCGGAACTCCTTGCTGGGGCTGAGATACTGCCAGAAGCCGCTCTCGGAGTCCTCGAAGGTGACGAGGTCGGGTGCCGGTCTGTCGGTCGTGGAGGGAGTCGTCCCCGGTCCCTCGGTCGCGGTCTGGCCAGTCGACAGCAGCATCGACGGCCCACCGACGAGTACGAACGCGAGGACGAGCAGGACTGTCCCGATGACGAGCGAGCGACGCATCTCCCGGAAGTAGTGACGGGATACACATCAAACCGTGTGTGACGAATTCGACAGAGCGGCTCGAGACGAGAACGACGACCGATACGGATCGCTCTCGATTCGGGTGATTCGACTCGGCGAGCGGGGTCAGACGCTCGGGCCGACGGTAGTGACGGGGACGGGTGCCTCGCGGACGACCCGCTGGGAGACGCTCCCGACGACGTTGCGCTCGTACTCGTCGCCGCTGGTACCCATGACGATCAGGTCGGCGTCGCCGGTCGCAGCGTAGTCGACGATGCACTCGGCCGGGTGGCCGGTGTCGACCGCGGTCGTCGTCTCGACGCCGCGCTCGGCCGCGCGGGTCGCCGCCTCGTCGACCGCCTCGCGGGCGGTCGCCTCGAGGTCGTCGCGGACGCCCTCGACGTGGTCGTCGTCCAGGACGAGGAACGCGCGGTCGTCGACGACGGAGAGGACGTGGAGGGTCGCGTCTCTGGTGGCCGCGACGTCGATCGCGTGCTCGGCGACGGTCGCCGCGTGGTCGCTGCCGTCCGTTGGGAACAGGATCGTCTCGTACATCGCTGTCTAGGTGTGACTCTCGAGCGGACGCAAAAGGGTGTTTGCTCCGTTCTTCCCCGGTGGGAATTCGGCGCGCGTTGGGTCGAAACGAGGGGAGCGGTCAGACGCCGGGAATGCCGAGCGCGTCGGGCGTGACGAGACCGATCACAGCGAGCGCGTACAGGATCCCGACCGCCACGATCCAGGCGACGAATCCGATCGCAGCCGCGGATCCCCAACCGCCGGGATACCGCCAGTTGATGATGCCGACCCAGATGATCAACATCAACAGGACGCCCAGGATCGGGATCCAGCCGACGAAGAAGCTCGTAATCGCCCAGGCGGCAGCGCCGATCAGGGCGGTCACCGCCGCGTTCACGAAGCCCGCATCCCTATCTAATACCAGCCGTGCGCCCGCGAGGATGGCGACTGTCCCGACGAGTAAACTCAGGACGAAGATCAGGATTGAATCCGCGGCAGCCATGTTAGGGTTTCCAGCTCAGTTCGATTTCGACTGTCTCACGGTTCCCCCGAAGCATCGAGGAGCGTTCGACGGTCTCGACCGAGACGTCGATGTTGTTGGGTGGGTTGAGCGATACGTTCTTGTTCCCGACCCTGACAGAGACCTCCTCGCTCTCGCCCTCGAACTCCGTCGCGAGCTCCTGGAGATACGCGGCGAGCTCCTCTCGAGGCAGTGTTTCGTCGGCCGTCGTCCGTTGCGCCATGCGGTCGTATAGCAGTCCTGCCCGCAAAAGTATGGGCAGCGAACGCCGCCATAACCTGCTGTTACCCCCTCGAGCGGCGCTGTAACGTTCAACTGACCGGAACTGAGACGAGAACTGACGTTAAAACAGGTTCGCCTGTTGATAGACCGAGATTCCCTCGCTCGTGATCTCGTAGGGCTTTTTCTCCCGGGAGTGGTTCGCGTCGCGGATCTTCTGGATCTCGATCGCCAGCCGGGTCTCGCGGAAGTCGTCCGGCCGAACGTACTGCAGGACGAAGACGGCGTCGGTGAGGTATTCGACGATGCCGTACCGCGATGCGTAGGGCGTCTCCGGCGAGACTTCACTCGTCAGGAGGGCGGTGACGCCGGCTTCTTTCAGGCTCCGCCCGAAATCGTAGATTTCGTTGCGCCGCTTCGCTCGGTCTTCGTACATCATCTCGAGCAGGGAGACCGAGTCCAGCACGAGTCGCGACGCGCCGAACTCCTCGACCAGCGTGGGGAGCTCGTTGCGGATCGACGCCAGGCTGTTGGCCATCTCGATGGGGTCGACGTCGACGACGGCGAGCTGTCCCTGGGCGACGTACTCGTCGAAGGCGTACCCCTTCTCCGTCGCGCTGGTGATGACCCGTTCGCGACTCTCCTCTAAAGTGATGCAGACGCCGCGCTCGCCCTTCTCGAGACCGCGGTTGAGAAACTGCAGTCCGAAGGTGGTCTTGCCGGTCCCGGCGCTGCCCATCACGACGATGAGCGAGCGCTCGGGGACGCCGCCCTGGATCATCTGGTCGAGCCCCTCGATTCCGAGGTCGACGCGCGGGAGTTCCGAATCGATCTCCTCGTCGAAGTCGGGTTCGTCGCTTCCCAAGACGAAGTCGAGATCGTCGAACCCCTCTGGCTCGGCGGCCGGGACGGCATCGTCACCGCCGACGTCGACTGCCGGCGCGCTGACGTCCTGGAGCGCCGAGCCGAAGTCGTCCTCGAACAACGACTCGTCGTCCGCCGACTCGGAGCCGTCCGTAGACGGGTCGGCATCGACGCTCGAGTCGGGGTCCTCCTCCGCGCCGTCTCCCTCGCCATCGAGGGCGCGTTCGAACCAGTCGTCGGGGTCGTCACTCACGGCGACCACCTGCTAGCCGACGGGACCGGACTCGCGCTCGAGACGGGTTCGACGGGATCGAGCGCCGCGGAGAGCCGCGGCTGACGACACCGCGGCGACGCGACGGGGGAGTGCTCGAGTGGGCGAACGCCATACTGGCCACCGCGACGGGGTCGTCGCGGAAGTTCACCTGTCCGGAGTCGTTCCAGCCCGATTAACTTTGTTGCCGTCGGCCGGACAAGCGTGGCTTTTTGACGACGGGGCGGGTAGCCGCCGTCGATGGACGTCGCCGTCGGAATCGTCGCCCAGCGCGACAACGAGCGTGCACAGGAACTCGCCGCGAGTCTCGTCGACGCCCTCGAGCGCGAGGGCGCGAGCGTCGTCGTCGACGAGGCGACCGGCGGGGCGATCGGGGCGACCGCCGTCCCGGTCGATACGATGGCCGGTCGCGATATCGTCGTGAGCATCGGCGGCGACGGCACGCTGCTGTTCGTCGCCCGCGAGGTCGGGGCCGCACCGATCATCGGGGTCAACCTCGGCGAGGTCGGCTTTCTCAACGCCGTCGCTCCCGAGGACGCGCTCGGCGTCGTCACCGAGGTCGTCGCGGACCTCGCGGAGACGGGGACCGTCGAGGGGCGCGAACTGGCGCGGCTACGGGCGACGGGCGTCGACGACGACTGGACGCTCGAGCCGGCGCTCAACGAGGTCCTCGTCCACGGGCCGCGGCGGGGTCACGGCGGCGGCGCGACGATCGAGGTGCGCGTCGACGGTCAGAAGTACGTCGAGAGCCACGCCGACGGCGTCCTCGTCGCGACGCCGACGGGGTCGACGGCCTACAACCTGAGCGAGGGCGGCCCGCTGGTCTATCCGACGGCCGACGCCCTCGTCGTCACGCAGATGGCCGCGACCGAGCCGATGCCGCCGCTGGTCGTCGAATCCGACAGCGAGATTACCCTCTCCGTCTCCGGCACCGACACCGGCTACGCGATCAGCGACGGGCGCAACCGCCAGCCCCTCGAGCCGCCCGCGACGGTGTCGGTCTCGCTCGCGGCCGACCCCGTCACGCTCGTCGGCCCGCAGGCGAACTTCTTCGAGGGACTGGACAAACTCGAGTGACCGGTACTACTGCCCGCCTTCGACGAGTCGCTCGAGGTGCTCCGGCGGCACCGCGCCGCGGGCGACGTGGCCGTCCGCGACGAACGTCGGCACGCCGGTGACGCCCGTCTGCTGTGCCTCTGCGAATCGATTCTCGAGCTCCGCACGGATGCCATCGTCGGCGACGGCGTCGCGGATCTCGTCAGTCGGCAGGCCGATCTCGGCGGCGAGGTCGGTCAGGACGTCGACATCGCCGATGTCACGCCCGTCCTGCCACAGTGCGGTGTAGATCGCCTCGTCGAATGCCGCCCACTGCTCGGGGTACTCCTGTTTGACGTACCACGCGGCGACCTGGGCGTCGAACGAGTCCACGTCGGTGGCGATCTCCTGGGCCATCTCGACGTCGTACTCGTCCTGTAGCCGGCGGACGTTCTGTCTGGCCTGCTCGTAGTACTGGTCGTCCTTGCCGTCCTCGGCGTCGTGATCGATCGAGCCGTCCGCGTTTCGCTTCCCGCGTCGCAGGTCGAAGGGGTGCCAGTCGACGTCCAACGGCGCGTCGCGGCCCTCGCGGTACTGCTCGAGCGAGCGGGTTCCGAGATAACAGAACGGGCAGACGTAGTCGGCGTAGATCGTGATTCGGTCGCCCGTCGTCGGCGCGTCGTCGGCGTTGGTGTCAGCGTCGGCCATAGCAGCGCTAGGGATCTGACACGGAAAAGTCGCCGCCAACCGGCAGTCGGATCGAGCGGGGCGGCTCGAGACAGCGGGTGCGGACGGGCAACGACGTGTCTAGCTCTCCGAGCCGGTGGCCGCCGGACCGTCGGCGTCGGACTCCGTCACGTCAGGCAGGTTCGGATCTCGGTAGGGATTGCGGCCGTAGGCCGGCAACTCGTCCTCGAGTTGTTCCTTCAGGACTCGGCGCAGCCGGTTCAGGCTCGTCGTATCGAGGCCGTAGTCGGCCGCGAGTCGCTTGAACGTCGGCTCGTCGGTGATGTCGTGGGCCCGGTACTGAGCGAACAGTTCCTCCATGCGGTCGGCCGACAGCTCCTGAGCGTCGATGTCGTCGAGTCCGAAGTACTGCTGTCGGTCGACGTCCACGACGTGGCGGATGGCCACCAGCGCGACTTTCTCGATCGCGCGCTGGCTGCCGAACTCGGTCAGGTCGATCTCGTCCATGACCCCCAGCGCCAGATCGCGCTGCCACGGCGTCACCTCTAAGGCGTTACACAGCGCCTGCGTCGTCCGCAGCCGATCGAGGTGATGGGCGCGCTCGCTGTAGCCCGGCGTCGCCGCGTGCTGTTCGTCGTGGAGACGACGCACGCTCTCCGAGAGGTCCGCGTCGGGCGATGTCGCGCGGCCGATGACCGTGGCACTCGGCGTGACGACACCCCACTGGCGGACCGTCGAATCGCGCTGGACGTCCGCCCGGGAGAGCGACCCGGAGCCGGGCCGCGTCTCGAGGCGGCGCTCGCGTTCGGGGTCGTACTCGACGCCGTCCACGGCGGCCGCGTCTTCCTCCGGGAAGCGACCTGGGTCGGCACCGTCGTCTTGCATCGTCTGTCGCTCGGAGGGGGAGCGTGAAAAAGGCTCGCTCCATATACGACACGTTTCAATCGGACTGACAAGGGTTCTAACAGGTGTCAGCGTGCATTCGGGCGAGTCGAAGCGATCGCTCTCCGGTCGGAGATCGGTCCGCGAAAAGCCCTTCGTAGCTTCACCTTGTGACCAGAGGCACTTAAAGAACTGAACGGAACTGGGGCGGGTTCGACACGGATTACTGGACCGCGTCGATCAGTTCGTCGATGAACCCGTCCAGACGGTCGGGATCGGGGCCGTCTCGAGCGTGCCGTTCCGGATCGATCGAGTTCGGCGGATGTGCGAAATCGCGGCCGACGGCGTCGGCGATCTCGATCTCGCCCTCGCCCGCCCGTTTCCGCTCGAGCAACTCGCGGGCCCGGTCGATTCGATCGGCGTCGAAAACCGCGGGCGCCTGCTCGCGCAAGAAGGTCTCGAACTCGAGGGCGGGCAGCTCGTGTGCGCCTCGCTCGCCGGTCGCCTTGAGGTAGTACGCGGACATGGCCGCCCTGAAGATCGTTAGATTTCGCTTTACCGTCGGTTTCGTCTGGGTCTCGGTGTATCGCTCGTCGTCGGCCGCGACCGTCATCGTCCCGTCGTCGGTTTCGACGACGTACCCCTCGTCGCCCATCTCGAGGATCGGGAAGATCTCGTCGTCGGTCCGGATCAGATGATGGGAAATGTACTTCCGATAGTTGCTCGTCGCGATTCCGCGCCACGCGTGATAGAGGTCGATCGGATTATAGGTCCGTTCGACGTACGCCGCGAGGTCAGCCGGATCGCAGGCGACGCGGTAGCGGATCGGGCTCCGCAATAGATCGATCGCGCCGTCGTTCGAGTCCGCGAGCAGGCCTGCGAACGTCCGCGCGTCCCAGCCCTGATACTCGAACTCGCCGCGATCCTCGACGATCGTTTCGGGCGGTCCCTCGAGGTGAGCGTACCGGCGAAGATCCGTCGGCGCGTAGACGAACCCCACGTCGTAGTCGCTGTCGGGACTCGCCGCACCCCAGGCGTGGCTGCCACGGGCGACCGCCAGCGCGACCGCTACATCGTGCTCGCGCTCGAGGTCCGTCAGGTGGTCGTCGACGGTCTCCCGGACGCTGTTCGGAACGGCAGTCATAGCCGTGGCTCGAGGAAATCGGAGTCGAAACCCGAGAAGGCCGGGTGACGAATGCCCTTCGTAGCTTCACCTTGTGACCAGAAGCACTTAAAGAACGCACGACCTCGACCCCGACTCGGGCTCGAGTCGTTCCATCCGTCGCTGCCGAGAGATCGCGTCGCTACCGCTCGACGTTCGGACGTTCGGAACGGCGGAGAACGACGACTTCCCGTCGTAGCTCTACCTTGTGACCAGAGGTACTTAAAGAGCAGACGGCTCGAGTCGTCCTGGTTCAGGTGTCAGTCCGCTACCATTACAAGCGATGCCGACGACCGTGAGCAGCATGACCGTGCTCCGCTCCGCACTGCTCGAGTGGGACCTGACTCGAGCAGCGAGAATCGTCACCAGCGGGCTGGCCGTCTTTCTCGCGCTGCGCGTCACGAACGGGTTTGTCGCCGGCATCGGTGCGACGCTGCTCTTCCTGTTCGTACTCACCATCCCGTGGGAAGTAGCGGACCGCCTCATCGACCTATCGAACGACTCGTGAGGGATCATCACGAGGCGGATCGTCCCCTGATCGATAAGGAGACACAGACGGAGGCGAAGCGTCGTGACTACCGTGGGAGAAAACTGCAGAACGACGACCTCCCGTCATAGCTCTACCTTGTGACCAGAGGCACGTAAAGAAACGACGGGTCGTGCGGGTTCGCGGTCCGCGAGAACGGGTCCGCGCAAGCGACTCCCGGTTCCGAAAGGTTGAATCGGCCGCTGCCCTGAATGCGGCCAATGAGTCATCAGTTGCCGGACGTGCAGGCGACGTCGCCCGACGTCACCGTGGGTCTGAGCCAGGTCGGCGTCACCGGCGTCGACAAACTCGTCAAGCTCGCCCGCGAGGGGAAGCGACCGATCGTCCTCACCGCCGAATTCGAGGTCTTCGTCGACCTGCCAGCCTGGCGGAAGGGCGCGGACATGAGCCGCAACATGGAGGTCATCGACGAGATCTTAGAGGATGCGACCCGCGAGGAGGCCTACAGCGTCGAGGAGGTCTGCGGCGAGGCCGCCGAACGGCTGCTCGAGAAGCACGACTACACGTCGAAGGCGGAGGTCTCGATGGAGGCCGAGTTCATGCGGCGAGAGCAGACGCCCGCGAGCGACCGGGAGACCCAGCACACCGTCGATATCGTCGCCTCGGCGACTGCCTCCGACGAGGGGACCCGCGAGGAGATCGGCGCGCAGGTCACCGGCATGACCGTCTGTCCCTGCTCGCAGGGGATGTCTACCGCCCGGGCGAAACAGACGCTCGAGGATCTCGGCGTCGAGGAAGAGACGATCACGGAGTTCCTAGACGAGGTGCCCCAGCCGGGTCACTCCCAGCGCGGCCACGCGACGCTGACCGTCGAAGCGAGCGGCGATCCGTCGGTCGATCTGAACGACATCATCGACATCGCCCGGGACTCGATGAGCGCGCGGATCTACAACCTCGCGAAGCGGCCCGACGAGGATCACATGACCTACGAAGCCCACGCCGACGCGAAGTTCGTGGAGGACTGCGTGCGCGCGCTGGCCGAGAGCGTCGTCGACGAGTTCGACCATCTGGCCGACGACGCGGTGATCACGATGAGCCAGTCCAACGACGAGTCGATCCACCAGCACAACGCCCACGCCGAGCGCGTCGTCGAGATGGGGACGCTGCGCGACGAGGTCGGGAACTAGAACTCGAGGGGCTCCGCCTCTTCCCACCGCGGAGCGAACTCCTCGTGGACGTTGGCGGCGAACTCCGGATCCTTGAGGTCGATCATCCCGAAGGCGTCGCCCGAAGACAGCGGGTTCGGCACCTGGATACAGACCTCGACGCCGTCGATGATGTTGAACGAGCCCGTGATATCGTCGTTCGTCCGGACGTTGTAATCGTCGCGCTGCTGTAACGTACTCTGGTAGCGCCGACCCACGTCCTCGGACAGCGAGGCGACCATATCGCGGGTCATCAAGACGTCGACCGAGACGCCCCGGTCGAGCGCGTCCTCGAGCTGGGCGTTGACCTCCTCACTGACCGATTTCATGTCCCACTGCGGTGACGGATCCGCCGACACCATCACGATGTCGCGATCGGCGGCCGCGAGCCGCTCCAACATGAGGTCGACCGTTTCCTCGGGGCCGACGGCGGCGGTCCAGAACTGTTCTTCGACCGGCTCGGCCGCGTCGAGTTCGTCGGCCAGATCGTCGACGATCGACTCGTACTGGTCTGCCTTCTCCTCGAGTTCGCGCTTCTTGTCCTCGAGCAGCCGGTCTAACGCCGTCGACGGCTCGACGGCGACGTACTTCTTCGGCCGGCTCGCGGTCTGGCTCCGCACGAGGTTGTACTGCTCGATGCTGTTCAGCACGTCGTAGATCCGCCCCATCGGTACGTCGCTCGCCCGCGACAACTCTTTGGCCGTTGTGGGGCCGGTGCTGAGGAGCGAACGGTAGGCTCGAGCTTCGTACTCGGAGAGCCCGAGATCCCTGAGACTGGCCATGGTAGGGACTGACCAACCGAAGAAACATAAACGCTGTGGTAGTTTGGCACGATATCGTCGACAGCCGGTTCGGGCCCGAACGTCAGTCGAGAACGGCCTGGACGCGCTCGCTCAACTCGTCCGGAGTTTCGGCACTGCTCGACACGCGGTCGCCGCGCTCGACCCGCGCCGTGCCCGCCTCGAGGTCGGTCGCGTCGGGAACGACGACCTTCTCGTGATCGGCCATCCGGAGCGCGGCGCGGTGGAGGTCCGAGCCCGGTTCGGCGGCGAGCCGGATCACCAGCGGCCCCTCGAGCAGTCGAGAAACCGCCGTCGCGTAGCGGGCGATCTGGACGCCGAAGCGGTCGCTCGCGCCGGCGAAGGCCTCGAGCGTCTCGCGCGCGTAGTCGCGATAGCGGTCGTCGCCGGTCAAGACGGCGAGCTCGAGCAGCGCGTCGGCGAACGCGACGTTCGAGTCCAGCGGCCGCAGTGGCCGATCGCAGAGTCCGACGCCCGCGGCGGGGCCGTCGAGGAACGAGTCCCCGTCGTGGAGCCGATCGATCGTCGCGTCCGCGACCGCCGTCGCGTCCGCGAGAACGTCCGTCTCGAGCGTACTCGCGGCCGTCGTCAGCGCGGCCAGTACGCGCGCCTGGTTCGCGAGGAGGGGTGTATCGTCGTCGGCATCCTCGAGCGCGTGGACGACGACCCCATCGGAGAGCAGGTCCGCGCGGAGAGTCTCGAGTGCGCGTTCGGCGTACCTGCGCGCGCGGTCGTCGTCGGTGTAGGCGTAGTAGGTCAGCAGGCCCTCGATCGCCAGCGCGTTCGGCCCGGCGAAGACGCCCTCGTCGACCGGCGGCTCGTCGGCGGTCGCCCGGTCGGTGGCGTCGAGGCTGTGGGCGTCGTCCTCGCCGGGGGCCTGGCTGTTCGCAAAGGCGTCGAACTCGTCGTTCCACAGCGTCGTCGTCAGGTACTCGACGGTGCGCTCGGCGGGCTCGCGGTACTCGTCCTTGCCGGTCAGCAGGTAGGCGTTCGCGAACGCGCGCACGAGCGCACCATTGGAGTCGAGGAGCTTCTCGCGCTGGAGCCCCGACCAGTCGCGCTCGGTCGCGAAGCGGTAGAAGCCGCCGTCGTACTCGTCTAGGAGGTTCGCGCCGACCGCGTCGTAGGAGCGCAGTGCCATCTCTCTGTCGCGCTTGAGCGTGAACTCGAGGGCGTCGGGCAGGGGGAACTTCGGGCTCTCTCCCCAGCCGCCGGCGACCTCGTCGTAGGTGTCGGTGAGGTGGCCGAGCATCCCCTGTTCGATCTCGGCCGTCAGTTCGCCGGCCGGCGGGTTGTCCTCTCGGAGGGGACGGGGGACCCGCGCCGCGCCGCTGCCTTTGGTCTGCCACATGGTCCGGACGCTGTCGAGGACCTGGCGCATCCCGTCGGGGCCGAGATAGCCCGCGCCGGTCAGGACCTCGCCGTTCGGCGCGAGAAAGACCGTCGACGGGAAGCCACCCATGTTGTACCGATCGCGGACGCGCGGGCGGCGGTCCACGTCGACCCGCACGGGCACGAAACTGTCGTTCACGTTGGCCGCGATGCGGGGTTCAGCGTAGGTCTCGGCGTCCATCTCGTGGCAGTGATTGCACCACGTCGCGGTCAGCGAGAGCAAGACGGGGACGTCCTCGGCCGACGCCTCGTCGAAGGCGTCCTGCCCCCACTCGCGCCACTCGACGCGGGTCGTCTCGTTCATATCGGAGCGACGGGAGTCGCCGGCGTAAGCCCTTCGTTCGGCCGCGGGTCCAGTCGGGCCGGCCTCGAGTCACGGGCGGCCCAATTCCGGGACTGGAACGAGAGTAAAGGATTTTCACCCTTCGGGCGCTAGATCAGGATATGCTCCGGTGGATTCTCGCGCTGTTGCTCATCCCGTTTCTCGATGCCGTACTGCTCGCGGTCATCGTCACCCAGTTCGGGTTCCTCAGCTGGGTCGGGATGGTGCTGCTCGTCGTCCTGACGGGACTGGTCGGCATGCTCCTCGTTCGGGCCGAAGGGCGGCGGACGATCGGCAAGATGCAACGCTCGATGGCCCAGGGTAAGCCGCCGACCGACGAACTACTCGACGGGGGGCTGCTGATCGCCGCCGGAGCGTTCCTGCTGACTCCGGGGCTGGTGACCGACGTCATCGGGTTCCTGCTGGCGGTTCCAGTGACGCGGATACCGATCCGTGCCGCCCTCAAGCGCTTCGTGATCGTCCCCTACGCGGACAAGAAAACGGGCGGGTTCGCCAGCGGCAACGTCTGGACGTTCGGCTTCCCCGATCAGGGCGGGCCCGGCGGAGCCACGGACTCAAGCGACGACGGGACGTACGATCTCGGCGACGACGCGTACAGCGTCGACGACGAGGACTCGTATACGATCGACTTCGGCGACGATCGGACCGACGACGCAAACGACGATCGGGACGACGATCCCCTCGCCCGGTAGCGGTTCGCACGGCCCCAAGAGAAAGAAACGCTTAAACGTTCCACCGAGCAACTACCGAGTGCGAAGCGGGCCAATAGCTCAATTAGGTTGAGCGCCACTCTGATAAGGTGGAGGCTCTCGGTTCAAATCCGAGTTGGCCCATTTCTGCTGCGGACAACGCGAACGTAGTGAGCCGTGAGCAGCAGAAATGCACTCAGCTCGGGTTTGAAGTAGAGAAGTCGCACGCTCACGAGCGGAGCGAGTGAGACCGTCTTCCGGTGGTTCAAATCCGAGTTGGCCCACGTGTTGCGGAGCAACGACTGTAATCGACGCTACCGGTGTTTCTCGTCGAGATTCACCGAGATGTTTTTCGTCTGGAGATACGATTCGAGCGCTTCGACTCCCTTCTCGCGACCGATTCCGCTCTGTTTCATCCCGCCGAACGGCGTTTCGATCGAACCGCCGAACCACTCGTTTACGTAGACGCTCCCCGCGTCGATATCGCGAGCCAGACGCAACGCCTGCTTGATGTCTCGAGAGAACACACCGCCCGTGAGTCCGTACTCGGTGTCGTTCACAATGCTGATCGCCTCCTCGCGATCGGAGAACGGAATCACCGAGAGCACGGGACCGAAGATCTCCTCCCGAGCGATCCGCATCTCGGGATCGACATCGGTGAAGACCGTCGGCGGAAGGAAATAGCCGTCTCGGTCGAGCGGTTCGCCGCCGGTCTCGAGGGTGGCCCCTTCGGTTACGCCGGTGTCGACGTAGTCCAGAACGGTCTCGAAGTGGTCGGCGTGGTTGAGCGGTCCCATATCCGGATCGTCGACGCCGGCGTCGAGCGTATACGACTCCGCTCGGTCGACGAGCCGGTCGACGAACTCGTGGTAGACCGATTCGTGAACCAGGGCTCGATCGGCCGCCGAACAGATCTGCCCGGCGTTCGTGAAGATCCCGGTCGCGACCCAGAACGCGGCCTCGTCGAGATCGGCGTCGGGCATCACGATCGCGGGGTTCTTGCCGCCTAACTCGAGCGTCACGGGCGTGATCGTCTCGGCGGCGGATTTCATCACCGCCTCGCCCGTGGAAACGCTTCCGGTGAACGTGAGCTGGTCGACGTCGTCGTGCGACGACAGCGCGGCCCCGGGTTCCGCGCCGCCGGTCACGACGTTGACGACCCCATCGGGCACGCCCGCTTCCCGACAGAGTTCGGCGAAGTGCAGCGCGGAAAGCGGTGTCGTCGGCGCCGGTTTCACCACGACTGTGTTCCCGGCGACGAGCGCAGGCGCCACTCCGCGAGCGGTGATACTCAGCGGGAAATTCCACGGGATGATCTGCCCGCTGACCCCGTAGGGCTCGCGGGAGGTCATATCGAGTGTCTCCGACCCCCTCGGGACGCTCTTGCCCTCGAGTTTGTCGGCGACGCCCGCGTACTACTCGAAGTAGCGGACCGCGTCGTCGACGTCGCTGCGTGCCTGAGCGAGGGGTTTCCCCTGATCGAGACTTTCGATTCGGGCGAGGTCGTCGGCGTGCTCTCGAACGAGCTCCGCGACCCGGTGCACGATTCGTCCGCGTTCGACGGGGGAGTTCGCTTGCCACGCCGAAAGCGACTCGCGAGCCGCCTCGACCGCACGATCGACGTCCGCACTGGTCGCCGCCGCGAACTGCGCGATGGGATCACCGGTCGCCGGATCCGCGGTCGTCATGGATCGGTCGGTCGATGCCCGAACGAACTCGCCGTCGATGAACAGCAGGTAGTTATCCTGAGTTTTCATCGTCATAGGTTCATTACTGGCATTGTATTTCGGATTTCTTCCGAAATAGTTCGCCTGTAGTCGATCAAATGAATAGGGAGCCAATAACGCTGTTCATACTCGTCCGTCGATAGTAACTAGAGATGGTTTCAAAACTACGTCTAAAGGGGACAATTGTGGTCGGATACAGTTACCTACACGTCGCTTCCGAGAGGGATATCAGGTCACACGCCGCCGTCCATCGCCCCCGAGAAACTCGGAAAGACTTCGGTTCGGAGCACGTCGCAGAAGACCTCCTGATCGGGGCTGTGGCTCTGATAGACGATGTGATCGAAGCCGGCATCGACGTACTCTGCCGTCACGTCGATGATGTCTTGGGGATCGGTCGTGATGGTCATCCGGTCGGCGAGATAGTCGGGATCGACCATGTCCCCGTGGCGCTGAATCGTTCGCGGATCGGCGACATCGGCTTCGAAGAAGATGTCCAGCATCGTCCCCCGCCACGGGAGGCAGGGCTCGAGCGCAGCGGTCTCGCTGTCGGGATCGTAGGAGACGTGGAGGTGAATCGAACGATCGAGGTCCGACAACGATTCGTTGCGATCGGACTTCTCGATCCCGCGCTCGACGGCCGGAAACAGGTCCTCCCGGACGCGGTCTGGAGACTCGTAGACGGTGACGTAGCCGTCGCCGAGGTCGCCGGCCATCCGGGCGAACGTCGGTCCGTTGCTCGCGATGTAAATCGGCGGGGCCTCGTCGGGACCCGTGTAGAGGTTCGCCCCGTCGAGCGACCAGAACTGGCCGTCGTAGTCGACGAACTCCCGTTCGAAGAGCGCTCGAATTATACGAATCGATTCCGCGGTTCGCTGGGCACACTCGCCGAACTCGGGCATCGGCAGGCCCAGCGGGCTCTCGTTGAGCGCCTCTCCCGACCCCAGTCCGAGGAAGATTCGGTCGGGATAGAGTTCGGCCAGCGTGGCCAACTGGTGGGCCACGTTGGCGGGGTGGTACCGGTGAATAACGGCACTGACGCCGGTGCCGATCACGAGGTCGTCGATCCGCTCGAGGGCGGCGGGCAGCCACGTCCAGCAGTTACCGCCGTTGGCCGGCGAACCGTCCTCCCGGTGGTCGAACCAGGGGTGGAAGTGATCGTTGACCCACGCGGTGTCGAAGCCCGCCTCGGCGGCGAGTTCGACCTGACGGAGACACTCTGCGGGCGAGAACTCCTCGAGCGAGGCGAACCATCCGAATCGGACCATGTGTCCACCACACGGCACTGGCTTCTATACCTAGCCATCAGGGTGAAACTAACTGCGAAACGACCCTCTGTTTCGTGGCCGGCGAACGAGTATCGATCTCGAAAGAAAGGGACAAATTACCGTTTCTCATTAATGCTATGCGATTATATGTGATTTTACTGTTGCTTCGGCTGTCGAGGGTGCAGATGACTGCTAATCTACAGTCTGATCTGTTGCGACGCTACGCCGATACGAATCGGCTGTTGAAGGCGTAACGACGGACTGGAGGCGTATAGCAGACGTGCGTTTCGGTCGTCCGAATGGACGGAATTCGATCGGCGAAGCCGTCGTTGCGGTGGTCCCGAACACCGGTTTCTCCGAGCGGCACTGGATCCCGTTAAAGGCATCGAAATCAAACGTCTGGGAGCACGACGAAGTTCGATCGCCAGTCACGATTGATCGCCAGGAGTATACATAAGAATTCAGGGTGGAATCGAGAACCAACAATAATTCTACCTTGGCGATCGTCTCGAGACGAGCCGTCTCGATCAGGGCAAGACCGGGGCCAGTAACGGTTCGCGAGACAGCAGGAGTACGACGTTGTTACTCGCGAAGAGCGCATAGAGGACGACGACGGTGGTCACGAAGGCGATGTCGAACGGTTTCGAGAGGACGTAGCCGATACCGATCACGACTCCGGCATAGATCAGGGCGGCGAGAACGACACCGGCGAGACCGAAAATATCGTGGAGAAAGACCGTGACGGGATTTATCTCGGTAGCGTACGGGACCACAAAGAACAGGGCCGTGGCAACGAGATCGATGAACCAGAAGCTGAAAAACGTGGCCCGTAACCCGGTGGTGCCCGGCAAATCGAACCGCGTGTCGTGCCCGGTTGCGTTTACCATAGAATCTAGCACGGGTTTGCGAGGGTTAGGGGTGCTACTTGCGGATTATGGCAGTGTTGGATGCTACTCATCCCCAAGGAGTAGCCGATCCGCTTGCCGGCGTCGGCACGAAATTACCAGTCGGCAGAACTCGAGGCACCGCTCGCGGCCAGCGACACGTCGGACTGCCCGATCGCCGACGCGGGCAGGCCGAGTTCGGTCCGACTGGCGACCGTGGCTGTGCGTCCGATGGTCGCACCTCCGAGACGACCGGTTCGTCGGTGCGTGTTCGGTACGGTCGCAATACGAGAACACAGGCACAGAATGTACGCTAAACAGAGATTTCCGAGTATGTATTACTTGCAAGAGAGGACTTGGCGCGATCGGCGAACGTCCGTCAATTCAGTCCCCAGTAACGGCGGGTGCTGTATTCTGGAGTTACAGTACCGTCTTCGAGCGAGTTGGATCAGAAACGCGGGCTCGAGGACCGAGCACGCAAAATAACTCTCCTCGTTGTGGATTGCTGCAAGTATATCGTCTGAAGGGGCATTTCCCACCGATTTCATCTAATTATGCCCGGTTCCACCGGCCACCGGGTCAGTTCACCGGTCGGGCGGCGTTATCAGATATATTAGTTATATTGCCAGACGATACTATTGGGAGTATATCACAGAACGAGCCGGAACGATGAACGGGACGGAAGAGGAACGTATGACAACAGTACGGTTGTTACGGCTTCCGGACGAGTCCGTCGGCGTACTCGAGGGCGGACGTTACGAGTCGTAACACTCGCAGGCACCACTCTCGAGCAGTGCCGCCACGTCGTACTGCCGGCCGCACTCCTCACAGAGGACCTGCACGTCGGCGAGGACCCGATGGGAGCCGAGCTGCAGCCGATCGGTGTCGCACAGTCGATCGAGTTTGCTCTCGGTGACGGCGACCGTCCGCTGCCGGAGCCCCTCGATGGCTTGCGAGTCCGTCTCCCGGCTGTCGTCGTCCGTGTCCGGGAGCGACGCGTTTCGGTGGCCGGTAAGGTACGACCTGATCGCCCCGTAGGAGACGAAATCGTCCGTCAGCGTCTCGACGTCGAGCCCCGCTCGCTCGAGCCGACGGCGGGCCGCGGTCTGTTCGCCGCGGCTACCCGCGTCGCCGTCGAGCAGCGCGTACAGCCGACTGACGTCGTCGGTAATCGTCTCGACGTCGGCGTCGGCCAGTGCGGCCCGAAGGAGTCGCTCGTTGAACGCGTCGGCGAGCGTTCGCAGGCTCGTTCGGTCCTCGGGGCGGGTCCACCGCTCCTCGAGTTCGTCGCCGACGCCCTCGAGGTCGTACTTTCGGATGAGACGCAGTACTTTCGGGTCCGGTCCCGGTCCCGTGGATCGCTCGTTCATTGTACGGAAATGCGACGGATCCGAGAAAGAAATTTCGGAGACGATCGATCCCAATTTCGTTCGGCGGAACCTCACGTCCACGTACTGAACGGATCGTCCCGAATGAGGATATTTCTGCCAACGGATTGCGCGCAGACATCGGTCCGTCCGATGGCGTTTCGATCGGCGAAACGATCGGGACAGCGGTAGACGACGGACGCCGTTCGAAAGGAGCGGCCAGCAACCCCGTCAGCCGTACGCGAGTGTCACTCTGATCTCGCCGGCCTTGTCCCGAAGTCGAGTCGGGAGATCGTCGTGAACGTAGTCGTCGGTGAATCGGCTGGTCGGCCCGAACGCGGCCAGCGCGCCGAGGAACTCGTCGTCCGGCGTGTAGACGGGGACGGCGACGCCCCGGAGGCCGTCCATGTGTTCCTGATTGTTGACCGCGTATCCGCGGTCGCGAATCACGTCGAGTTCGTCGAACAGCGTGTCGGCGTCCGTGATCGTGTTCGGCGAGATCGCTTCGAGACCCACATCGTCGACGTAGTCGGCGACCGCGTCGTCGTCCCACTCCGCGAGAATGACCTTGCCCGAAGCCATCGAGTGAAGCGGCCGGCGCTGGCCGATCATCGTGTTCGAGAGGCTCCCGTATCGGTGGACGTAGACGGCTTCGTTGTCCTCTTCGACGATGAAGACAGCGCGCTCGTCGGTCTCCTGACCCAGTTCGAACACCGCTCGTTTGGCAGCCGTGTATCCCACCTTCCGGGAGCGCGCCTGTTCGCCGAGCTCGACGAAGCGAAAGCCGACGTAGTATTGGCCGTCGCGCTCGATCACGTAGCCGAGATCGGTGAGCGTCTGCAAGTGGCGGTAAACGGTACTCTTGGGGAGATCGGTTCGCTGGGTGAGTTCCGCGATCGTGATCCCCTCCTCGGCTTTGAGCGCCTCGAGGAGTGCGAACGTCTTCCGCGTCGTCGAGACGCCGCCCCGATCGGCCTCGGCCTCGTCTCGATCCGTGTCCATACTCGATGCTGTTCGTACGGCGCAATTAATGTTCCGGAAGATGGGACGGTCGTATTGACAGTCGGAACGACTCTCCCGGGCTCGAGTCGATAGCGAGAAAAAGCGTAGCGAACCGTCGGTCGCTCGTTACTGGTACGCCTGCAGCCCGGTGAACTCCTCGCCGAGGATGAGCGTGTGGATGTCGTGGGTACCCTCGTAGGTGTAGACCGTCTCCATGTTGGCCATGTGGCGCATCGGCGAGTAGTCGGTCGTGATGCCGTTGCCGCCGAGCATCTCGCGAGCGACCCGCGCCTGATTGCGGGCCATGCGGACGTTGTTCCGCTTCGACATCGAGACGTGCTGTGGCCGCATCTCGCCGCGCTCTTTGAGCTCGGCGAGGCGGTGTGCCAGGAGCTGAGCAAGCGTGATCTGGGTCCCCATCTCCGCGAGCTTGCGCTGCTGGAGCTGGAACCGACCGATCGGGCCGCCGAACTGGTCGCGGTCCTGGGCGTACTGGCGGGCCTCTTCGAAACAGTCACGCGCCGCGCCGATCGCGCCCCAGGCGATGCCGTAGCGGGCCTGAGTGAGACACGACAGCGGGCCCTTCATACCGGAGACGCCGGGGAGGACGTTCTCCTCGGGGACGTACACGTTGTTGAGACCGATCTCGCCCGTGATCGAGGCGCGCAGCGAGAGCTTCTCCGTGATCTTGTTCGTCGAGACGCCGTCGCGGTCGGTCTCGACGAGGAAGCCCCGCACTGGCGAGTCCTCGGCCGACTGGTCGCGCGCCCAGACGATCGCGACGTCGGCGATCGGCGAGTTCGTGATCCACGTCTTCGATCCGTTCAGGACGTAGCCGTCGCCGTCACGCTCGGCGCGGGTCTCCATCGCCGACGGGTTCGAACCGTGTTCGGGTTCCGTGAGGCCGAAGCAGCCGATCGCCTTCCCCTCTCCCATGGCCGGCAGCCACTCCTCTTTCTGTTCCTCGCTCCCGTAGGCGTGGATCGGGTACATGACGAGCGCGCCCTGGACCGACGCCATCGAGCGCAGCCCCGAGTCGCCGGCCTCGAGTTCCTGCATCAGAAGGCCGTAGGCCGTCTCGGAGACGTTCGGCGAGCCGTAGCCCTCGAGGTTCGGGGCGTAGAAGCCGAGTTCGCCCATCTTGGGAATGAGCTCCTTCGGGAACGTCCCGTTCTCGAAGTGTTCGCCGATGTCGGGTTTGACGTGCTCTTCGACGAACTCCCGGGCCGTATCCCGGATCATCCGCTCTTCCTGGTCGAGATCTTCCTCGAGCTGAACGAAATCCAGCATACCTAGACTTATGCGAATGGCACAATAGGCGTTGCGATACGGGTTATAACAGGCTCGATCGCCTGGACGGCCACGTGGGGCCCTTTCGACCGCCGATCACGCAAGGACCCACTCGGGTACGTCATCGACAGTGACAGCGAAGACGCCGCTGCGGCTTCAGTGAAATTTATCATTCATTTATGCGCTAAATACACATACATATGCCACAATAATATATCGTTAGCGTTCATTTCAGAACATCTCGCGGCCAACTTTCGATGTGCGATAACTGGTACCTCGGATGAAAGAGTTTATCATAGATCACTGTTAACGGAGCCTCTATGTCTGGAAGCCCTGACAACAGCGGCAGCCGTCGGCGAACGTTTCTGAAAGGCAGCATCGGTGCAGTCGGCCTTACGTCCCTCGCCGGCTGTTTCGAGAACTCGAGCACCTCCGGCGGTAACGGGGGTTCGGTGCCCGGTGAGGACGGCGAGATGATCATGACCACGTCCTCGGAGACGACCGCGGCGTACTCCATGAGCCAGGTCATCGCCAACGCGGTGTCCCAGAACTCCGACCTCGAGGTGCAGGCTCGTCCGAGCGAGGGGACGAACGCCAACATTGGTCGCCTCCAACGCGACCAGTCCGACATCTCGTACATTCAGAACTGGACGGCGAGCAAGGTCGCGAACGGCGAGGAGCCGTTCGAGAACCTCGATTACACGCCGTACCAGGTGTTCCACCTCTACGACCTCGCGTGGTTCCTCTGTTCGGCCAACGACGACTGGACGAGCGTCTCCGACATCGGCTCGGGCGACCGCATCTCGCCGACCCCGAGCGGCTCCGGGACCGCCGAGATGCTCGAGTACGCGCTGGGCTTCGTCACCGAAGAGTACGAGCGCGTGAGCATCGACTACGGCAGCCAGGGCGGTGCCATGAGCGAGGGGCGCCTCGACGCCGGTGCGGGGACGTTCATCAACGGCAGCGTCGAGCCCGGGTGGCTCCAGCAGATGAAGGGGACGGTCGGCCTGCGCCTGCTCCAGTGGCCCGACGAGGCCGTCTCGGAGCTCGAAGAGGATCCCGCCGTCTTCATCAACTCGGTCGACACGACCGGGTTCGACAACTACGAGTACGCGCCCGATACGCTGAACACGCCCGGCCTGTCGTACAACTTCGTCGTCCGCGACGACTTCAGCGGTGAAACGATCAAGGCGTTCCTCGAGACGCTGTGGGAGCAGCGCGAGGGACTCGGCGAGGACAACGCGCTCCTCGGCTCGATGGCCGACGGCGAACACTGGACGAAGAACGGCTACACGACCCTACCGTTCCACCCTGCCGCCGCGGAGTTCTACCAGGAGAAGGGCGTCTGGAACGACGAGTACGAAATCGGCGAATAAAGCGACGCTGTCCGTACGACAGCACACCGACCGCTAACCATATTCCCTTACCGGTTCCACCACACTATGAGCGAAACTTCGACAGAACCCGACGTACCGCAGCCCAGGGAGGCGTTCACCGCGTTCCGGCAACAGCCCCCCATCGAACAGCTACTGGTCGCCGTCATCACCGCGATGGGCATCGCGCTGACCGCCGGGACGCTCTACTTCGCGTACGTCCGCCCCATCGTCCGGATCAAGTTTGCGGTCCTCTTTTTTGGTGTCGGCATCTGCCTCTACTACCTCTCGCAGTCTCTCGCACTGATTCGGGACCCGACTGACGCGAGCGCCCGCAGCCGTCTGACGGGCTGGATGAGCGACCGTCAGTTCGGCCTGATTCGGCGAATCGACGCCGTCGTCTGCGTCGTCTCGGCCGTCGCGGGACTGGCTGCGGGCTATTACACGTACAGCAACTACATGCGGCTGTCCCAGGACGCCATCGTCTTCGGGTTCAACAACACCGACCTCTACGTCGGCCTCGTGGTAATCGCGCTGACCATCGACGCGACCCGTCGCGCGTACGGCTGGTCGATCGCGCTGGTCGCGCTGGCGTCGGTGCTGTACGCGCTCTACGGCGAGTCGATGCCCGGTTTCCTCTCACACCCCGGCTTCTCGCTGACCGACATCGTCACGTTCGGTGCGATGCGGATCTCCGGCGCGTTCAGCTTCATCATGGAGGTCGGGGCCACCTGGGTCGCCGTCTTCATCATGTTCGCCGGGCTCGCCCGCGCTTACGGCGCACTCGACTTCATCCTCGGGCTCGGTGAGAAACTCGGTAACAATCTGCGAAGCGGCGTGGTCCACATCGCCGTCATCTCGAGCATGGCGATGGGATCGATCACCGGCAGCGCGGCGGCCAACACCGCGACGACCGGTTCCTTCACCATCCCGATGATGAAGCGCCAGGGCGTCCGCAAGGACTACGCGGCCGCCATCGAGAGCGTCGCCTCCTCGGGCGGCCAGATCATGCCGCCGGTGATGGGCGTCGCCGCCTTCCTGATGGCCGACATCATCGGCGTCTCCTACGTCCGCATCATCCAGGCAGCGCTCATTCCCGCCGTTCTGTTCTACTTCAGCGCGGGTATCGCCGTCCAGTTCGCCGTCCTCCGGTTCGGCTGGACCACCGAGCGGGTCAACGAGGGCGGCGTCCTCGGCTCGCTGTTCAGCCTCGAGACGATGGCGAAAGCGTTCTACTTCGCGCTCGCCGGGGCCACGTTCTATTTCCTCCGTCTGGAGGGAGGGCTCGTGCTCGCGACGGCGGCCGCCACGGGCCTGACGCTCGCCATCGCCCGCTTGCTGCAGGCGGCGCTGCTTTCCCGGAGCGACGAGCGCGTCGTCGACGAGTTCTTCGCCGCGGTCCGCACGTTCTTCGACGGGGCACACTTCGGCATTCCGATGGGCGTCCTGCTCGTCACGCTGGTCGTCCAGCGGCTCTCACCGATGGCCGCGGGGCTCTACACGATTCTGGCGCTCGTCGGCACGATGATCGTCCGCGACCAGGCGCTCGTCCTCGGCGACCGGATCCGGGGATCGGCCGCCGACCCCGAGGGAGAACCCGCCGTCGACGAACAGTCCTCGAGCTACCTCGAGGAAGCGGCCCATACGTCACTGCTGACGCTGTATACGACTGCCAAAGGCTTCAAGGACGGTGCGCTCGACATGACGCCGCTGGTGGGCGTCCTGGCTGCGATGGGGGTCATCATCGCGATGTTCACGCAGACCGGGCTCACCTCCGAAATCAGCGTCCGAATGGTGTCGCTGGGCGGCGGCGTGCTGCTCGTCGTCCTCGTACTGGCGATGATCACCAGTATCCTGTTCGGGCTGGGGATGCCGACGCCCGCTGCGTACATCCTGGTGGCGACGCTGCTGACTGCGCCGCTGCAGGACCTCGGCGTCACCGAAATCACGGCTCACCTGTTCGTGTTCTACTTCGCGATGCTGTCGGCGATCACCCCGCCGGTCGCGGTGGCCGTGGCCGTCGGCTCGCGCATCGCCGACAGCGGCTTCATGTCCGCCGCGAAACAGGCGCTGCGCATCGGCGCGGCCGGCTTCCTCATCCCGTTCGCGCTGGTCGCCAACGACAGCCTCGTCAACTGGTCGCTGACGGCCACGCCAGTCGCCACGTTCGCCGTCTTCGTCGGCGTCGTCGCGCTGACGGCCGTCACGATCGGCTACGACGGCTGGAACGTGCTCAGTCTCCCCAAGCGGTTCGTCTACCTCGTCCTCTCGTTCACGGCAATGTACGCACCCGCACTGAGCTACGCCCTCGGCGATAGCATGGCGACGATGGTGCAGGTGACAGCGGCGGTCCTCGCCCTCGGTGGGCTCGGTCTCTCCTATGTCAGCCAATCGCCGGCCACGGTCGCGGCGGCCGCCGGACGCGACGACTAGTCCGGCTCCCGGACCGTCGTCGTGTGGCTGAATCGCAAGTAACAATCCTTTTGTGAATGCGTGCGACACACACCCAGAGGATGACGAATCTTGTAACTGACGTCGCCGAGACCGTCGACGAGCACTCGGACTCGGCCGCGATCGTCTACGAGGGGACCGAGCTGAGTTATGCGGAATTCTGGGAACGCGCCGGC